>Ga0209630_10005344_pt1 | contig 10916 bp, 11 predicted proteins | sample COG_01_FD_184745 | JGI IMG/M metagenome (GOLD analysis project Ga0209630, IMG submission 184745) | Pelagic Microbial community sample from North Sea - COGITO 998_met_01 (SPAdes) (version 2) | ecosystem: Environmental > Aquatic > Marine > Neritic zone/Coastal water | place: Helgoland, sampling... | reverse complement strand
CAATATAGTTGCGTTTAATAAACGTTCAAAAAAATCGTATATTTTATCTTTTTCTTGACGGTTATCATCTGCATTGGCATTAATATCGAATAACGCAAATAACGTTCCATCATTTACTGGTTTTTTATCGTCTCTCGTTAGTCCGATTTCGGTGAATTTCTTGCCTAAATTTTCAACACTGAACAAAGTAAGTAATTCATTCATATGTATATTGGCATAGTTATCTTTGAAATTTTTATTTTGTAAAGATAAAGTCAAATTTAGACTACTAAACAAGTTCACAAAGAAGTATCCGAATGTATTTTCAAAGAATCCAATTACACTGGGAATAAACTTCAATATAAAAACCGAAGCACCAACAATGGAAGCTATAATCCATTTAGATGGTTCCTTCAGATTTTCATCTTCTAGATTTACCAAGAACGCCATATAGGCAAATCCTATAAATAACATTAATACCATTTTATGATTTAATAACTTGTTGTTCTCTAAAATAGAGTTGAATTCGGTGTATAAATTTGAAAAATGTTCTTTATTATACTCTGTACTGCTTAGAATATTTTCAAAATCTATTCGAAAGAATTTATAAGGAGCAGTGTATACATTTTTTAATATATATACAGCGAGAGGAATCGCCAATAGTATAATACCAACAATGAAACCATATCCCTCGTGTTTTGTTAAACCTTCTCTAATAACAGATTTATTATCTTCCTCTTTTACCTTTATATCATCTGGTTCTCTTTCTATTAGTTCACTAGTAGTATTCATTATTATATACTTTATAGTGATTGTTTTTGTTAAATATAACCGTTTTTTTTACACCCCTAATATAAAATCATTTAGTATGAGTTTAATAGAACCAAATATATTGAGTCACATTCAAGACAAATTGATGTTTTGTCACGAAAAAAAGGGACGTATTCAAGGGTGGGTGTTTAACCTTATTGGGTATTCATTATTTTTTATTGTTGTATCTATCGTGTTATACTGTTGTAGGAAACGGAAAATGACACCTTACGAGGAAGCCGAAAAATTAAGGCGTGACCAAGATTATATTATGTCTAAAATAAAACAATATCAAACTGCTAAACGCCCTGATAATACCAGTGCTATTACACATTTACCCGTAGTCAATAATAACTCATTACATATATAATTATATGAATTTATATTATATAGTATAATATAAACATGTCATCAAGTGAGACTAATATTATAGAACAAATTCGTGAAGACATTCTCGCCAATAGTAATACTGCGCAAATAACGTTTAATAATCTACTGAAGGAACAGCATAAGTATATTGGTGAATTACATATACCATTTGAACTACACGGTGACTTGGACCTATCTATAATAAAAACAGAAAAATATAATAATCTCATCAAACTGGTATTTAGGGAGGGTGAACTCACCAGTTTGAAGAATATTCCTGGTTATATGAAAGTTATTGAATGTCCTCATAATTTATTGAAAACTCTTATTGATTTGCCAGGTTCTCTTACTCACCTTGATATTAGGGAAAATAGTATTAAAACATTGGACCTTCAAAAGGCATCTGCACTTATAGTATTACACTGTGAGGATAATGTACTAGAAAGTATAAATAACTTACCCAAAAATTTGGAAGAACTTTATTGTGAAAATAACTCTCTCAAAATATTGGACCTTGATGGTGTTAGTAAATTGAGAACATTACACGCATCATCTAATCCTGTACTAATCGTTCAAAACAAACCGAATTCTTTGGTAGATTATAAAAATGAAAATAACACACTTTCTACTCACGATACAAATTTGTCGGAAAAGGAAGTCACTACGAAAGATATTTTAAATAAAGTGAATTATGTAGAAGCACTAGATAATTATTTCAGAATCAAACAAAAATACGAAAGTGAATTATTGACAGATAAACGAAAGGCATTTTCAAAGGGTAAAACAAAAAAAGATGCTATACGGCGTTCACGGTCTGTTATTCCAAAATGTTTAAACTGTCGTAAACCTGGCGGAATGTCTTTTAAGACTACCAGTGATGGTTATACCGCATCTTGTGGTAATTCTCAAAATCCTTGTAAATTTAATATAGAATTAACACGAGGGAGTTATGTTTTATCGGAATTGTATTTAGATACTATTGACGAAATTATGGATGATATCAAGCAAATAATCGTTAAACAAAAAATGGATGCATTGTTTGAATATATTAGTGAGGATACTGCTGCCCGCGCGTTTAAAGAAACAATGAAGCGATACGAACAAGATGGTTATTTATACAACGAAGAAATGAAAAACTTTAATCAGTTATATAATAACGCAAAACAAGCGGATGATATAAAAAAACGACAGGTTATTATTTATAATATCAATCAGAAAATCAAAATGCTTACCGACGAATACAAGGAAAATGGAACCACCAGTATATTGAAGGTTATTGTAAATATATATCAAACCGAGTTACTACCAGAATTAGAGAACCTACGGCGATTGAAATACGATGTTATGGAAATGATTGATGACCGATTGGTACAACTCGAAGTCCATCCCTCGCGAGAGGAAGTGAATGATTCAGAAGAACCCACTGTTAAAAAATTTGTTTCTAATATTTAAAGCATCATCCCCCCGAAGAAATGACGTCGTATAATAATAATACGTCATTCGTCTAACATCCGTTGTATGTGGTTACTCCGTCCCAATATACATTATTTTGGTCGGCCCACTTTTTTTTTTCACATATATCTATGTCTTTCCAGACAGCGCCGGTGAAATCTTTGGATGCTACTTGTGTTGCTGGATTAGTATAGTTGGTTGTGGTTGTGGTGTCGTCGACTTCTACCTCAACCGGTGTATGTGTTAGGGTGTACCCATCATCCCCATCAGTCTTTTTCCAACCATCAGGAACATCTTTTTGTGACGTAGGGAACTTTTGACTATCCTCATCCTTCTTTAATAATATACCAGCAATCGTTAAAACCAGAATTAATGATACTGAAGCTACAACTAATGTAATTATATGAAAGTTATCCATTTATATATACTAAATATATTTTACCGATAAGTTTCCAGATTAATATTATTTTATGTTTTAATATTATATAATATGTCTAGTTACTCAAACACACCAGAATCAATACATCAACCAAATCGTATTTTAAATTTAGAAAGATACAATGGTCGTATTAATATTATACAACCACCCAATCAAGAAATCCAGTTCAAAATGACCGAACGTATTGCCATAAAAAACAAGGCGACGGATTATAGCACTGCTGTATCTGGAATGTTGGAAGAAACAATGTTATCACGAGTATTTTTCTGCGCCGACAATATTGACATGATCCAAAAGGATATGCGTGTTGGTGTTTATAATATGTCTAAACAAACCTATATGGTGCCTCCTCAAAATATTAATAACCTAAAGACGATAATGCGTAGTATTTTTATTGAACACGCACATGAAGGTGAAAATGTTACAATTGAGGTTGCTCGTTTGAATAAAATGGTCCTCGATTACAGTATCCCGTCTGTTTATAATGCGGCAGTTTCGCATGAGAAATATATGCAAGACCAGAGTAGTTTAGTGGTTCCTCTCGAAATGCCCAAGAACCACGACCGTGATTATAAACAGTTGGAAGTTAAGCAATGGATGTAAATATTTATATAAGCACATTATATAAATATATGAAAACCACAAAAAATAGTTTTAATTTAGGTGGACAAGCTATAGCGAGTGGTGGATTCGGTTGTGTATTTTTACCACCGCTTAAATGCAAAGGAGCAGAACGACCGGTAGGAAAGGTAGTTAGTAAATTATTAACAAATATTAACGCCAAAGCGGAATTTAATGAAGCAAAGGAAATACAATCCATATTGAAAAAAAAACTAAGTTTAGATGTTTATAATCGTTATTTTATATTCCCCGAAAAACTATGTAAACCCGACACATTAACGAAGGCGGACTTAGTAAATTTTGAAGATAAATGTAGGAATTTAACAAAAAAAGGTATAACGTCGGATATAATAAACCAAAGTTTAGATTCGGTTAGAATTATAGAACTTACCAATGGTGGTAATGATCTATCAAAAGCAATTAAAGGTATGAAAACTAACGTGGACCTTGGAAAATTAAACAGGGTTATTATTGAACTACTAACAAACGCAGTCGTCCCAATGAACCGATTAGGTATTTTACATTTCGACTTAAAATCCGCAAATATATTAGTTGATGATAATTATCAATTACGACTTATAGATTGGGGGTTATCTGTAGTTGCGAAAGGTAATAAGATTCCCAGTGGGTCTACTTCGAGACCGATTCAGTATAATTTACCATTTAGTACAGTATTATTTAATAAGGAAATAATCAATGATATCAATAGAGAGTTAAAACAATTATTTTTCGATACTAATTATAAAGAAGCAATTAGACCAGAATTATCGACAATCGTTCATAAGGTTGTAGTGAAATATTTCTCAAATACCGATAGTGGACACATTGGTTATGTATCGGGTAATATTAAAAAGCTCTTTAATATAACAGGTGAGAAGAAATTCTTTATTTATAATTTACTATCCAATTATCTAACCGAAGCAATAATAAACTTTATAAACCCAAAGACGAAGACATTTGATGATACCAAATATTTTAATGATGTATGTGCGAAAAATTGTGATATATGGGGGGTAATAACTGTATATAATGATATTTTAATACACTACGAAGGATTATCGTTATTCAAGTTCAATACATCTGATGAATTGAAACAACTTAGATTGTTTGTTATGCGCTATCTATATTCACCTGAATTCGCAGGAAAACCAATAGATGTTGATATTTTGATAGCCGAATTGAAAGATATCATACCATTTTCTGGTACTATTAAAAAAACAAGTAAATCATTGAGTGTTAAAAAGGATAGTGTCATTGATTTAGTTTCGGACGACTCTGTTAATCCTTCACCCGTTAAAAAGGATAGTGTCATTGATATAGTTTCGGACGACTCTGTTAATCCTTCACCCGTTAAAACAAAAACAAGACGCAAAAGATGTAAAAACGGAACTCGACGTAGTAGAAAGACAGGTGAGTGTGAAAATACCAACAAGGTCGTAGTTCCATTACAAGCAGAACCTATAGTAGAATCCAGTGGTGATACCAGTAGTCTACTTAGAAGTATGGGTTTATTTAAAAAAGACACAAATATACAAGCAGTTAAAAAACAAAAGGTCGTAATCGGGGAAAAAAAGACACGTAAACGATGTAAAAATGGAACTCGTCGTAATAAGAAAACTGGTGAATGTGATAATATTAATGGACCACAAAAATTAACTACTAACACAGAATCCATAAATACTGCTATAGTAGAACCAGCAAATACCACTACTACTGTAGAATCTACACAGGATGCGGTAGAACCACCTAGTCTATTTACAAGATTAGGTTTCTAAATATCCTATAAAATATTTATTCCATACATTCATTGCGGCTGTATTATGAAAGTTATAATCATTAGTACAGTCGTTACCTGAATTAGAAAGCCGTTCTATAATATCATTACCTCCTGGATGTATGTTATTGTTTACATATTTTGTAAAATCATATACGCATTTACCGCATATAATTATAATTGAACCTTTTTGTTGTAAATCGTCCACGTATTTTTTTTTGAATATAGGATACCAAAACATCCGGCAACTACTTGATATATCCTGTTATTTTTATTTGTTGTAATAATATATATATATATTATAACAAATATGGCTATTATTAAAACAGAAATAATAAAAGGAGTCAAAACATATACTGTAAAAAAAGATATAAGTGACTCCGAAGCGGAAAATAAACTGGCAAATAAATTCGTAACTGTGTCTATGATAAATGATATTATAAAAGACGACGCAGATGTATACACAGACGATGGTAAATTATTACTTAAATTTAGAAAAAACACTCTTTCTAAAAATCATACATCTGCGTTTTATGATAATGTCATCAAATTTGCGTTGACCCCTACATCAAATAGAGGTAGTGCAACTGGTAGTAAATCGAAAAATGTATACGATAACCCGAAAATTATGACAAATATTTTTGGTTATTTTGATAGGTTCTCTCCAACACAAAAAAAAAACTTTCGTATTGCAGGATATAAACTTCCACTTGAGGTGCGTGAGTGTAGGTTTAATCGCGATTTTCCAGAGTTATACGAGAAGACACTACCATTAATAAAAGAGATTAACGGTCTTTATAAAAAACATACACCTGCGTATTTCAAGAGACAGAATGATAAGGCGAAAGAAACCGCATTTAAAATACCAGACACAGCATTCACTACTATAACAACCAACGTTAATTTTAGAACTTCTATACATACAGATAAGGGTGACGACGCGGAGGGATTCGGAAACCTAGTTGTAATAGAAAATGGTAAATATAGTGGTGCTGAAACTTGCTTTCCTCAGTATGGCATTGGTGTAGATGTTAGAACAAATGATATGTTATTTATGAACGTTCACGAAATGCACGGTAATCTACCAATGCGACCGATAGATAAAGACGCACGTCGTCTTTCTATTGTTTGCTATCTTAGGGAAAAGTTATGGAAGAGAACGCGCGGTAAAAATATGGCTTTTGTAAAAAAACATAATAAGACCGTTCGTGACATAGGTGGTGGTAAAAAAACTCTCTTACAGAACAAAACGCTTAAAAATAAAACTAAAAAAAATAAAAAATGAATGATTCTATAATTATGTACGCATGCATACCTTTATAGAATCATTTGGGTAATTCGTCTCTCTTTATACGTGACATTCTAACTTCACACATGCCATTATCACGGTGGAAAATACTCACATAACCGGGGTAATTTTGTTCCAGATATTCAGCGGCAACACGATTCGCTTCTAAACGTCCTTCCGTAACTCCTAGACCACCAGGTGCGTGCTTTTTTGCCTTTATAGTAACATCATTAAACCTTACTACACCACCATCTTTTATGAAATATTTGATACTCTGTTCATAGTCTTCCTTTTCCTTGATTTTAGATGAAGGTTGAATAGTTTTGGTTTTACGATTTATAAATCCATAGAGAGTGCCTATAATAAATTTCAAATCAGTTGTAGTCTTGTTTTTCATAAAGAATGGATTATATATGGGGTAAATTCCCCAAATATATAGGTTCTCTTTCTTTAGTGTTTTAAATGCATCGTTGAAAAAAGCGTGAACGTCTGTTATTTTGTTTAATTCTTTATCCGATACCTTTTGGAAAAGTCCTTCTACATCATCATCTATAGAAACAATCGATTGGTTCTCTGGATAATGTTTGATTATGAATTTGCGTTGTTCTGTTATACCTATCTTCCCTACAACTATTTTTCCATACATGTCTTTGGGCACCACACTTTTGTATCGTTTCTCTTCTGCTTTATTCGCAACAAAAATATGGACTAAACTTTTGGGAACGCCTCCATCTGAAAGGGTTTTCAATGACTTTTCTATGATTGCTTCCGGGCGGTCGTATGATGGTATAGCTACTACGTATGTTTTGGTAGGTCTGCTCTTTCTTGTTTTGCGGGTTGACATATCTATTATATATGTAGGAAAAAAGTTAGATTTTTAATTATTTTACTTTGTATATTCTATGCACATACCCCCTCACTCCTCCCCTCTCTGCTCGCTTCTCTTCAATGAATGTGGTCGTCTCGAACCAGCACCTAATATCTCACACTTATGGAATATATCCGGATACTGTGAATAAACTCTCTCTAATATAGCAGGCATGTTTGCATAAGCAAAACCCCGTGGCGTTTTAAATTCATAGTTCTTACCTATTATAACACCACTATCGCTCGCAACGGAGTATATTACCTTGCGGAATACTTTTAATTTATCATCGACATCACATAATTCCTTAAGTAAGGAATTTACGTCTTCCTTGGTCAAGCCACACTGGGCATGACAAGAATACGTCTTCTTTTTTATTTCTGGTTTAATATCTGACGGTTTATGAAGTGAGTTATCGAGGCAAGAAATATACGATGCGTTATCATCGTCAACATCAATAGTAGTTCTAGCAACAGATGTTATATTATAATTATTCTCTAGTTCTTTAACACGTTCAAGTAAACGACGATTTTCACTAAGTAACTGATATATAAAATTATCACGTTCAGAAATACTCATCGTAAGTTTTATTTATTGATTTGTTTGTTATATGTTCAAGAAAAACAAAAAGTATAAAAGTAATCAATTTTTATATTTTTTTTATATTTTTTTTATATTTTTTATATTTTTTTTTATATTTTTTTTTATATTTTTTTACCTCCTACTTCGTAACCACATCCCACCTTTCTTTGGTTTGATACACTCGTTTGTATTGATCGCGGTGTCCCAGTCTTCTTCTTCTTCTTCTTCCTCTTCCTCTTCCTCTTCCTCTTCCTCTTCCTCTTCCTCTTCCTCTTCCTCTTCCTCTTCCTCTTCCTCTTCTTCTTCCTCTTCCTCTTCCTCAAATTTCTCAGTATCAGTTACAAACAAACGAACTATATCATCATATGATGTTTCACTTGCGTAACACATCTCAGAAAGAGCATACAACCAGTTTTCGTCACTCTCCCACTCGTCAAAATAATCATCCGAGATAATACCATTCTCACCACTCTTAACCCAGTAAATAAAATTCTCATCGTTCATATAAAAGTGATGAATATTATCGTATAACGCATTGATCTCCTCTTCCTGATAACTAATTTCATAATCAATTAGTTCAGGCATAGAAGAATGTGTACTACTACTACTACTACTACTACTACTGTTACTACTACTACTGTTATCATCATCATCATTATCATCATTATCATCTACGTCCTCTACATCGTCATAATTGCGGTAAGGAATGATTGGCCCGACATTTTCATAACGAACAAATATAACTGAGTCTGCTAATTCGTCAATAAATACATTGAACTGTTCCTTTAAATAATATACCATTTGTATCATCTGTGGTGCTAGTGATGACCAAGAATGAATATTATTAGTTACATTTGCGTTGTCATAAATACATAACATAGACGACCAAAATGTAAACATAAGTAGATATGATAATATATTAGTGTAGAATATATTCATAAAGAGTATACTACATAAAACAATATTGAGATTCTTTCCTGGACGAATATCAACAGCGTCTTGTGCTCTCCTGAAAATAACGTGTTCATCGTCTACCAATTCTGTTGACCACGCACCGCCAGGCACCAACGATTTCACCATATCTTTTGACTTATAAATAAAACGGTCATTGTTAGTGTATTTAATAATATTAGTTTTTTTCAATAAACCACTACCAACACACTTCTGGTCATCATCACATTTAGATGACCAGATGTTTTTTCCTTGAACACCAAGGGAATTTTCGAAATAAGAGAACGGGGTTTGTTGAGAAGACATAATAACAAGTGGTATATTATTAATAGTATGATATATTTATATAGTTTCAATTTTTATAATTCAGTATCGATGCGATTGTGTTTATATTCATAATGAAGAACTTCACAAGTACAATCGAAACATAGAAATATATTTATCTGACTAAGTGGAATATGTTTTACAGAATTGGTATTACGGCAATGAAACCGGATGTGTTGGAACGGATTGAACCCACATTTACCAAAGAAACCGACGGTATGTTCAATAATTATCGGTTTATCAATTGTGCCATTTACCACAAGTTCATATGTATTACGATTTATAAACTCGTCCCTTGTCTTCTTCTCTGCACGCCATAACATAGATTCGTCTGTCATCTCTATAAATGCACCTACATCTTCACTCATAAAACAAGTCATTATGTTTTGTAAATTATCTTTCAGTATTTTCTTATAAGCAATTTCAAACTTAATCACCTTAGGGTGGTTATAAATATCTCGATATAACTGGTATCGCATCATAAAGAGATTGAATACTTCGTTTTTAATACGCTCACTGAACGACCAATATGTGCCGAATATCGCATTCTGACAATCTAAAACGATAGATGAATTATCAATAATTCGCTCAATATTCACATGCGAAGCAATTCCAAACACCATACAATCGCGATAAATATAATCCATTTTATCTACGTCTACTCCATTTACCTCATTATTGACGAATTGAAATCGGAAATCGTGTTGATGAGAAGTTGGTGGATTAATGACGTTACAAATATAATCTAGACCCTCGTCGGATATTTCAATGGTATCATTCTTTACCATATAACGGAAGAGTTCCTGTGAACGTTCCTCGTGGGTTCTCCATTTTTTATTTGTAATCAATCCACTATCCATTAGTTCTTCAATAAAATCGTCAAATGTATGTGATGCTGGACCGTGCCCTAAGTCGTGAAGCAAACCGCCCAGACAAATCCACTCTTGTTCCGTCTTCGTAATACTAGGTTTCAAACCATTTTTCATACGTTCGGTCATTTCATCGGGAGTCAATGGTTTCGTGTCTTCGGTAATAATTAGATGACCCTTACTAATTAGTGTATTCAACGTTTTCTTCAATAATCCATATACGCCTACCTGATGATTGAAACGCGTATGAGTTGCTGTAGGGAATACGCGATACGCCATAGACGTCTGCTTAATATAAGACATCCTGTGATACATTGGTGTGTCTATAATTGTAATTGCTAAGTCAGTCATGGGGATGTCTCCCCAAACTTTATCGTAAATGATTTTCATTGGTGTTTTTTACGTATTTTATTAACACGTAAAAAAGTTTTCAATTTTTTATGAATTATAATAATAATATAAATAATTATGTAAAGATCGCCTAATAGACGCAATCAGCGTTGTGTCACGGTGTATTGTTTTTATTTATTATATAGTTTTTCCTATTATATAACTACATATTGTGTATGTGTTAATTTTAGAATTAATATATA
>Ga0209630_10005341_pt1 | contig 10922 bp, 13 predicted proteins | sample COG_01_FD_184745 | JGI IMG/M metagenome (GOLD analysis project Ga0209630, IMG submission 184745) | Pelagic Microbial community sample from North Sea - COGITO 998_met_01 (SPAdes) (version 2) | ecosystem: Environmental > Aquatic > Marine > Neritic zone/Coastal water | place: Helgoland, sampling... | reverse complement strand
CTGAAAGGCCGCCTTTTTTTTATATAAATATAGCGTATGGCAATATCAATATTAGACCCTATCAAAACACAACAAGGTGGCATTAGAAAAAGTGTTGACTGGTATAAGAAAAATGTAGCCACACTTAGCGATAGAGTGACTGCTGCGGCCCTTATGAGATCAGGCAAATTAAATGGTATTCCTAGTAAAGGAAGACTAAATTTCTTCTATTATGACCCTAAATATAAACAGGTATTACCTTTGTATGATAGGTTCCCACTTGTTCTACCTTTAGAGACAATTCCAGGTGGATTTATGGGAATGAACTTTCACTATATAAGACCTGTTCAACGAGTGAGTTTATTGAACAATTTACAAAGATATGCCTCTGGTGGTATGAAGTCAACAACAAGAATTGATGCTACCTATGATGGTATTAAGAATGTTAGAATTGCTAGAACTACCATTAAGAAATATTTGTATAGTCATGTTAGATCAAGTTTTTTAAGAGTTGATTTTGATGAAGCAGCATTAGCAGTTATGTTGCCTGTACAACAATTTAGAAAAGGAAGTCCATACTAATGGCAATATTAAGAGGCGGAAAAAGAATTGGTGGTTTTGATATACGTTTAGGTTTACCTAGAGATAGGTCACTTGATAATGTACAATCAGACCCACGTTTAAGACAAAAAGCTGGAGGTAATCCAGAATCTACAATAGGTAGATTTCAAGCCATGGTCAATGAGGCTGAAGGCTTTCAAAGAAAAGCTAGGTTCTATGTAAACTTCACACTACCAAAGGGTGTGTCTGCTTCTACTGCAGGTAATTTTAATGGTCCTGATGCTGGTTTTGTACAAGACCAAGATGAATTACAAGGTTTCTCTAGTGAAGCACAATTAAAAGCAATGAACCAAGATCAAAACAAAAGACGAGTACAAGCATTTTGTAGTGAGATTGCAATGCCTAGTAGAGAAGGTGTACAAAAAGAAATTAGACACAATGGTCCTACAAGAAAATTTGTTTATGATTATACCTCACCAGAGATTACAGCTACATTTTACTCAGACAAATTTATGAGAGAAAGATCGTTTTTTGAAATGTGGCAAAAGGCAGCATTTAGTAATTCTACACATAACTTTAATTACTACAACGATTATGTTGCGCCACTAGACATATTTGCTTTAGGACAGTTTGCTAGTAGAGACGAGAGAGATGACTCAACATATGGCGTAAGACTATTTGAGTGTTATCCAAAAACTATTAGTGAAGTAACATTTAGTCATACGGCCAATGAGGTACAATCTTTCACAGTAACATTTAGTTTTAGATATTGGGTAAATTACGCTTTAGATAGAGTAGGAGGTGTTGAATTAGGACAAGGAGATTTCAAACAACCTACAGTAAAAAGAGCTGGTGGTGTATTTGGTGGACTAATTAGTATGTTACCACCAGAAATAAGAAGAGCAGGACGAGACGTATTGAATGAATTTAGAAGAAAAGCACCGTTAGGTAGAATTACAGGTGGTAGAGTATTCCCACCATTTAGAATACCACCGTTAAATATTTAATATAATAAGGAGATATAATGGCGTTACCAACAATTGAGACACCAAGATATGAATTGACATTACCATCGCAAGATGTTAAAGTACAATATAGACCATTCCTAGTCAAAGAAGAAAAGGTTTTGATGATGGCAATGGAATCAAAAGAAAATGTAGAAGTAATAACAGCAATTAAAAATGTTTTAAATGCTTGTACATTTGAAAAACTAAACATAGACAGTTTACCTATGTTTGATTTAGAGTATTTACTATTACAAGTTAGAGCAAAGTCCGTAGGTGAGGTAGCAAAATTTAGAGTGTTATGTCCAGACGATAAAGAAACTTTAGCTACAGTAGAAGTAGATTTATCAAAAATAAATGTAGTTGTTGATGATGAACACAATAACAATATTATGATAGATGAAGAAAGAAAATTAGGAATTATTTTGAACTATCCAACGATAGGATCTAGTCAGGTAGGGTTTGAAATAGATACGAAAAATATAGATGCAATATTTGATGTTATTGTAGATTGTATTGACCATATCTATGAGGGTGACAAGACTTATCCAGCAAAAGATAGTACAAAAAAAGAACTAAAAGATTTTATAGAAAATTTATCACAAGACGCATTTAAGAAGATTAAAAAGTTTTTTGATACTATGCCTCATTTAAGGCATGATGTTGAAGTGGAAAACCCTAAAACTAAGGTTATAAATAAGATAACCCTAAAGGGTTTACAAGATTTTTTTCAATAAGCCTCTCCCATACCAACCTAGAGGCCTATTATGAAACCAATTTTGCCCTGATACAACATCATAAATATTCATTGACGGAATTAGATAATCTAATGCCGTGGGAAAAAGAGATTTATGTTAATATGTTGACAAATCATATAAAGGAAGAAAATGAAAAACGAAGACGAGATCAAATTAAGTGATGCGGTAAAGATCGCAGAGCCTAAACAAAAGATACAAGTAGATTTAGAGGTAGACACCTCTGTTAAAGATTTAGGTGTCAACCCATACGCAAAATTAATACATATGGCGAGAGCTGTTGACGCATGGAGAATATTTCCAAGGTTGTTCTTAACAGTTTACATAGTTTTATTATATAAGTGTGTAATATGGTATATGAACTTAGGTTCACCAACAATGGAACAAAGTGGTTTAATTAGTATCGTAGTTGGTGCTGGTGCTGCTTGGTTTGGCCTATACACAGGAACAAGTAAGAGTAAAAAATAATGGCATTACCCACACTAGAAGATAAAATAAATGCGGTTGAAGATAAGATAGAAAAAGAAAATATAATATCTGAAATTGCTAAAGCAGTATTTAAGAGTGCTAAAATCACTACTGAAGCTGCTGCTAAATTTGCTGTTGCTCCTAGTGTACCACAAATGGTTGATGATGTATTAGATGATTTAAAAAGTGGATCTATTGACAAGTTTAATAAGGCGATGGATAAACTTGATAAACTTGTTAAAGTATTAGGTATTGATTTAAAAAAATATAATAAAGAACTTGCTAACTTCGCTGAAAAACGAGAACAAAAGATAATCAAATCAGAAGAAAAAATACAGACATTAAGAGAAAATAATATCGTAGCAGATATAACAAAGGCTGGTGATGTAAATGTATTATCTCAAAGCGAGATTGAGGGCAAACAAAAAGATTTAAGAGATACAGAAAAAAGGATTAAAGACCTAGAGAAGAAAATCGCAAAAGATACAAAACAAGTACAAGACCCAGGTCTATTTCAAAAGGAATTAAAAACTACTGCTCAGTTTAATAAAAAAGAAGAAATCAAAAGAGATTCAGAAGAATTAGAACAAAAGAAAAAAGAAAGAGATCAAGCAAAACAAGTATTAGGTAGTAGAGGTGAAGAAAAACCTGGTATATTCCAAAGAGCTAGTGAAGGCGCTGGTAATTTTGCTGATGAATATATACCAGATCAAATTAGAGACGTTGCTGGTGCGTTTACAGAAGGTTTGACTGCACCATTTACAGCCATAAAAGAATTAGGTATGGGTTTTGCTCAAATGTTAAAACCATTGAAGTTATTAAGACCTTTATTTACTGGACTAATAGGTAGTCTTAAAAAGTTTGCTTTAGGTTTAAAGGCTTCTATTATTAGTTTCTTACCTTTTCTTGCGATTGCAGGGTTAGTTGTAGTAGGATTAATTGCTTTGTTTGCGATCTTAAAGAAATTCAAAGATAGGTTTAGTAGTAAAAAAGATAATCCATATGATATGGGTCCTCAGGAAACTGATGTACTTGATGAGGCACCACCTACTGCTGAATATGGTGATTTTGGATCAAGGATGCAGAGAAAAGGATTCTTTGCTGATACTGGTGGTGATAAAAAAGAATTTATAAAACCAGATGATCCTCGTTATGATGAACTGTATGAGAGAGACAGAGGTGTTCCTGCACCTAAAAAAGGTCAAGTGTATATGGGTGATGGTAAGGTATCAATATTACCTATTGACAGTGAAGGTAAAATGAACCCTATGGAATTAAGAAAAATGGAAGCGGAAGGATTTAAATTAAAACCCAATCCATTATTAACTCCTTTAGATGACAAAGCAAGTGGCGCAAATAATACTATGGTAGATGCTAAACAAACATCAATATCTACAACCAATACTACAGTTGATGCTAGTGGATTAAATGGTGCTAAAAATAATGATATGGAATCATTTGTTATGGCAAATAAATTGGCCTCAGCTTAATAACTACCTAAATCTTTCTCAGTAATTAATTTAAACTTCGCATTATTATCATCAGCATATCTTGTTGCTGCTTCCCATTTCGCTCTATTCTTAATATACTCAAAACTAGAACGCATGAATGCTCTTGTTTTCTTTGTAGGTGTTTTTGGTGGTTTACATTGACGAGATGGTTTAATCTCAATCAGTATTTTGTCGCCTTTGATAGTACGAACTATGAAGTCAGGATAGTATCTATGGTACTTTTTGTCCACTGGATTGTAATATCTAATCGCTAATTCTTCACTGGCCCAATATGTTATGTCAGGATTACGGTCACAATACAACATGAACTTTCTCTCTAATAGAGAACGATACACTATTCTATTGACATCACCAACATATTTTTTTGGGTTGCTGGGGCGATATAAACCTTTGTAAGACTTCTTCATTTTGTTATAAATATACTCATAAGGATATTTAGATGAGTTTTACAAACAAAGTTTCAAACATAATCAAACAAAAGATTAGCACTAATTTAATTAGTGGTTTCACAAGTAAGATGGCTGCCTTTGGTCAACCAAAGAAACTAGCTGCGAAGTTGGCTAGTAAATCACCATTAGATTTATCAAAAAGTCCAGTGGCTCATATGGATCCAGTACACAATCCATTTAGTTATGGTACTGTATATTATCCAAATGAAACTAGTAATCTAGGCGAAGGACATTATATTATATTTGATGTAATAGCTCATAAAGATACCACTACTAAATTACCTGAAGGGAGATTATATCCAAAGTCTATAGGTACAGTAGGGGAAAATAAATTAAACCCAGAGAAAAGACTAGCTAAATTAAAAGCACAAGGATTTCAAACTGGAGAAACATTATTAAGAAGCACTACAAATAGAATGGAAAGTCAAAACGAATTCTTTACTACTATATCTGATAGTATTATATTGTACACACCTTCTACTCAAACTAAATTTGATTACAATGTATCGTATGAAGGTGTTGATACAAATTTAGCTAAACAAATAAGAGGTCTATTTGATGGTGGTGACATATTAGGAAAATTAGGAAATGCAGGTGAAAGATTTTTTCAAACAGTTATCACAGCTGGTTTAGATATTGCATTACCAGGATTTAGTGCAGTAGTTGATAAAGAAAAAGGGGAAGTTAGAAATCCAAATACAGAGATGGTCTTTACAGGTGTTCCTATGAGAACATTTAATTTTCCATTTGAGTTTGCACCTAAAAATGAAAAAGAAAAAGATAGCATACAAAAGATTATAGAATTATTTAAGTTTCATATGATGCCTGAAAAAAGAGGCGAAGGTTTTTTAAAAGTGCCAAGTGAATTTCAAATTACATATATGTACAAAGATGGCGCTAATATGTACATACCTAAAATCAGTAGATGTGTATTAAAAGATATGAGCGTTGACTACTCACCAGAGGGTGTATTTACAACATTTAAAGGTGATGAAAAAGGCGCACATCCGGTACTTACTAAAATGGAATTGACATTTAACGAAACAGAAATTATGACTAAAGAAACAATAGCGACAGGTCATTAATATGTATTTTAGACAATTTTCTAAAGGTTATTACGATATAAAAGGTAATGGTAATCAAACCCTTGTCACAGACTTAATGACAAGAGTAAAGGTTAGAGAGAAAGTTATAAACGAGATTAGTCTATATGATAAGTATGATGTACCTAGTGGAGAGAGACCAGAAGATACAGCATTTAAACACTTTGGCTCATCAGAATATCATTGGATTATACTATTTACAAATAATATCACAGATGCATATTATGATTGGCCTATGAGTGAACAAACATTTGAGACATTTATAACAGACAAATATTCTAATCCAGATGCTATACACCATTATGAAGTAACACAATCTAGTGGTATAACAAAAGCACAAGGGCCAAATGATTATTCTTATTTAATAGAAGTAAACAGTGATGCTGATGGCGCACAATCGGTTTCTAATAGAGAATATGAACAAAGATTACAAGATGAAAAGAGATCAATCAATTTGTTAAATCCAGCATATCTAACGACATTTATTGAGGAATTTAATAATTTAGTGGGGAGATAATGTCAATAAAGAATGATAGACCTGGAGCTTTTGAGTTATCAGACATAATTTTAACTTCATATGCAAATGATGCAAAGACTGGCTTACCTAATAGATTAAACATAAGAAATATAGTTTCTGAGTTTAACATATATGAAAGTTTAGATAGTAAGTTTTTATCAGGCGACATGATATTAACAGATGCAACCAATGTCATACAGACATTACCTTTGACAGGATTTGAAAGAATAGAGTTTTTCTTTAGATCACCTAACACAACAGTAGGATATGACTTTGGAGTTGACAAAGGTCACCCAATGTTTGTTTATAGTCTTATCAATAGAAAACAAATAAATCCAAACGCACAAGTGTATCAACTTAAATTTATATCACTAGAGGGTATAAGAGATCATCAGACTAGAGTATCACAAGCATTCAGTGGTAGTATAGAGCAGATGATTGCTGACATATCATATAATTACCTAAAGACTAAAAAGAATGTATTAGTAGAAGAAACAAAATCAAATCATAAATTTGTCATGCCTAGAATAAAACCATCAGTTGCCATTGACCAACTATGTAAAGTTGCTAGATCAAAGAACTTTGAGAACAGTGGATTTGTATTCTATGAAGACGCCAACGCATTTCATTTTAAATCATACGAAGGACTATTTTGTAAGACTAATGGCGAACCTAGAAAGGCTGTCGCACACTACTCACCTAAGGTAAAAAATATATCATCAAAAGGTGACGAGGGACATACAACATACAATTTACAATCTGTTGAGAAATTTAGAGTGATAAGTCAATATGACTCATTAAAGAATACAGCATATGGTACATATTCAAGTAGATTAATCACACATGATCTATACAATAAGACTTTTAGTGAGTTTGATTATAATTATCATTTAGAATATGAAAAACAAAAGCATTTAGAAAAAGATAAAAATGGTATACTCCCTTTATTTAATTATGACAACGGTGAGAGTTTTGGGGATAAACACGAAGGTGTATTATTTCTACAATCAGAGACAGCCAAAGTACATAACACACACGAATTACCACAGTCTAAAGACATATTACAAAAACGTATAAGTCAAAAACTAGCAATCAATAGTCTTGTATTAGAGATAACGATACCAGGGTTTTCCGAAGTAAGAGTAGGTGATGTTGTCACATTTACAATGCCAAACTTTGCTAGAACATCTAAAAACGACCAAGAGGCGAAAGACAAATATCTATCTGGTAGATACTTAATAAATGCCGCTAGACACCATGTTTCAGCGATCAATAAGAGACACACAATGGTATTAGAACTAGTTAAAGATAGTTTTAACGAATTTCTACCCGAAGAGGCTTACGATATATTTACAAACAACGAGGCGGACGATGGATTATTATATAGTACCTCGCATTTGGACGAAACACAATAACTTATGGGAGAACCTCGGAAGAGTCGCTAAATTTTTGATGGTAAACGTGATAGGTGGCAATGAGAACATATACTCTCATGGTAAATGTAAGAATAAATACAAATGAACGAGAAAATAATTATGAGAATTAAAGAACGAATTAAGACAATCATAGACGATTACTCCACAGCGAATGAGGAGGCACGTGAACGGAATCATATACTAAGGTTCTTCAAAGGCCCATCGGAAGCCGCAGAAAGTCCTTGGACATATGTAAAAGACCCTATTTTACTTAAAGTTAAAGGCCATCTTGCGACTATTAAGAGTTTATGTAATAGAATTAGGAGTTAAACGCCACCTTGCGTATGGTTTAATTAAATAGTATTAAATAGCGTAAAGCGTGCTGTTTAAAACAAGAGGCATATCGGAAAAAAAAAGATGAACAACGAGAAATTTTTAGGACACAATGGCTTTCTGTGGTTTACTGGTGTAGTAGAAGATAGGAACGATCCAAACAAAGTAGGCAGAGTACGAGTAAGAGCTCTTGGCCATCACACGTCTAACACTACAATCCTCCCTACATCTGATTTACCTTGGGCACACACAATGCTTCCGTCAACGTCAGCAGGTATCAGTGGACTAGGACACAGCGCCACTGGATTAGTTGAAGGTAGTTGGGTCCTTGGATATTTTAGAGATGGGATGGACCGACAAGAGATGATTGTATTAGGAACACTACCAGGCTACCCTGCGGAGTTGTCACAGGCTGGTGGCTTCTATGATCCAAACGCTGTCTATCCTAAGTACAAAGATGAGCCTGATGTCAATAGACTAGCTGTCAATGATGAGAACAAACCTCATCTGGCTAATACATTAAGAACGGCAACTCGTATTACTGGTATAGCCACAGCTGATTTTAATAGTCACACAAATGCGGATGGCGCTTCTACTATGGATGCCAGCGATGGTGACACATTTGACCAGCCTGAGATACCATACAACGCCAGCTATCCTTTTAATAATGTATATGAGAGTGAGAGTGGCCATCTGATGGAGTATGATGACACCAGCGGCTTTGAGAGAATACACCAACGACATAGAACCGGAACGTCATATGAGATAGACGCCAGCGGTAATAAGGTGGAGATTATCAAAGGGGAGAGCTATAGACTTCTATCCAACAAAGAACAAGTACAGATACAAGGACAATCAGACATTACAATTGATGGTAGACACAAGCTGTTTATTAATAAGACAAACACATTGAATAACCATTATGATATACAAGTAGGCGCCAACGCAAACATTAATATACAAGTAGATGATGGCAATGTAAATATACACACATTAAAAGGTAAGATTAATATGAGCGCCGGCGGTGACTACAATCTAAAAGTAGGTGGCAACTATACTGTAGAAGTAGCCGGCAATACATCAGAGACAATAGAAGGAACAAAGACTTCCAATACCACTGGCGCCGTGATACACCGTGGTAGTACCATAGACCTTAACCCATAGTTCCGTACAATATATAATACTATCTCTAAAACTGACTATATAGATTGCCCTATTGTGAGCGCATGCTGAACCTTAATCTATAAATGTAATAACAACTTTAAGGCAATCAGAGAGACTTCCGGTGGCCCTAAAACTAGAGATTAAAGCTCAGTCTTTTATTGTAATTTTTTTTCTCATAATTTTTTAGACTTTCATACTTTTATACATATCCATGTTGAATGGTCACAGGGAACCATAGAGTATATACTAATAAATATATACAACATACAAGCGAAGCGACACGTCTCATATACATTACTGTTTATCTCATATACTAGAAAGGTATTGTATTGTCAAAATATAGTAAAACACTTAAACGACTTAAACGGTTAGCTCCTAAAGTACCCGATTATACTTGTCCCGACATTGACTTTATTGTAGATAAGGTTGAAAATCATAGTGGGTTTACAAAGTTTCGTAAGAAGCTATTAGTTCGTAAATTAGAAAGACTACGAATACAAAATGAACAATTAAGAGATAGTGGGGAATACTGGTATAAGAAGTTTAGAGATTATCTTATAGATTGTTTAGATTAAGGCACTTCGTTAGCCACCTACCAGCGACTCGAAAAATTTAGCGAGAGCGACTCTGTTATATCGGAAGTGTACTTGATGTTTTTACGATACGGTTAACCGCTGCGTTTGCTGTGTTAGTCTTATAAGTGGTGATCAGATAGTCTTTGATTTTATCGTATATTCCAGTACCTACCTGCATGATTGTTCTTTCGTGTGGATTATCGTAACCCATGTATTTTATAAACTCTTTATGTAATCTTTTGTTTTTAGGATAACGACCCCCATTGGCAAAGTCATAGGGTAAACGATTTACCCATTCTAATACTTCTCTATCTTTAAATGCCATGACTGGATTACACCCGTGCTCTTTTGCTGCCTCTACAAATAGATGACCAGCGCCTTTACCCTTTTTACGAGTGGGGTCTTGTGCGACTTCATAAAATCTCATCTTAATTGCTGTGTTTGCTTGTTCATCTGTTACATTATATTTTTCTACAATGTGTGGGCGATCAACATACATGAAGTGACCTATTGATCCTAATAATGTATCTGCGCCATCGCCATTAATTAGATCAACGTTTTTTACATTTGCCTTTGATAGTCCAAGTGTAAACATTAAATAATAGATAAGTGAAAATGTGGTTGTTATATCTTTACCATAAGTTAAAGGAAAGTTATTGATTAGTTCATCATAGGTTACTTCTATCACTTCGTTTGATATACCTAACATCTTAGCGCTCTCTTGTGCTTGTATTATATCGCTAGTATCTTTGATACATGCTACTGTGATTGAGTGTTTTAGACCAAAGTGTTTTTTAAGTATTGTTCCTAACATCATAGAATCAACACCACCTGATAACATAAGCACAGGTGTCTTTTTATATTTTAGTTTTTTAGAGATTATGGATTTTAGATTGTTTTCATAACGTTTACAAGCTTCCTCAAGTGAGGGTAATGGTTCCATCATTTTGATATACTTTAACCAATCAATACTGTCAAAACTTTTAGCTTTCATAAACTATCATTATACACTACTTATATAATTTTGTCAAGGGTGTATATTGCCTTGACTTTTACATAAATATAGTATATAAAGGAATTATGGCAAT
>Ga0209630_10005338_pt1 | contig 10924 bp, 17 predicted proteins | sample COG_01_FD_184745 | JGI IMG/M metagenome (GOLD analysis project Ga0209630, IMG submission 184745) | Pelagic Microbial community sample from North Sea - COGITO 998_met_01 (SPAdes) (version 2) | ecosystem: Environmental > Aquatic > Marine > Neritic zone/Coastal water | place: Helgoland, sampling... | reverse complement strand
CTATCAAAGTTATCGGACCAAATCAAATCATCACCGATATCCCATCCCATTTGATTTAGTAGTTCTGTAGGTAGAGGAAGAACCAAATCTTTTGTATCTGGATCTTCCTTTAATTTGATTTCGTATTTCTTACTCACTGAAATGCTTGTCCAGCATTTCTAGTCTATCATTAGCAGTGGCCATTTTATCTAACTCTTTTTGGATAGTTTCGATAATATCGCTATGTTCGCCAATACCAACAACTTGTTGCATATACACTTCAATGTTTGCTTTATGCAACATAATCTCTGCTTCTGCGTGTTTCCTAGCAGCATCAATCATAGTTTGTTTCAATGTCATAACCTTTCCTTGTAGTTTTGTTTTGATGGAATGACGCCTCGCACGCCTCCTTTCGGATTTTCCGTGTCTCCATCACGACGGAAAATTAAGTGAACGTGTGGATAAAAACAAGTTTGCCCTGCACTCTTGCCCATATTGATACCCACATTGTAACCTGTAATATTATTATTCTCTGACTTAATATTGTCATTGCCCATTGAATTAGCAAACTTAAAACATTTTAAAATTGCTTCTTCTGTATTTTCCTTTGGTACAACTAGTGTATGTCCTTCTGTTACAGGATAGATATCACTGTAAACAACAAAATCACGTGTGTCCATTTCAACTTCTGTCCAAGGTGCTCTACCATCTTTCTGTGCAATTTCTAATGTATCCATTATGATCGCCAATCCTTAACATTTGCTACATCAGGACCTGGACTGCGGAACTCCATACCGTAAAGAGAACCAACATACATTTTTGCTGTAGGCTTCCATTTAAGAATAAGTCTATTACCTACAATAAAAGTTTCTATCATTTCACCTTCTTTAAACATACCAATACTAGCATTTTCTTTCTTGCCTGTTTGTATGTTCTCGACCTCAACCCATTCGTCAGTAGTTACACGCATTAATATTCTCCTACGTTTTCCCAAGGATAAACTAACCATACATCTTCCTCGGCTTTGTTAACTTCGTCACAGTGATATGAAACATCACCAAACTCACTTGCTAAATTTTCTGTTAGTGCTGCAAAGCGAACATTGTCGCCCCATAGTTGATTCCATAATGGCGATTGGGGTAAACACGATGTACGCCAATCTTCTTTGATCCAATTAAATGTTGCACCTGTGTCGTTGATGTCATCTACAATAAGAATATTCTTTCCTTCACCATTGTGTTTGAACTGTCCCATCTCAGGAGCATAATCGCTGTCAGTTTCATAACCATAAGCATCTTCAGCCATCCAAGCATTACTTTCGCTGTCACTGTTGTCATCACGTAAACTTACCTTTAGTGCTTCACAACGTATGCCTGTCATATTACTGATAATTGTTGCAGGAACATTACCACCACGTGTAATACCTACAATGTAATCAGGCTTCCAATTGTCTTTGTACATCTGATTAACAATGCTTACGCACATACGTTCTACATCAGTCCAACTATAATACTTCTTTTTAATCATTTTCTATCTTCCAAATATTTCTCGTTGTGTATCCAACGATATCCTAATGTTTTTACAAAAGGTAAAAAGCCCCATTCCTTTTGTTTCTTGCCCATAAAGAACAAACTCCAACAAGGAATCTCGTTACCGTGTTTATCTTTCTTAAGTTTTAGGTAATGCAAATCATCTGATGTTCTAAATCTAAAATGTCCAGGCCCACGCCATACTGCTTTGGCTCCTACTACATAACCTTCTTGACTATAACAAGGAACAAACTCCTCATACCCGCCTTTTAAAATAAGTGTTGCATATGACCACGGATGATCGTGTAGTACTGATTCGTCACTTACCATAACTTTGTGTAGTGTTATATTAAAAGGGAAGTTCTTTCGTTCTTTCAAAAACAAATAATAACGATCAAGATAGGGTATTTTTCCATCTCTATCGTATATAGTTCTTTTTCTACCTAACTTATCAAGCAGTTTCAACAACATTAAAAACCTCTTCATTTAAATAACGATTCAACTCACCGTCGGTAGGTTGTACGTTATAGTTATCCTTGAAAAATATCTCATAACTATCAGAGCCATATTTTCCAATTCCATATAACATTGTAGCATCATTTCCGTCCCAAGTCAAGTAATCTTTTGACATTCTACGAAGACGATTTTCACGCACATTTACCATTCCTAACGGTTCTATAATATCTTTAATAGTTTCTGGTAAACTATTTAGGTAATGTATTGGTGTTGGGCATAATCTAAACAGTATAGGAAGAACTCTTTTTACTTGCTTTCTATTGGTTAGATTTAAACAAATTACACCAACCATATGTTGCCAAGAGCCATCAATTTGCTCTTGTACCATAAGATCATCTCTCAATGGTATTCCAGGGTTGAATATTTTCATAGACTCTTTTAACTTTCTCGTTGTACTCTTCTTCATTAACACATATATTATTTAGATGCGTTGTCCAAATAACTCTTACATCGTCAGCAAGTTTCTTACTTTTAAGAACTTTGCTAATAGCGGCTCTACGCTGTTTCTGCTTGGCTTCCGAATAAGGTCCCATAAATTGTATCCTTTGGTGTATTTGCTCTTGATAATCTTAATTTATGAGGTGTTAGATTATGCAGTTTTGTCATATCTAATAGTCTAATACCTCTTAGGTTATACATTAGTGCTTCATTAGGTGTAAGTATTTTTATATCGTGATGTGTTTTCTGCGGTTGTACTGCATACACACGCTGTTCATTTAGATTCATTATACTAACTCCTCTACTACTCCAAGTCCTTCTGCTCCAATAAGCAGTAGACCTGCAATCCAAAAATTACCTACCATTAGAAATGCAAAACCTGCAATCCTAACAAAACTCTTTACCAGGCTGACATAAAAATGTCCTCTGCCTGGATCTTTGGCTGCTGGAACGTAAACTCTTTCTGGTATCGGCATAGTTACTCCTTTTTATCTTGGTGCAAACTCTTGTTGCAGTTTAATATTATCCATAAACTCTTTCTTAGTTCCTGGATCCTCTTTAAAAGAACCTTCTAGCACTGTAGTTTGTGTTAGACTACTATGTGCCATAATGCCTCTATTCTCACAACAACCGTGTGTGGCTTGAATGTAAACACCAATGTTCTTTGAGTTCGTTGCTATCTTTATTTCACGTGCAATATCATTACACAGTTCTTCCTGTAGCGTTCCACGTCTTGCACACCACTGTGCAATTCTTGTGTATTTACTAAGTCCGATAACCTTACCATTAGGAATAATGCCAATGTATGCAACACCCGTTACTGGCTGATGATGATGTGAACACACGCTCTTTAGTTCCGAACGAACCACAAGCATACCAGTGTATGCATCTTCTCCATCATTAGGAAATGCTGTTGCTTTGGGGATAGGATCATAACGTCCTTGCATAAGTTCATTATAATACATTTTAGCGAGTCTCTTTGCAGTGCCTTCGCTATTTGGATCAGTTGCTCGATCAATTAATAGTGCGTCTAAAACGCCTTCAAATTTCTCTGCTGCTTCTTCAATAAGTGTTTCTTTTTCACCTTCGAAAATATATTCACTTATATTATCGCCAGCCCAATATCTCTTTTTTGTATTTTGTAAACGCTTAGTTACTTCTTCGTATTTTTTCAATTTACTCTCCGATGTTGACGCAGTGGATTGCGCATAGTATTAATGTAGCACGTCTAGTAGACCTTTGCAACTAAAATATTCTCCATTTAGTTTGGCTACTTGTTTATTTAGGCCTGGAAGATAGTTTTTATAATTTTCCATATAGTCAATTACTTTGTTTACGACTTTATCTTTATTTAATTTATATGATTCAAGCGACTCTGTCCATTCACTTGGATATAAAAATTCTTCTATAGCCATTTCGCTATAACTTAGTCTATCCGGAACCATAGGCAATGAACCTACTACTGCACCTTCATACCAACTAATACCTAGTGTTTCTTGTAAGTTAGCACTGAATACTAGTTTAGATTCTCCTAATAGATTATGATAGTCGTTCTTATTTAGGTCTTGTTCTTGACAAACTACCCAATTGTATTGTGTAAGTGTTTCTGCCAAGTCACGGAATATATTCAATTGCTTTTCTGGAGCAATTCTGTGCGGAAATAAAACAGTATCCTTTTTGTCCATATGCTTATACGGAGTAAGTGTATTATCCATATATTCAAATGGCCAACCTGTTTTTACAACCTTGCTATTATCAAGTTCTGGAAAAGATTTAAAAAACATATCAATATGAAATTCACTTGCAAAGAAATTATGATCAAAGCATTCATACATACTACGTTCTGCATTTCTTACCCACGGAGTATTACCTATGAGCCTACCTAAAAAGTCTGCAGGATCATAACTACCGGCGTGCCACATACCACCTATCTTGATCTTAACACCTAGTAACTCTGCCATATACTTTAATTGTATTACAGTAGGGTTCCAAGCATCTGTGTATAAAAAATAATCTCCATCTTTTACTTCGCCGTTGCAAAATGCTTCTGCAATTTGTGCCTGCTGATTACTTTTGTAAACATTAGTGCCGCCGAAGTTGAGGAACGCCCCAGGTGTTGTAGCCTGAGGCGTATCTCCTCCACTAATAACTCGAACATTATGACCAGAAGACTTTAGAATCTTTGGAAACTCAGTTTTCCATTGCTTTGTATAACGTGTTTCTACCGCTTCTAAATCAACTAACCAAACATTCATTGTTATTTCCTTCTGTTAAAGTTTTTACCACGCTTCTTATAGTGGTTGTTATTCCGCTTTGTAAACGAACGCCACTCTCTACTAGCGTTGTTGTACAGATTCTTCTCGTCGAATGGCAACCATTCAAAACGACAGTAATCGCGGAATTTTTCAAGGTCATTGAACACCTTGACAATCTTTGGATTGTCTGCAAAATAAGACACTGTAAATCTCCTTTTCTATCTTGCATACTCAATATGGGCACCGTTTTCACCATCTTCACTTACGTCGATGTGTACTTCACGGCCTGGGTGTTTAGCAATGATCTGATTGTATAGATCATCTGCCATCATTTCACAACTCTTATAATCTAATTCAATTGTCTTCTCCTCGTACAGTTTTTCAAGCCAACGCTTGAATTGGATAAATTCTATATCTCTGTCGTTGTGTGTTACAGTAATACCTACTTTAAAATGGAATATATGTCTGTGTGGATAACCTAAAAAACTAACATCATACTCATCACCTGTTGCCAGTGCTGGATCATCCAACGCCGCAGGATACTTGTGGATACCTTCCTTACGGAAAGTTACCCAAATCATTCTTTTTGCCGTATTCATAATACGTCTGTGATTGTCTTCTGCCATTGCTTCTTTCATCATTGTATCAGTTATACTCATAGTATAGCACCTTTCCTATTAGTTGTCATCCACTATTTTATCGTTTTTGTATTCTTCCCAATTAGTGAATCGTTCTTCATCCATCAGCGTATGTAGTCTGTGACACCATACACCTGGATTAGTTGCTTGGAAACCTTTGTCATCAATTTTAATCATTGTGTTATAATTCCACAGTTTCACATAAGGAATTGGAACACGTAGTTGCGGAATAAAGTTTTCGTATTCAATTAATGGTCCTTCTAAGAATTCTTCGGCAGCATTAATTGGAATATCTAAACTACACAAATACCCGTCTTTAAGAAACGGCTCAATCATTTTCTCCCATTCTTCATAATAGTCTGCACTATGATTTTCTGAAGCAGGATCATAACTGTGATTAGCACCAAAGAACAAATGTTTATGTGTATCTAAGTGTTCGCGAATAATTGATTCTGAATTCAACCCTGTAATAAACAATGTAAGTTTTAATAATGCAGGAGTCTTTTCAACTTCAAATCCTGAAAAGAATCTAACATCGTCTGCTGTGCCATTTTCATAATCACGTTTCATTATACATATTCCCGTTCAATTCTTTCAATTTCATCTTTCATTTTAAGACGTTTCTTTTTCATTTCCATTAATTCTTCGTCTTTAAAATCACCACTTTTTTCCATTGCATCTACTTGTGTATTTAGGTATTTGTGTGTTTCCTTCAACCATTGTAAACGTTTGCTATAGTCTGACATATTATGCCTCCTGTAATTGTTCCTCAAGTTTATCAAGTTCAGTTGATTCACGTTCGTCAGTCCACGGAACTTCTTCCTCACCGTCCTCGTTAACTTCAACAAACAAACTATCAGAAATGTTTGTTACGCCACCACGTAGTCTTGCACCTTCTAGATCTTTAAGGAAACTGTCTGCTTCTTTAATCATTGCAAACGCTGCCTCTTTAGTTGGCTGCTCGAACAGTTCTTTTACAAATCTATCAAAGTATAAAATGTTACGTGGTACCCATTCAGAATATTCATCACTCTTATCTGCTTCTTTCACTTTGCGCCAAGCTCTCCAATCAGGTTGTGCTTTTGCAATCTCAATGTCCATAAGTGTATTAGCACGTTGTACTGCTTTAATATGACACTCTACGTTGTGCGACATCATAAGTGCATATGCAAAACTATCCCAACTTGTCTTTCCTTCTTTCTTAATTTTGTTAAGCATACCTGGAGCATAATGACAAATGTCTGCAATTGTCATACGTCTTCCAACTTCGCTTTCGAAAGGAAATTGTATGTCGTGACGTCCAGCCAGTGCTTTATTATCCGGAGCCTTATCCATAATCACTGACCAACGTTTACTACTGTGTTGTGCATTTGTATAAACAAGTCCGTGTGCAGTTGCAATAAACGGAGATGCACAATCAAAACTAATAGTAAAGTTAGGATTAATTTGTTCTCTAACAATTCTTTGAATACTTGTTAAGTAACACGACCAATCTAGTTGTGCTGTTCCTAAGAAGTGCATCCAGTCTTTACCTTCAAGCATTCCATCAAACTTCATTGTAATCAATCTACGTAGTGTAATTGGCATCTTGCACATATTAGCACCACCCATTGCCCAACCTTCAGCAGCCTTATCACCATATACCGCAGGATCGGAGAATTCTTTAACACCTTCGTACCACCTTTCAGCAGTATCCCAGTTTGAACCCTGTAGTACATTTAAGAACTTAGTTTGGCCTAAACGATTATCAAGAAAGTATTTGTTATTGTAGCGTGTTTTATCTAAGCAATCTTCAAATGTTTTTAGTCCTGTTTTAGGAGAGTGAATATGATCACAAGCCCAAGTCGGAACATCTAACATCATAGACCAGTCAGCAGTTAGTTCTAACCATTCTAAGATCTTTTGTCTAGTCTTAGTTGCTTCAGGCCCTTCAAAGTTTAACCAATCAAACTTAATAACACCTTTACCAATCTGATATCCGCCTGAGTCACCGAGAATCATTGTCTTGCCTCGATCTCTATCTTGTATCATACTTTCTTGTACCAAACTCTTTTGCAAGTCAAGTTGTGCGTGACCTGCACTGTATAGTCCATACTTGTATGTAAAGTATCCCGCTTCCTCGTTTAAGAAGTTCATACCTTCAATACCTTTATCGAATCCTTTTGGAATACGTTCTTGCGGAACAAAGTCTTCTAGCCTTTGCTTCGCAACATAGGTACTAAAGAAAGAACTAATTGCAGGAAGAAATACTGCGTAATCTTTCTGTAGTGGTGATAAGTTTGTTTGTTTCATCTAAGCCGCCTGTGCTGGAATAATATATTTGTAATTTGCCAATCCGCTATCTAGTGTAATTTGTACTGCACCTTCATTCGAAATGCTCATCTTAGTATTGTTTACATCAGCAATTTTTAGAATTGCTAGAATGCTTGCTACAGGCCAAGTCCAGCCTCTATCAAGTGTACCTTCTACATTAGTAGCAAAAATAAATTCACCACCGTGTGTACTTGCATCACCAAAGATAAATTTTAAGTTACCATCTTCAGTCTTTGCTAAGAATGTTGGATGTTCAGGATTAGCACCTGCTTGGAAATTAAAACGCTGTACGCCTGCAAGTGTAGGAACAACTGATACGTCCCAGTTTACACCACGAAACTTTACAGTTTTCATTTTCTCATTAATAATTTCTTGATTCATAAAACGATAGTCGTTTTTAAAATCACCATCTGCATTTTCAAAATGAATACCTACAGGAATAGTTGCACCATTACGTTCTGCATTTGTAATAGTAATTTTTGCTTCCTTTTGATATTCAGTTCCGTCAATTAAGTACTTCAACTTATTAAGTTGTGGCATACCAAATGTACCGATCATATCTGCATATGGATTATGTGTATCTGCTTCCATAATAACTGATCTATCATCAGCCATTGAAAACATAGATGTACCTGCTTCTTCGCCAGTCACTTTCACAGTAGTTAGGAAACCTAAGTTCTGTGTATGACTAACAATATCTTGTAAGATGTCTTTCATTGAATTCTCCTCTGTAACTTACATTATATTTAGGTTTGAATGAAATTGCAAGAATTTTTTTACTCAAAATCAAACAAACTGTTAAAATTATTATCGGAACGAGTTGAACTAATATCCCATTCCAATACCCCAATCAAGTTCTTGAGTTTTTCATCAATCACTGTATTTTCCATAGTTGCATCATCAAATGGCAAATCTTTAAACCATTCTGGCAATCGCAACTCGTCCACAGGATATGCAACACTAGTATATCCTAACGGATTCTGTTTTACTTTACAAACAATAACTTTTGCACCATCTGTAATGCTCATAGAGTATTTGTCGCCATTCATACGTTTAAGCGTCATCCAATTGATACTTGCTCTTACGTGTCCAGGCATATTCACTTTGCCTGCTTTCTGTTCCTTTGCTCCATACTCTGTGATCTTGTTTGCACGTTTAGGAGAACCTTTCTCCCAACCAGGACGTGCTTTAAATTCTGTTCTAAATTCTGTAATATAATCTAGCACTTCTTCTTTCGCTTTTCCAGATAGTACCATTTCTAATACATTACTTAGGAAGTCTTGAATAACAACTGGAGTGTCAGAACGTTTAAGATCTAGACCCATTGCTTTAATTTTACCAGCCTTACCTTCTGTGTCTGTTCTAAATCCTTCAATGTCATAGTACAATACTGCGTAACGTTTCTTTGTAATAAACAAACCTTTACTTGCAACGATCTCTCTAGCAGCCGCAATAACTTCAGAACGCTTTTTAGGACAATGAAATGCGTCATTCATAAACTTAGGAAATGTTGCATTTGCATTTTCACCAATTGTGTCATACAGTTCAATTACACTATCTCTAGTCCACGGAATAGCACCTGAATCAATATCCTTTTTCAATGTGCTATATGCACTAAAGTATGTGGAGTCTGTATCACCATACACAATTGCTTTGCCTGTATGATCATATGTTCCTGTGATTATCTCATTGATCTTTGCAGCCATATGCTGTGTAATGGATCTACCTGTAAGTGTAACACTTTGACCAATCCTATTGTCGAAAAACCTACAACCAGGATTAAGAATAGCACCATACAAACTGTTAAGAAGAATTTTCTTAACCAACTGTCGCTTTGCCCAGTGTTCTTCTTCAATTTTGTTTCCTGCATTTTGACTCTCTTTTTGCTTGGCTTGCATCTCTTTACGTTCTTTATACCAACGTTTTAGTAGTCCAGGAATAACACCTTCTTTTTCGTATGTAAAGATTGTACCATTAGCACTTAGCATCCAAGGCTGATTGCTTTCATAAATTAGATCATAAACCTGTGCGGCACTTATCTTATCTTCGCCACCACGTTCCCAATCAATAGTAATCTCTCTGCCAACTTCTTTATCCATTACGCTAGAGTATTCAACACTGCCGAACATTCCTTCCCAAGCACTAGCAAAGGATTTACCTTTTGCCATTTGTGCATCAATGTGTGCTTTAGTACCATCTTGACGTAGTTGTCCAACTACAGTCTCAGGACCCATATTCAATGCTCTAATTACAGACGGATATAGTGAATTCAAGTCAACACTACCAATCCATTCGTGAATACCTTTTTTAGGATATGCAACATATGCACCTGCTGCCGGCTCACTGCCTGGCTCACGTTTCACTCTGTTCGGAACAATCATTCCACGTCTGTGTGCTTCGTTGATAATACCTTGCTCTGTAACAGCAACAGCACCCATTGTTGTTTGTATAAGAACTGTGTTTTCGTGTGCAATTGTATTTGCAAGATCAATAAATTTAAGTTTCTTATCTAGTTTATCAAGTAGTGCAGTATCTTGTCTGTTATATTCAATGAATGTTCTAAAGTCGTTGTTGTAAAGAGCATCAAGACTACCTTCATATACAGTCTTTTTCTCACCAATCTCTAGTTCACCAATAGCATCTAGTCTGTATGTATGACGCTCTTCATAGTTGTACTTACGATACAGTTCTAAACTATCAACGTGTACACGACCAATCAAATCATATGTTTGTGATTCTTTACCAAACTTTTCATAAATTCTTTTCTTAGGCTTTTGATCCCATAAACATAAACGTCTAGTATCATCTGCACTTAATACTTTAATAATACGGTTAACAGTGTACGGCATATCATAACCTTCACTGTTCCAACCACTTAGTACATCAGCATCTTGAATAAGATCTAAGAACGCATCAAGCATATCTGCTTCGTTGTCATAAAGTATAGTATTTGGAATACCTTCAATTGCTTTGTGTGCTTGTTCCATATCTAAAGTCTTAGGTGGAATAGCCAAACAAATAAGTTCATCTAACCACTGCAAGTGTACAGCAATAGAAGTAATAGGCATAAATGCATCTTCTGGTGATGCATACCCACGCTCAGGATCGAAGTCAACCTCAATATCCCAAAAAGCAACGTTTAGTTTAGGAGCATCTACATTAAGATAGTTGTCCTCTAAACAACGATAAATTGGATTAATGTCGCTTTCGTATAATTTTTTATTAGAATGAATAGCAAGTTCTTTACGCAGTTCTT
>Ga0209630_10005335_pt1 | contig 10934 bp, 16 predicted proteins | sample COG_01_FD_184745 | JGI IMG/M metagenome (GOLD analysis project Ga0209630, IMG submission 184745) | Pelagic Microbial community sample from North Sea - COGITO 998_met_01 (SPAdes) (version 2) | ecosystem: Environmental > Aquatic > Marine > Neritic zone/Coastal water | place: Helgoland, sampling... | reverse complement strand
TGAATATAAAAAAATCATTGTTAATGCACTCAATAAATGCCCAAATGATGCAATATTATTAATTATTGAATACGTAAAATAAGCCATAACTATTTATAAATATTTAATTTTTTATTTAAATTATTTTACTATATATTTTAATTATTTGAATAATTAAGCATAATAATAATACCTATAAGAGATAATATCATACCAAATAATGTCATATTATTTAATTTTTGATTGAAAATTACAATACTCGCAATAATAGTAATTAATATATTTAAATTAATAATACTATGACTATATGCAATATTTGGACTAATAGCAAATGTATATATAACTGTTCCTGTTGTTATAATTTTTAATAATGCAAATATTATAAAAATACTGATTTCTTTAATATTCATTTTTTTTATTTTATTAAACTCATTATATGGTAAGGTGTTAAATAAATAAGTGCCATAAATCAAAGCAAAAATACCTATTAAAATATAAACCATACACAACATAATGTCTTTATTGTAATTTAATTTACTTATTAAACCCATACAAATTACTTTTGATGCAGTTAAAATCATAATCAAAAATGATAATAAAATCCATAAATTATTCATATTATAATATACGAATAATTTATATTTTATTCATTACTATAATAAATCACCATACTCATACCAAATAAACTTATAATTATACCAGCAAATGTTTTTGAATTTATTTTTTGATTAAATAAAAAGTAACTTGCTAATATTGTTATAATAACATTTAAGTTAACAATTAAATGACAATAACTAATATTTGGTGCATAATGTATAGCTTTTGCCATAATTACTGAACCAAATACTCTAAAAAGACAAGAAGTTATCATTAAAACTATTAATCCTAGTGTAATATTATCTATTATTTTTTGCATATCTTTTTTGTGATTTATCAAATATATTATTCCAGCACAACCAACCATAATATAAATTATTGCAATTAATGCTTCAATACTTAAACCACTACTTGTCAAATATTTGGTTACTATTAAACTAAATGATGTAATAAATAATTCACAAAATGATAAATATACCCAATGATATTCCATAATACTTATTATAATAATATATAATACTATATTAATTATGCATATAGTTAAAAATCATTTCTATTATTTCATTTGGTAATTTATTAAAATAGTTTTCAAATAAATAATTATAAGTATTTTCCAAAATTAAATAATTATAAGGCTTACTATATTTATTTATAAAAGTCATTTCTAAATATTCTATTAACATGAAATTTAATGTTAAACCTGGATGCCAAACAGAAGGACAACTATAACTAACACAACAATAACAAGTATTATAATCAAAATTTAAAAATTTCGGTTTATTATATTGAATTTTATAAAAGAAATTCAAAACTTCATTATTATGTATTTTATTTTTACTATTTAATTCTGAAATATATTTACTATAGTTTTTATCACTATTACCACATAAATGATAACTTAAAACTTTATAAGGTTTAAATGGATATTCATTAGGTATTATTAATCTTAATAATATTTGTTTAGTTGTTTTATCTATTATTTCTAAATAATGTTTAATAGTATCATCATCACAAAATATTAAACTTATATCTAAGGTTTCAAAGTATTTTTTATAGTTATTAAAATAAGTATTATTATATTTTTCATCATGAAAATTTTTTATTTCTCTATTTATTCGTCTTATACATATTGGTAGCGACATTGATATAATATAATGTTTCAATATAATCTTTTAATATAAAAGAAATTAATTCAATTTTTTATATTCTAATAATATAATTTGTGAAAATAATATTCCACTTATTATCAATAATGTTTCAATTATACCAGAATTATAATAAGCTATAAAATTTTTTTCTAAATTATTACCACTTATGTTTTTAATTTTTTCAAAATTTTTTGATAATTTTAATATATACAAAATCATTAATATTGTTTTAATTATAAATATATTAAAGGTAGTATTTGAAAATATTGCTAGTGTCCAGTAATATCCTATAATTCTAAATAGTAAATGATATAATAATACTTTATCATTATTTTTTTTAATATGATAATAATAGGCTAATATATAAAATATCAATGTTAAAATATTTAAAATATAGTGAGTATTATTTTTTGAATTATATAATAAATAAATAAAAATTAATGTAGCAAATAAGTTATCTAATCTATGAAAAAAAGAACCTAAAAAAAAATATCCCCAAAATATAGTTGATATTTTGCATGTAATAAATAATAAAAAGTTATATTTTGTAAAACCATTTTCATATATATTTAAAATTAATGGTATATATAACCACAAACTAGTTAATCCTAATATATATTTATGTTGAAACACATATTCTTCTTTTTCCATTATTAACACATAATACTTAACAAATATTTATTATATAATTTTAAATATATTTAAAATTATATATATTTAATCTTTAATGGTAATTTTAATAGTGCTATTTTTTACATAACAAATACAAGTATTTGAAACCGATGCAAAACAAACACTATTTTCTTTAATAATATTCATAAAAGTTTGAATACCTTTACGTGATGGACAATTTTTATCAAAATGATAAAATATATTTGCAAAAATAATATTCCAAAAACATAATGGATGATTTCTATAATTACTAATATCAAAACTTACACCTAATTTTGTTGGTTCGTTATTCCAAGTAATTGTTTCCATAAAAGGAGCAATAATTTGCAGACTGATTAAACTATTCCATTCTTGTGACTGCCGACTTAATCCTAATAGATTATCCTTTACATTTTTAGTAAATGTATCTTCAATTAATGGGGAAATTTGGTTACGATATTTTCCACGCACAGACCATTCCGGTGTAGTATCTTTAAAATATGGCGTTTGATATTTTTTAGCAAATTCGTAAACTGGGTTTTTATAAATATTTATCATTGGTCTTCCAATATTAACACTATCAATGCGCGCTTTTTCTTTAATCACTGCTAAATCTAGAATATTTCTACCACGACATACATTTGCAAAAATATTTTCAACAATATCGTCTTTATGATGAGCCAGAAGCATATTAATGCAATTTTCTTTTTTTAATACTTCTTTATAAAAACCAAATCTAATATTTTTGGTAATAATTTCATATTCGCTTCTTTTAGTATTACTACGCTTAATAGAATCAATATTTTTTATATATAATTTAATATCATTTTTTGAACACCAATACTTTAAAAATTCTTCTTCATCTTTTGTTTCAAACCTATTATTATAATTGATATGAGCACCCACTACTTCGTAGCCTAGATTTTTAATAATACTGATTAAAACCATAGAATCAACTCCGCCTGACAATGAAATAACAAATTTATTAGTTTTTTCATTAATACAAAATTGCCTAATATGTGAAATTAATTCTTCGTCAGCAAATACCATATCAATAATCTTTTCTTCGTGATTAGGTACAAATTCTAAAATCTTTGAATATTTATTAATATCTAAATCATTAGATACGAAACTTTTCAGATAAGCTAGCATAATAATTATTATTTTATTTAATATAAAATAAAATATTTATTATAATCAATTTTTTATAATAAATTTTTTATTTTTTATTTTATATTAAATATATTTATTGATTAATATAAAATATAAAATAAAATGTTTCAAGAATATTATCAAGTATTAGAATTACAAAATAACGCAAGTGATGAAGAAGTAAAAAAGGCATATAAAAAAATGGCTATTAAATATCATCCAGATAAACAATCTGATAAAACAGAAGAAGAGAAAAAAAAAGCAGAAGAAAAATTTAAAACAATAGCTGATGCATATGATGTTTTAACAAATAAAGAAAAACATATGCCTTCTTTTGCTCAAGGTAATTTTAGACGTGGTTCTATAGATCCACATGAAATATTTAATCAAATATTTAAAGATATGAATATTGGTCATCAAATGAATGGTATGCATCGTGGAATGAATGTTTCAATTAATATGCCTGTAAATATGAATAGAGTAATGCGTTCATCTTCAATATCTATTGTAAATGGCAGAAGAGTTGAAACAATTAATGAAACAATAAATGGTGTAACACGACAACAAACAATTGTAAGTGATTTAAATAATGGTTCACAACAAATGCATGGAAATATTCAAAATCTAATATTTAGACATATGTAAAAATATATATTTTACAAACAGTTTATATATTAAGATAAAATATTGTTATAATAATATGCTTAAGTTTATATTAAAAGCATTGTTATTATTTAATAGTTTTAGTGTATGTGAGCCTTATGTAATGAGTCCTGTTACTATTCAAAAACCGATGTTAAAAAATAATAACAATGAACTAAAACAAATTAATATGCTTGAACTAGATTCAGATTCTTTGTTGTGTAAATGTACTAATTTACTTAATCACGACCAAAGTGAATTATTAGTTAAAAAAATGTCAAGTATTTTTCCACAAATGGATTCTATATCACATTTTGTATTGAATACAAATAGTCAATTAGTAACTGCTGTTTTAGAAAATGAACATTTAAAAATTGAAACTAAAAAATTTTTAGTATTAATGATTATTCAATTTACTCAAATGGGAGATTCAACTGGTTCACATATTTTAGAATTTTATTACGACCTTGTTCAGTGTCTTTTATAAAATATTTTATATTAAATACTACATTGAAGAAAAAATTGATATAATTATTTATATATTTTTGATAAGCATAAAAATAATTATATAATGGTTTTGCAAAATATTTTGAATACCTATATTCCTTTGCGTGCTCAAATTGAGAATAAAGACAATGGAAAAGCAAAGATTGGTTGTGTAGCGTTCTCACCAAAGTTAAATCATCAGTGCGTTTTATGCGTTTGGTCACAATCAATACAATATGAATAACAAAGCATCAAGTGAAAATAAAGACTGTATTCATGCTGAAGTAGATTGTGTAAATCGTCTTAAAAAATCAGAAAAAGTTTGTCCTATTAATTTGATAGTTTTTAGAACAAATAATAATGGAGATAAATTAATGAATGCAAAACCATGTGATTGTTGTCTTAAAACTATTGATTTTACATTAAAAAGGAAAAATTATAGATTGAAAAAATTGTCTTATAGTGATGAAAATGGTAATATATGTGTTATACAATAAATGCTTTATTGCATAGTTTAATAGTTAATATAAATAAAGTTAAAACTAATTTTTTATTTATATTATTTTTTCAAGAGAATTATATATAAAAATTTAAAAAAATTTTTTTTATATAGAAGAAGTAAATAAAAAATATAAAATTGATGAAGAAATAAAACAACTAATTTAATAAAAAATTAAAGAAGCATAAGGAAGTTCAGAACCAAGAAAGATTGTAGAATAATTGGAATTATAATAATTTTTACCAAAAGATATAGAACAATTTTCATTGAATATGTTCTCTTAAAAATTGTTCTAATTGTGTATTGTAAATACTATATGGCACTACTATAAGTTTAACTCCATTTTCATAACATAATTTTAATTTCAATTTATCTTTTCTTTTTATATTCTCCAAAGTTTCATTATTGTGTTGATTTTTATACGTTAATATATAATGTTGTTCACCTTGATATTCAAACGCAACCTTTAATTCATCATTATAACCATCTAATTCCATATGATTATTATTTGTATCATCTTTTAGCCAAGGTAATCTTCTTGTTTTAGTAAAATCTTTTTTAGTTATATTATATAGTAAATCTTTAACATAACTTTCTCTTGTATATTTACTACAAATAGGACAATTTATTGCTTTTCTATTAAAATTTATAGAACTTGTCTCATTGCACATATCACAATGCAATAGATATTCCTGACCGGACATTCTTGATATTTCACGCAAAGTGCATCTATTTTCGGCTTCAAGAAATTTAAGACTGCCAAATCCTTCGTCTTTCTGTCTTTTTTTAGCTGATCGATTCAAACACTTATCACAATTATCTTTTTTACATAATGGAATACTTGGAATATTAACTCCCTTACAACATTGACATTGAGTTTCTCCATCAGTTGTTCGCATAAATTTTGAATAACACTCTTCACAAGTGATTTCTTGACGTATTATTGATTTATATTTACATGTGTTACATAGTAGTTTACTCGTATCATTGATTGTCCTAATATTTCTTTTATATGATTCTTTACAACCAGGACAATCTAAAAATATATCTATGGAACTTGTTTTCATTATAGCATATGGTGGAACCTTATTCTTTGAGGACCATACTTTCATAATATTTAGTCTCGTTGATAACAGTGATTTATTTACACAAACATTACAATCCTTTGATCCACATAATTTTTTTGATCCTTTCGAACAATACATACATCCTCTTTTTTCGTTGACAATCTTCGAAGGTATCATTTCATATGGATGTTTGCATTTCGGATTAACGCATATAAACGAATATAGTTTTGACGAGGTTTTCTTAACTTGGCGTGCCGGTCCATTAATTTCTTCATTCCACTCTCCTCCTCTGGGATATTCATTTCTATCGTGTTGATAATCGATGGACACTTCAGCAAAACTGTCCTCATCGCAATCACTACATATACCTAATGGGTTATCGCATAAGTTAAATCCATTATTTATATCTAATGTTCGATCATTTCTTGTTAAACTTTCACTGTCTATTTTTCTTGTTTTACCACACTTACCTTGAAGTGTTATTGTTTTTTTGATGCGTCTTCCGTTATTCTTTTTACAAATATCAATACATTTAATCCCGCAATTGTTCTCAATTATTTTATTATATTTTTCTAGCTCCTTTTCTTTTAAATATGAGGTCATATTAATTGATGTAATCGATTAATATTTAAATTTATTTTTTATTTCAATTTTTTAGAGAACCCCCCTCTTTTATAACTAGTTAATGTACACTTTTAATAGATTAGTCATCATTATAACATAAATTATATAAATGTTCCCAATCTAAATCATTTGAATCTAATTCACACAATTCAATATATTCTTCTATAAGATTTTTATCAATATATTTTTTACCCGTATCCAAATCCTCACAATAGAAATCTAACACTTTTGCCCAGTATTTTGCCGAAGACTGAATAATTTGTTGTGGTACTAAGTTTACCATATATTCATATTTTTCTTGATATTTTTCAATCATAACACAACCCAAGTTATTGTTTCTAATAATAGTATCAAATAAATCTATATAGTGATTATTTTGGTGTTTTTCATTTACCAACATATATGCTACAACAAAATATCTATTTTTTTCTAAAATATCATATTCATCTTTTTTCATAATTTCTTTCCAAGATTTTTCATTACCTTTTAATAAACGTTGAGCACCTAACGAGGCTACTAAAACATATATATCTGATAAATTTTGCAATAAAATTGACCAATTAGGGTGTTTATATACAACATCATCAAGAAATTGTTTTATAGTTTCTCCCATTATTGGTAAATCTTTGATTTTTCCAAAATATGCATCATTAATAATCCAATCTTTTGACATAGTGTTTTAAATATTCACAGATGTAATAGTTAAGTTATCAATTTTTATTTTAATATTTTATTATTTTATTTTAATAAGTATTTTTGATTGGTCAAAGAATGAGAAAATGCAAGGTTTGGGGGTTCTCTAAAAAATTGAATAGAAAAAATTAATAGTTAATATAAATAAAGTTAAAACTAATTTTTTATTTTTATTTATATTATGTATTTAGTTCCTTTAATTCGTGCAAATCGTGCAATAGCTGCTAGTTTAATATTTCCAGAAAATCCATTACCCGCAATTGCTGTATCAGAAGTAATAAGTGTAATTGGACCTATATTAAAACCTGATTTGTTTCCACGTATTCTGGGAACAATAATGGCTATGATATATCAACCTTATTTTGCTAATTATTATATACAAAAATATCATGACTTAAATAATCTACATAACCAGGCGGAAATATGTAGTTTATTATTATTTATATCAGTTCTTAGCTTAGATCATTTTAAATAAATAATATATTTATTTAAAAGTATTTTTTTTAAATTATATATGTATTTAGTTCCTTTAATTCGTTCATCCAGAGCATTAACAAGCACATTATTATATCCTGAAAATCCATTATTAGCTATTACTTTGTCAGAAACATTAAGTGTTGCAATACCTTATATTAATTTTGAATTAAAACATCCTATGTTAGTTTTTAGATTAATATCTTCATATGATAATTTTATGTATATGATGTATGAAGAAGATAAAGAAAAATATTATAAAATAGAATTAATTTGTTTATTAGTATTAATGTTAAGTATTGTAAAAGTTAATTATATATAAACTACATTTGGTTTTTTCTCATATTCACTATATAACATCGCTTTAGATGTTGGTTTATCTAATTCTAAAAGAGTTTTAAGTGCTTCCATACGTTTTTCTATTGGATGTTGTGATGGATTTTTCTTTTGTAACATTCTTGAAATTTGTTTCCATCTCCATTCAAATTTTAGTGCTTCATTCCACGTGGGGAAATTTTCAACATAACAATGATAGCTCCATACTTCTCCTTGTGAAACTTTAATAGATGTTGCAGTTGCACCGCCTTTAATTTCTTTATTATGTTGTCTAATTCTTTTATCTAAATCAACTGTTGCTCCAATATATGTGGATTCATTTGTAGATTTAATAAAATAAACATAATAAGACATTAATAATATTATATAAAAATATATTATTAATATATTTTATCTTTTGTTATTTCTAACTCATTCTCTATTTCATATCTACGATTTTTTAACCATTCTTCACAAATCTCTTTATTTTTGCTTCGTTTTTGATAACTTTTTCCATAATTTTTAAATCCAGCTTGATAATATATAGTTTCTATATTAGGATGTTTATAAATACAAATATAACCGATGTTACAAGTTCTATTTTTAGATTGAGTATTTTCAATATTACTAACCCACATTAAGTTATTAACATTATTATTAGATGGATTATTATCAATATGATGAATTTGTGGTAGGTTTTCAGGATTAGGTATAAATGCTAGTCCAACCAATCTATGAACTTGTTTTCTAGAAAGTTTTCTACCTGAATTTGGTATTCTAAATGATACATAACAATAGCCACGCGTATTTTGTTGTTTTACACCATTAGACATTTAAAACGCTGGTATTATTTATTATAATAAATAATAAAAGTTTTACTTCTAATCATTATATTCCTCACTAATGTTAATCGATACCACAATACAGCCCTGTCTCGAATCTTTCCCACTCAATGTCAACTTCTTCTTCTGAATCTTCTTCTTCTGAATCTTCTTCTTCTGAATCTTCTGAGGAACAATTATCACAAATATATCCTTTTTCTGATAGACAATCATCTCTATAATGATGAAGAATGTAAGAATTTATACAATCTTCATTACATTTTATACATTTTATTAAATCGCATATATAATTATATCCTTCTGTTTCCAGTATTCTTAATAAAACTTTTGGAAAACAAATTGTATATTTTTCATTTGATTTATCAATATCTTTCCATTTTTCTTTACTGATTAACCATTCTTCATTATTAATATAATTATATTTACTAAATTCAATTGGATTTGTATCCAAATTACTACTGCCATCGGAACCATCTATTTCTTCCCATAAACTTTTAAAATTATTAATACTGTTTAAACTTTTATTAAAATTTAGTTTATGTAATTCATTATATATTTTATTATGTAACTCGTGTGGTAAATCATAAAACAAATTCATTGATGTGTTATATGACTTTTAATAAAAAAAATAAATCAATTTTTATTATATTCAGAAAATAAAATAAAAACTTTTAAGAAAACTGGCATTTTAAATGTTGAAAGGTTTAAAACGCCGATTATTTATAGTTTTTTAATTCTTTTTTTCTTGTTTTTGTTTTTATATAATTACTATTTCTTTTATAAGCACTTGTAATTATATTTTTATAATTTATACTTGGTATTGATTTTATTACTTTATCTATATTTTCTACTAATTTTTCATAACTTAATATATTCTTTTTATATAATCGTGCTTTTAACATACTAAAATAATTTTCAATTGAATTAGTAAAATGTTGATATGGAACACTATATAATAATTTATTATCTTTATCTATTAATTTTTTAACTAATTCATTTCTATGACTACTTGCATTATCTAATATTATTAATTTATTTTTAAGATTGCTAATATTTTCTTCTAAAAATTATATTAGTCTATCGCTATTTATACCATCTTTTTGGTAAATTTTATATCCTATAACTCCTTTATAATTAATAGCAAATATACCAGTATATTTCTTAAATACTTCTTGTGAATGTGTTTTAATAATACATCTTTTACCTAATTCACTATAACAATGCTTTCTTTTATCAAATGTTTTTTAACTTGTTTCATCAATACAAATTATGTCTTCTATTTTATATTTTTCAATAGTTTCATAAAAACTTTTTAATTTATCTTTTATATTTATAGTTTTACCATAGCGTTTATTTGGTTCGTGTCTAAATCTTGTTTGTTTAAGTGTTATATTATTATCATTTACTATTCTTAATAAATGCCTTTCACTTATGTTAAATTCTGGATGTTTAAGTTTAATTTTATATAACAAATCTTTCATAGTAATAGTTTTATCATCATTAATTGTTTGTATTATATAATCTACTTGTTGCTTATTAACTTTATAAGATTTATATTTTCTTTTTTTCCGCTTAATAGTGTTAGTTGCCTTATATTTATTTACCCATCTCATTAAACTTCTAGGATTACAATTAAAAATTTTACAAGTATCAAGTTGAGAAACATTATTATCTAAAAAGTATTTAACAGCAGTTAATTTATAATCACTACTTTTATGAGTAGACATTATAAATTAATAATAAAAATAAAATTGAAATAAAAATT
>Ga0209630_10005333_pt1 | contig 10937 bp, 6 predicted proteins | sample COG_01_FD_184745 | JGI IMG/M metagenome (GOLD analysis project Ga0209630, IMG submission 184745) | Pelagic Microbial community sample from North Sea - COGITO 998_met_01 (SPAdes) (version 2) | ecosystem: Environmental > Aquatic > Marine > Neritic zone/Coastal water | place: Helgoland, sampling... | reverse complement strand
AAAATCTATAGCAATAAACTCAATCGCCCTAGTCGGTACTACAACAATTCGCCCGTTTAGTCTATTATTATCAATATCTTCTTGCGAGTTGTTTGTGTCATCCATTACTACCTTGAATGATTCGATACCTTGTTGTGATTGAATCGTTGAAAGTAATGGAGTAACTGAGTTAACAAAGCGCGCTCTGGTTGCCGACGTGTTAGGCTCAAATAAGAGTCTATCAGCGACAGTAACAACTTGGCGCTTTAATTCTAATAACATTCTTCTGACGTTTACTCTATCCAGCGCAGATTGTGCTAACTGGCATGTCTTTTGACCGAATATTACGAAGCTACCATCAGCAAAGTTTGCAATTGGATTAATTCTAGCATCGTATAGAGAGTCTCTGTCACCCGCTGTGAGGCGGATGTCAGTGTTACTAACCTTATCCAACCCACCTCGGTTAAAGCCGGCTGGAGCAAACCACGGATAAGCTACAGAGTCGTTGTATGCCAAGGCTCCTATAGCTGCTACTGACGATGGTACTCGCACCTTAGATCCGGTAACAGAGTCGGTAACGTATACATCTGGAAAATATGTTGCAGTGTAGTTGTTATCGAATACTCTAGACTCAAACTTTTCAGATGTTTCTCTAACGTCAGGCCACGCAATTGATGCAGAATATGGGACGGACCTATCTTCTGTTAAGAAAAGCCTAGCTTGATCCTCAGAGTATGAAGGAATGTCCATTAAGTAAATGGCCATTGAATACTCTTTAGTCTTTTCAGCTGCCCAATCTGTCACGAAGGAATCTCTTATACCGGGGATTGCAAGAATATTCACTCTTGTAGACATCGGATCTGTTATGATCGATGTTGCCTCTTTATAAGATACGATGTTATTGTTATTCCTTCCTGTTCCTGCAGGATTGGCGTATAAACCGATTGTGCTAGCGTCAAATCCTGTTGAAGCCTTTCCTTTCATACCACCGACACTTGACGTATCATCAGTTGAAGAAGCTCTATCGTTCATGTAGTACATATCCTTATCTAGGATATTGACTCCATCAAAACCGCCAAAGAACGGAATGTTAAAAGCAGTATATGAAGTAAATCGGTTAAACTTAACAGAAGAACTTTGGACCAGTGTAGCAAGAGTAACTCGACCATATCCAGCTAAATCTGGATCCATGATAGTATAGTTCTTAGAATCTGGTACTCCATTTCTAATGTACGCGGCTTCTAAGATATGCTCTTGTGCGGATCCTGTAAGGTTTTGCAACAAGGTCGCTGTTGTTGAACCAGTGCCGACAAGAGCAACTCTTGCAAGAGTAAATTTATTCGCTCCAAAATTGTCAGCTCCAGAACCCGTTATTAAGGTACTAATCTCTGATAGGCCCTGGAATTTTGAGTAAGCTTTTAATATTGGGTTTGCAACACTTGACGCGTTAACATCTTTGTTTGCGTTCGCAAGGCTTCCTGTTTCAGGACACCTTTCAAATTTGACGCCCCAATTAAGCCGTCTATCAACAAGCTCTTTTTCACCAGGAAAACCGGAGAACCAACCGTCCTTAGACTGTCCACGTGTTAGCTTGTAACGTAGAGGAAGCGGCGGAACAATAGAACCTGTTAAGGCAAACCGGGTGGTAAGCTTATCAGCACCCCACATTCTTTGGTTGCCCGTATTACCATATTGTACCCCATTCACTGTGAGAGCAGAGTGCAGGCGGTCTGTAAGAGCGTCCGATGTCTTTATTACAGGAACACCCTTAAAGCCGAATGGACATGCATCAGAAGGTACTTCCTTGTTATAAACGTTATCGTTTATAACAACCCTTACGAAGTTTGATACGTTAGGATAACGACCGGTAACAATAATTCTTTTCTCAGAAGGTGTTGAAGCATCGAAGTTATAACGTGCTTTATAATCACCAACTTTTCGTCCAACAAAGTCTGTTGATTCAGGATCTAATACACATGCAGGAAATGATTCAAGCACTTCAGGATTTAAATCAGAATCATTAAATCGTCTAATTTGTACTTCGAATGAAGGGTAAGGGTAATTGCCGTTTGTTGATGCCTTTATATTAGCTATAGTAGCCTTAACTTGATCATTACCCCAAGCGCCATCAGATAGCGTCTCAAAGTGGAACAAGTCATGCTCTTTGCTACCATACGGCTGTGATATTATTGCTGGAGTCTTTGGCGTTGTATACCGAGTATCAAACCGACCAAATGCGCTAAGTGCCTTTGCATCTTCGCCTGATAATGCAGCTGCCATTGACACTGATGAACCAGAAAGTATCGATATACCTGGTGTGGCCAGATAATCGACAGAAGCAATTTCATCTTCAACCGCAAAATCAAGGTAAAGTAAATGCTTTTCCTCTTCAAACTTTAACGGGTCTGTGTTCAATACATTAGTGATGTATGACTGGTGTGTTGGATTAAGAGACGCAGTGAGAATGTTAATTCCTACACCGGCGATATCTTTAAACTTGCTGGTATACTCTGCACCGGCAGACGACGATATTGCCAATGCAAAAGTAAAGTTGCTACTTTCTAAATCAGCATTCTGGTCTAACGAGTTGCCCCATGTCTCTCCAATATTAAGCACCTGTACTCTTGACCCAGATGCTGTTAAAATAACGGCACGGACCAAGTCTGCTTTGTCCCCAGATGCACTGAGATCAAAGGAAGGGTTATCATTGAATATAGGGTAAGAGAAATCTGTGGATGATGACACGTGATGTCTAGCAACCAAAAATTGCACTGCTCCGTTTGAGGCAGAGGTGGCAGCAGAGATTGCAGGATCTATTTTAAATCCTGCGTTCTTTACTAGCCCTGTATTTTGTGTGCTTTGAATATCTGTTGTTGTCTCATTTGCACCGGCTCCGAGTACTCTTACGAACGTTAGCGCTGTTCTATTAGCAAGAAATGCTTCTACGGCATAGGGTCCAAATCTCTCTGAATCCACCGCTCCAAATTTATTGATAAAATCAGCTGTGCTACCAACTGTGACAGGGATGAACGCAGGACCTTTCTGGGCGGTGCCTACGACGCCTGCGGGGGTTCCCACGGTTTCCGTTTGTCTTTGAGATGCATCGATCTCACGTTCGAAAAAACCGGGTGATCTAAATGTTTGTTCGGCCATTAGTCAGGTCTCCTGGATCTTAAGCTATCACAAATAACTATTCGGTGAGATAGCGAAATGTCTTTTATTACAAAATCAATCTTCAAGTAGTTTCCCCAAGTCAATTGCAATTCCTTCAGGCTCCTTAAGTCCAAACCTAAAAACGGTCTCTCCTTTATTAGGAGTCGTTGCGGACATTAAGATAAACCTTTTCTCTTTTTTACCTGTGAAGGGGTCTATATCAGTAATTATAGCGGTGGGACTCGAATTGCCCAAATCAGATTCTTTACCGCCGATAGAAGCTACAGGACTTCCAGGAAAACCAGTGGTAATAGATGGCGTAGAGGCCGCTATTGACGCTGGAGGGGAACCATCAGCATTTGTTTGCAAATCCTGTAATACGTATTGAAATGGATCGCCGGATGGTATCGCGGCAGATGGTAAGGGGGCCGGCGCGCCGCGGCCTGAAGATGAAACATCGAAAGAAATATCTGGCGCAGACACAGTTTTCCTAAATGGAACTGGCATTCCAGGTTCTTGCGCTGCAACAAGGTAGGCAGTAACCGACATATTAAATGTGTACTTAACTAGTCTTTCAGCATCAGTAAAATCATCAAAATTATTTTGCGGGCTTAGACTTGCGTCAACATACGCTGTAAATCTGTAGCCTTCAGCGGTTTCTATAACATAGGTTCGGCGCCGGTTCTCTACATACCCATTCATCATAACAGTGAGCATAGAGTTCATTTGCTGCGTATATTGAGACCAGAATGTTATTTCATAGCTTGCAGTGTATTGCTTTATTGGTGGGATCTCTATAAACTCAAATATATTTTTTGAAATGTTAGGTGAGAGTATAGTTCCACTTCGTGCTGATACCGTGATCGGAGGAGCAGATCTTCTAGTTGCTATCCGGCCTGGGGTAGTTGACCCACCTAGACCGGCGTCTGTAGTTGTACCAGGAGATATGGCTATATCATCAGAGTTTTTAAACCCTAGCCTGTTTTGAAGACGTTGATAAATTGGATCTTCACTAGACAACTGGGCTTTTACCCTAATAGGTCCGCCTTGAAAAAGACCGGTACCTTTGGCGCCTTCTTGGTCTATACCTGTTCTAACAACTGATATCAATGGAAGTATTAAAGCATCGTCTTTATCTCTTAGAGGCTTGTTACGAGCTAATAACGCAAAGCGTTCACCAGTGGCGAATATGACTGGTACCTTTTTATTCGCTGTTTTTTGTTTATAGAAAAAAGGCAGCTCTCTATCAAATAGATTAAATACTCCTCTGTCAACATCCTCTATAGTACATGAAGGCATTGAGAAATCAGACTCTACAGGATCAGTGTATCCTGAGCCTGGTTCAGAGTTTTTGTTTGAATATCTAGTAGTCATTAATCACCATAAAATGAAGAGCTTATATCGTCTTCATCTCCTCTTGGAGATACTTCTCGTGGGCCTTCTGCAGGAGCATCGAGCTTGCCTTGTTCTTGTAACGCTCTAACATCTCCTGTTTCACCAAGAGAATTTTCAGACTCGCCTCTTTGTTGTACAAATTTGTCTTGTATTGCGTCGTTATCACCAACACCTTCGTCTGTAGGACCGATAGGTTCTTTGTCAATAAGTCCTTTACGAGCTTGTTTACCGACAAGCTTGACACCTGTCTTGTATTCTATTTCACCGAATATTTCTGCCAGAAATGATGTTGTTGTTATCTCAAAGAAAGAGCTGCCGTAAGAAAAATAATCTCCTTCTTTAACTTCTATTTCTTTGTCTATTAAATCTTTATAGTGAAGATATACTGATATTGTTGAAGTCTTTTCAGTACCGAATCTATTTGTTGCGACTTCCTGTGGCGACCATTCCACTCGGGCTTCAATTTCTATGGGAATGTCAAAATGTTTATCAGGGGCTTCTTCATACACATCATGAATGTTTGTGACTTCAGACATAACCCTGTAGTAATATATTTTTTGACCAGCTACATCCTTGATTATCTCTTTAGTAAGATCAGATATTAAATCTTGCTCTCGAGGCGTAATGAATAAACGGGCCACTCTTCCTCCGTCTACTTAACTATGATGGCTTTGCCCAAAGGCATTGCCATTGTCTTTAGGGTTCTCATAATATTTTCAGCGTCAGCAGCTTGTCCTTCTAGCAGCTTTCCGTATGTCAAGCCATCAAGTAACTCAACCAATTGATCTCTTAACCTTGATTGGTCTTCTCGACCTTCACTAATTAGTGCTGGACCGTTTAAAGTTAAGTCAGCATTTGGAATAGGTACCTGGGAAAACTTAGACCTAACTTGACCTAATAATTCCCTTGCTAGAGCTGTACAAAACTGCCTTATCCACTGGCGGCCTAAGGAGTTAACTTTTTTGTACTCATAGTTACCGAAAGGAATGTTTGACAGATTTGATGTGCCGTAAATCGATTCATCTGTTACATCAGGATTGTAGGGATCTGGATTAAAGGCAACTCTAAGCCATAACTTTTTATTTTCCATTTCTCCAGTTGGCATTGGAAATATACGTATCTTAGTTCCTGTAATACGGTATGAATAATTAGACTTTCTAACCCTATTAGATATGTCCATTTGACCAGCTCTTAAAACATCCTCAAAAACAGGTAGAACGTAAAACACTGTTTCTGGAGTAAATGACTCAAATGCAAATTCATTATTCATGTAATTTACGGCGGAGGTTGTATCAAAAAATCTATAAGCTGCTTGAGGGTTAAAGTGGAAAACTTCTTTAACTCTCATTTTATTACGTGGGTTGTTGGCGCTGCTTGAAACGATAAGACTGCCATCAGCAGCTTTTAAATCAGTATAGATATCGTAGTCTTGTTGGTTCGCTACGAGCTGTATAGATCCACTTACATCGTTATATGAACCACCAATCCCCGCCTCCATAGAGTATGGTTCTGCCATCCTAAGGAGGTACTCTAAGTTTTGCTTAGGAAATAAGCCTTGAACGTTGCTACCTGTTGGGTATCCTAGATGATTATTTAATTGTGACTTGGCGTCAGCTTCATTAACGATCCGTGAATATTCTAAAGCAGCTTCTTCTAAACAAGCCCATATTTGCTTTTTAGTGAGTTCAACGCTTAGTATATCATCACCAAGTTTTCTCTTAGTGAAAGTTACAACAGCATCTGCTTCGGTTTGAAACTCGGAGTCAGTATCGAAAAACCCAAACGGCGTTGGATTTCTTGTAAATGCAAATGAAGACATATCACCACCTCTTTTTAAGTATTAAGTCAGGTAGTGAAATGTCTTCAGTAAAAACGTGCTAAAGGAATATAGCGGTTACTTTAAGCGTGCTGTGGATAGGATATGTTCACGGACTCCTATCTGGCGAAGGACCTCAACAATTTGTCCTTTTTGAACAAAATTGCTTGTATCAAAGGTTGCAGAAACGTTATTGTTAGTACTATTATTGCTGGCGCTGCTAGCAGCTTCAGCCTTTAAAGTCGCAACTTCGCTAGTAAGAGTAGCTAAATCATCAGTAAGTTGTTTAGTGAGAGCAGTAAGATTATCTATAGTAGCTGTGAGCTCGCTGTTATTCGTTACAGCTGCTGTTACCTCAGTTTTATCAGACGTAACTGTTGTCGTTGACTCAGTTCTGTTAGATGCTGGTGTAGTCTTTCTGCCGAGTGTCTTTGTTGTTTTTGCGGTTGCCATAGTAGTATTCTCCTTGTTGGACCGAAGTTTATAAAATATAATAACATTTTCAAAAACTTAAACGCAAAAAAAAACGGGGCCCCCAAAGGGACCCCGTTAGTATCAATCCGTAGATTGAAAGACTTAGATAACGTCCATGCCGAGGCAGGTAACGGTACCGTAGAAGTCGTTACGAACCATCTTCTTACCGTAACGAGTCATCACACCCTTACGAGGAGTAAAGTCCTCAGGAGCGAAGATCGTTGGAGTAACGATGAGTGGTACGTAAGGAGCGTATACGTAACCAGTCTCAAGGTAGCTACCACCCTTGTACCCAACAAGAATCTTGTTGCGTGGGAAGTAAGGGTCCTTGTAGACCGTGAAACGGTTGCTCAAGCTTCCGACTGCTTCTGCGCCAAGGGCTGCCATAGCAACCTGACCATTACCATCAATGCTGAGAGCTGGTCTGTAAAGGACACTAGCCTCAAGAACGGTGGCAACATCAGGTGAAACAACGATGAAGTTCGCAGAACCACGAAGGGTCTTTCTGTGAATCTCGTTAGCAACATCGATGATGGTTTCGACAAGAGTCTCATACCATTCACGGACTGTACCTGTGAAGACTGGAGAAGTAAGGGTACCAGCAGTTGTCTGGTCTCCGCCATTCTTCTTGTTAACAAAACGACCAGGACGGCGGTCCCAGTAGTAGTTGGTATCAGCCTGCATAAGCAAGTCGTTAAGGATCTCGCGGTCGATTTCCAAAGCAATCTGCTCTGACAGGATCTGAGTAAGCTCAACCTCAGCGTCAAGGCTGTGGTAAGCGTTCAAGTCCTGAGCAAGCTCTGGCGACCAACGTGCTCTTAACTTACGAGTCTGAGCGACAACCGAGATACTCTCGATCTTAATGTCAATCTCAGGAATCTCAGGCTGAGCGTTCGACTGGCTAAAGTTCGACTCGAATGTTGGGACAACAAGAGTTGAACCATCGTCTGAGTTGAGCGATGCAGTCTTTGGATAGGTTACCATCCAAGCCGCTGTCTCTTCAGTCGCAGTACCAGAGCAAACCATAAGGAGTGCTGCGCCGGACTGTTGTGCAGTTGCCATAGGAGCAGGAGTGATTGCACCACCCGCTGAAGCCGATGTAACAAGCATGTTAAGACGACGAACGTTGTACAGACCTGCTCCGCCCTGAATTGTCTCAGGAATCGTAGCCATGTCTGTAGAGCTACCAAGATCGGTGGAGTTAAGAGCCGAACCAGTTAGAACAAGACCAGCTTCCTTGACTGCGGTAACGTCAAAGTCAGAACCAAGCTGACCAAGGTCAACAGTCATGAAGAAGAACTTACCAGAGGAATCATCAATGAGTGATGTAATCTGTGGATCGAACTGTAGGAAACGACCGTCAGCGCCACCAGTACCAGCGCCGGCACCGATTACCGCACGAGACTGCGCAGTTGCTGTACCGAGGATGAATGCAGTGGAGTCCGCTGCGTCGTCTACTGTAGTAGCGTCTGAACCAGTGTGGACACGAGAGTAACCGCTACCTGCGAGGTCATACTGACCACCAACACCAAGTGAGCCAGAGCGAACGCCCTTACCAGCTGGGTTATTGTAGATAGAGTCGCTGTCGGTGTAAGTAGCCTTTGTTGAACTACCTACGCCGTCACCTTCACCACCAACGTTAGTACCGTAGGTGTAGTCAAGGTAGAAGAGCAGACCGGAAGGAAGGCTCATTGGCTGAATTGAAACAAGCTCGTTTGCAATCAGTCCGCCGAATACACGACGTACGATTGGGAAAGCAATGTTAGTGAAGCCGCGGATATCACCGGAGCTTGCTGCGGGGTTAAGTCCACCACCACCAAGGGTAGAAGACTCACGAAGGACTTGTCCTGCCTGGTTCTCGAGTAGCGTTGCCATGTTTTCACGATGGACGCCCTCAAGACCACGAAGAAGACCAGTCCGAGCCCACTTTTCTGTAAGGCGAGCATTTGACTCACCTTGGTGACGCTGACGAATACCTTCTGTCAGGGTCTCAAGTGTAAACTTCTTAGACATGTTATTTTTCTCCTTTAAAGAATTAGCGTCTGATTATTTGGAATTAATTCCAGCGAGTGTTGCCCAACGATTAGTCTGACCAGACTCATTTACAGTAGCTGCGCCACTGCGAGTCGGCTTGGATGACGAACCAAGAACTCTTCTCTTGCCCTCACTGAGGGACTTCTTATTTAGTGACTTAGTTAAGCCCTCGAAAACGAGCTTAGCTTCACGGATTGTCTTGGCATTATCAAGAGCCTCGACTATGGCACGCTGCTGCTTAGAACTTACATTGCGATTCTGGATCAGCTTGTTCACATAAAGCAGTTTTGCGTTAAAAAGATTCATTTCTGTGAGCTGCTTCTTGAGCTCACGATTTTCAGCAATAGTAGCATTGTCCTTGCGGTTAGAGCGGCGAGCACGTCGAGTGCGTCTCTCTGCAACCGGGGCTGCTGGAGCGGAGTCAGAAACCTGACCTAACTCATCAGCTAATGCGTTGAGAAGATCTTCTTCATCAACTTCCATTACTTCGAGCTCTACCTCACCACCACCGAACTGGTCGGCTTGGTCTTCAGCTTGCTCTCTGATACCACGCAAACGGCGCAATTCGCGGCGTAACGTAGCGGGGTTAATTTCAAAAACTTCGTCAAGGTGATCGCCTTCGAGCTCGAGCTCGTCGCCCTCTTCTTCCTCGGCGGCGGTGTCCTCTTCTTCTTCCTCGGCGACTTCCTCGTCGGCTTCGTCGTCAAACGCGTCACCAGCTTCAACACTGTCACCGATATCGAGAGCAACCTCAATATCTAGATCATCAACGTTAGCGTCTTCGGCGTCTTCGACACCTAAAGCTTCAAGGTCCTCATCGCTGAGTACTAGTTCCATTTCGTCCAATTCGCCATAACCAGCCTCAAAAAGTTGGTTGAAGATGGCGCGGCTGCGGTTCTTAGTCATGGTATTCATCTCCTTTAATGTTTCGAATAGCTGGAGTCTAATCCCTTGCCCCACGCTCTCAGAAATAACTATTGCCTCTGAGCGTAAAGTGAAGGCTTCACCCAACATTTTTTGATATGACTTCTTTATTACAGCGCGTTGCTCGTTAGTAAGCGCGTCAGCGTCGATACTTTCCAGCAATGCATCCATTCTCCTAACCTTCCCCTGAAGCTTTGCAATTTTATTAGCAAGCTTATTTTCGTTGGAAGATGCAGAGTTGTTTATTACTTCTTTAATATTCCTTAAGTTATTCCTGACGTTTTCTGCCATAGCGACATTAACATCTCCTTGAGCGTTAATAACAACATTGGCTTCAACTTCAGCGTCTATATCACTGTCATCGTCGTCGTCGTCATAAACTAGCTCATCCGCAACAGCCTCAAGGGCTCCCATCATAGGATCTACTACGGAATCTCCAACGTCATCTTCGACGTTTTCAAAATCATCAAATTCTATTTCACCTTGCTCGGAAAGCAATTGTGACTCAACCATCGCTTGAATACGAGGAGTTAGCGCTTCGATAATTTTATTCTTAGCGTTTTGCTCAGCTGCTTCTTTTAGCTGCTGAGCTTCGGCAATTGCTTCTCTATACAGAGTTGTTGACATTCTCAAACCTCACAAATGATGTACGCACTTACCTCTTAAATATCTGCGTAAACGGAAGATGACCTAAAACATTGATAACTATGTTTCTAATACGTTATTTTTTAACACGTGGCGAACAATGCTCCTGATCTTTTTTAGATTCTCATCTTCTTGATCATAAGAGACATCGTCTAATGGTATAGGAGCTTTACTCCAGCCCCGGTATGTGCCTGTGCGATTATACTGACCAGGACTTACCAACTTAGGAGAATTGACACCTCCGCCTGCCTGCACCCTATTCTTATACATGTTTGGAAAGGGTACCATACCTTTTGCAACGGCTTCTCCTATACCGGTTCGGATATTACCATTTGCAAAAGAAAAATTATCTGCAGATCTACCAATTAGGTTATCTGATGACTTATACGGCGTTGTGATTTTGTTGGAAAGTTTTTTTAAAAACTCTTCAGAGTACTCATCACTTAAATCAACTTGTGACTCTTCGTCATCCAACATATAAGGAAATTCTGAACCATTTACTCGGGGTTCATGAAAT
>Ga0209630_10005330_pt1 | contig 10944 bp, 7 predicted proteins | sample COG_01_FD_184745 | JGI IMG/M metagenome (GOLD analysis project Ga0209630, IMG submission 184745) | Pelagic Microbial community sample from North Sea - COGITO 998_met_01 (SPAdes) (version 2) | ecosystem: Environmental > Aquatic > Marine > Neritic zone/Coastal water | place: Helgoland, sampling... | reverse complement strand
GTCGACGGCCAGATCGAACAAGTTTGGACGCCGCCCGGGGAGGCCCTAACACTCGTCACGCACGCGCGCGCACTCGCCGCCCGCTCGTAACGTACCAAAGATGGGTGCGACCAAAGTCGAGAATGATGGTGAGTACCCCGCCGGAGTGTCCGCGCGGGCGCGCGCGCCCCCGGGACGCCCGTATCCCCCGACTCCAATTTCATTCGGACGCGTAACACCTTCCGAGGGATGCTAAGATGTTTCGCCCTCCCCGCCCTCCTTTCGCAGCTCTTCTCAGGAAGAAGGAGAAGAAGAACGCCTCCTTCTTCACCCCCACCTCCGTGATCATCGGTGTGGTCGCCATCGTCGTCGCTGTGTGCGGCTACATGGCCTACACCCACGCGATCGCGGACACTTCCCAGGTTTCCCTGAAGACTTCCGACGCCAGGCACGCGAAGGCTCCTTCCCACAAGCAAGCCGCCCGCGCCAGGGAGCAGCGCGAGACCGAGTCCGTCGCGGCCAAGTTCGCGGAGGAGTACCACATCCCCATGCAGTTCATGACCAAGAAGGAGGTGCCCAAGGGAGCCGCCCTCGGCATGGCGCACGAGGAGCCCGTCAAGACCTTCGGCCTCTCCCTCTCTCGCGGCAAGCTCGGGGAGAAATTCGACGCGCAGGCGATGCTCGACAACCCCCACGATTACGAGGGCACCGGCGACCACCTCAACCCCCTCCTCTCCGACATCGTCGACGACGCCGCTGAGATTGGCGTCATCCGCGCCTTCCTCGAGCAGTACAGGCAGACCCCCATCAAGGCTCTCTACGCCCGCGCCTACCTCCGCGTCTCCGCGGTTTCCGCCGCGCTCGGAGGCCAGTACCAGGTAACCACCGCGCCGAATACCGCCATACACCCCACAATACCGCACTATCCTGTACTCGTGACCTATGAAGATGGTATACGAACTATTTCTGACGCGTTTCCCCCATTTTTTCCCACGTTCAGGACCTCGTCGATGCCACCAAGCAGACCGACCTCATGGACGTTGCCAACAAGGATTTCAAGACTGAGATTGACATCTGCGACCGCAAGGGTCTCCCCCAGGACAAGTACGAACCCGAGGACAAGTTCACCGTCCCCGACATCACCCACCAGGACAGCGAGACCGAGTTCGACCCCACCAAGATGGACGATGCCAAGGATGAGGTCTTCAAGCAGGAGCACAAGGACGACAAGAAGGAGGAGAGGAGGCGTCTGCTGGGTTCCGGTTTCGACCGCAAGCTCCCGAGCGAGTACACCAAGCAGCTCTCCGAGGCTTTCATCCCCAACTTGGACACCGACGAGATGATCATGTTCTACGCCAACCTCACCCAGGGTCTCCCCACCATCATCGGCGAGATCAACGCGCTCGGCGCCTCCATGACGGACACCGAGAAGCTCTGCCTCGCCGCCTTTGACCTCATCGGCGCCGCCATTGTCTCCGCGCCCGACATCAACACCGAGAAGGTGTGCCCCGAGGTCCACGTCAGGTCCTGGAACATCGCCCTCAAGGCTGCCCGCGGCTGCAACATCCCGGTGCTTCAGTCCTTCTTCCACTACCTCTAAGCGTCCGGCGTTAACGCCGGGAGGAGGAGACGACTCTTTGTCTTAATCAGAGATGAATGGATGTTTTCCCCGTCCCAGTGAGAGCGACGGCGCGTCGAGGCGAGAGCCGGGTCCCGCGGCTGCGCGGACCCGACGGTAACGGACGATATCAGTACATATGCCTGAAGAAGACACACTTATTTTAACCATGCACATTTGAGAGGTGGAATTAGCGCAACCCTAGTAGGTCACACGCCAGTGACCTCTGCTGTACATTGCTTTTTTAATGAAACCTCTTTCAACGAAGACTAAAATCTCTCGAATATTTCGTGTCGTCAACGCGTGAGTCCCCGTCGTCTACTCGCTAGCTCTAGAACACGTGCGCGTACATGACCGTCCCGCCGTCGCCGTACGACCTCGCCCCCGCGCTCGCCACCGTCGCCCTGCACAGCGGGCACGTCCGCTCCCGCTCGAACCACTCCCCGACGCACTCCTCGCAGAACACGTGCTCGCACCCCAGCCGCACGGGCCGCTCGTACCGCTCTTGGCAGATGGCGCAACAGTCGCCGCACTCCGCGACGTCCTCGGCGCTCGCCGGGGTCCCGTACGCCGCCCCCTCCGCGCTCCAGCACTGCTTCGCGGCGCCACGCACGCCGTGCACGCGCTCGAGCGCCGCCCTGAATTTCACGGCGAGGTACGCGCCCGCCGCGAGGCACGCCGCCGCCGAACCAAGCTCGTTTTCATCCCTGAAAAAGGCAAACCACACGGGAATCGGCAACGCCGTCCTGTGCGTCAGGGAGAGGTGCTCCAGCAGGGAGAGACGCGCGGTGAGCCTGCGGTGCGCGGATCGCCCGCCGCGGTCCACCGGCACGCGACCCGGAGCCGCACCCGCGGTCCCGTCGCCGGACACGTGGAGAGGTCCCGGCGTCCTATGCGTCAACCCTTCCGTGGTCAGCGCCACTAGCGGTACCGAGGGAGACGCCGAACCCGCCCCGCCCGTACCGCGCATCTTCCTGTTCCCCCCGTCCTTCCCGCCCGATCCCCCGCTCACCAGCCCGAGCGCCCGGGACAACGCTCCGACTCCGATGTCAGGCGCCTTAGTCGCCAGCAGCGCGCACGCCTTGGCGGACACCGCGATGAACCGAGCCACAACGTCGGCGACGGCGCACTGCCACACTGACTCGGTAAATCCCATCGCACCCTGTAATAAGAGTTAAACAAAACACGCCGTCAGTCAGTCTAATTTCCCGTACAAGTACAAAAAGATACTCACCGTTTGAACCGGTTTGAACGCGACTCTGTCCCAACACCCGTCGTCCGGTAGCACCGCGTACGCGCACGTCACCGTCATGACCACCACGCAGAGCAAGTACGCGGATTCACGCGGTTTACGCTCCGACCGGGCGGCCACCTGCGCCTTGAGTGCATCGTTCAAACGAAGGCACGTGGCGAAGAGCCACGCGAACGTCACGATGGCTCGGACGTTTCGGAGCGAGTAGACCATCGCGAGGATGATCCACACCGGTACGGTCTGCTCGAGCCAGCGCAGGGCGACTTGTAGGTCGACGCCGAGTGAGCGCGCGTGTGCGTTGGCTTCGGCGTCGTTCGTCGCGGCGTCGGATCCGTCATCGCCGGCGCCGACATTATTAACGTCGACGTTCCACGAGGATGGGATGCCTCCGTCCTCTCCCCCGTCCCCGGCGGTGACTGAAGGGTTCGATGTGCCGGTGAGTGAGTCGAGCTCGCGGTTCATCTCTAGTAGTCGCTCGAGTCTGTTTAGGTCGGCACCCGCGGCGTCCGTCTCGGCTCCGTCGCCCCTCGCCCGTGCGCGCTCGGCTCGAGCGGCGAGGAGGGATTCTAACGATCGGAGCGCGCGGTCGCGTTCGGGGACCGTGCGCGCCCCGTTGGCGGCGCCGGATGTTCCCGCGAAGGCTTCGAGGATGCGCTGGAGCGCGGTCCTCGCCGTCAGGTTACCGATCCCGTCGCCGAGATCCGCGTCGTCGGGATCCGCGCTGGTCCTCGCCCCGGCGGTGCCCACGGCTGTCGGCGCGAGCCTCTCGATGTCCTCGGCTCGAAGCGGTCCTCCTCCCGACGCGTCCGCTCCGGTTCCGGCGTCGGACGTCTCGGCCTGTTGGTCGGACGATGTCCCGGGGGGTGTCCCTGAAATGCGGGTGAGCCCGCCCCGAGGCGACATCCCGCCGTGGCCGCTCATGCTCGCCGGGTGTGGGAGACCCACGACCTTCTCCTCGTCCCAGGAAAGGGAAAAGAATACCTCGTATAAACTCACGCTTATTTTGTTTATTTATTTCCGTATGGGCAATTAGAGTGACGTCGTGTTTTATTTAAGTAACTCACAGGTTAACTGGCAGTCATACAGAATTTGCGAAGATGGGTTTTTCGACGACGTTGACTTTCCAAACAGAAAGCACAGACCCCGGTGGGAGGCGGTGCACAAGAGAGGCGCGCGAGTGGCGAAGGCCGCGCGTCCGGGTCGTGGGTGAACACACGCGAGTGGTGACTGGTGCGCGATCCCCAACCCACACCTCGCGCCCGATGCGTCCCTGAAGGGCCCTTCCACAGGCCGCGGAGACATCATCACCTTTTTCCCCTACTCCGCCCGACTGTTTGTCCTTTTTGAACGTCGCGAGTCGCGACGACCCGTCCCGACGGAGCGTGCTCTTCGTGACGTTCCTCGCGCGCGTCTCGCATCGCGTGTCGAGATACATCCCGACCCGTCGCTCGCGTCGCCATCCTCGATAGCCTTCATGACGCACCCACCTTCGCCAGATTCTCAACGTCCCCCCCCAACGATACTTCCGATCGTTCAACAGACGCAGCGGAGTTGAAGTCGCTTCGAGGGTCAGAGACGGCACGAGTGTCGCGAACGAGACAAGATCGACGCCATGCCCGCCCTCGCCAACGGCGCGAGCAAGACCAACGCTCAGACCGCCGAGCCGCACCAACCCGGCCGCATCCGCCAATGGCTCAACAAAGCCGGCCTCGTCAAGTACTTCGACGGCTTCAACAAAATGACCGAATCTCAGTTTGCGTCGCTCATGATGCAGGACTACCCCAAGCACGGGGTGTCCGACATGGCGGACAAGCAGAAGCTCTTCAGGCTCTTAAAGACGGTCAACGCGCAGGAGAACATCGCGCTTGAGGCTCCCGCCGTGGAACACAAGACGCCGGTCAAAGCGATGAAGACCGCGAACGACGACGACTTTGCGCCGCTGTTGGTCTCCCCGGCGGATGAGGACCTCCTCTCCGAGGCTGTCGGCCTGGCGGGTGACGTCCTCGCGACTCCCGGTGGCCTACTCGAGCTCCACGGCGGCGCCCACGACGCCGACGATGACCTACTTCGCGACGTCGACATACGTGGAGCATCTGGAGAAGCATCCGGAGACGCGCCCGGAGACGCGCCCGATCCGAACGATCCAAAGACGAAACCGTTCGTCCCGTCCCCGAGCCTCAGCAACAAGTCCAAATCCTCGCCCGTGGACAGGCTCTCCGAGCTCTCGCGGTTCACGGGCGCCGCGGTGGTGGCGTCCGGAGGTGACACCGCGGTGGCCGCGGCCGCGAAGGCTGCCGCGGAGCAGCCGCGCATTCGCGTCGTCGTTCGCAAACGACCGCTGAACAAAAAAGAACTCGCCAAGGAGGAGGAAGACATCGTCACGATGGAACGGGACGTGTCTGAGCCATCGGGCGGCGAAGCGGGAGAGAGTCAGTCGAGGAGTCAGTTGAGCGCCGGGCAGTTGACGCTGTGGGAACCACGGCAGAAGGTTGACCTGACACAGTACACGGAGAAGCACGAGTTTGCCTTTGACGACGTGTACCCGGAGGAAGTGAGTAACGATGAGATTTACACCTCCACGGTGCACCCGCTCATCGGGACCATCTTCAACCGGTGCAAGGTGACCTGCTTCGCGTACGGGCAGACGGGTTCCGGTAAGACGTACACCATGTCCCCGCTGCCCACGCGCGCGGCGGGTGAGATTTTGTGTGAGCTGGCGCAGCCGCGCAACGAGGGCTTGGCGCTGTGGGTGTCGTTTTTCGAGATTTACGGCGGGAAAGTGTACGACTTGCTCAACGGGCGGAAGAAGCTCGTGATTCGCGAAGATGCGAGGCAGCAGATGTGCGTCGTCGGGCTGCAGGAGTTCGAGGTGGACAACGTCACGCTCGTGGAACGGCTCATCGAGCACGGAACCGCCGCGAGGTGCACGGGCAGCACCGGAGCCAACTCTGAATCGTCGCGGTCCCACGCGATTCTCCAGCTCTCGCTGAAACAGCGCGACGGAGTGGACCCGAACGCCGCCAAGATGCCGCCCTCGGTGGCGAGGCAGCTCAAGGCGAAGGAGGGCGCGAACCACACGGCGATCCACGGCAAGTTTTCCTTCATCGACCTCGCCGGGAGCGAAAGAGGCGCGGATACCGACCAGAACGACCGGCAGACGCGACTCGAGGGCGCCGAGATCAACAAGTCGCTGCTCGCGCTGAAGGAGTGCATCCGCGCGCTGGACATGGGATCCAACCACGTGCCCTTCCGCGGCAGCAAGCTCACGGAGGTGCTGCGAGATTCCTTCCTCGGGGATTCCCGGACGGTCATGATCGCCAACATCTCCCCAGCCACCGGTTCCTGCGAGCACACCCTCAACACCCTGCGCTACGCGTACCGGGTCAAGGAACTTCGATCCGAAGGTCAAGGGGGTCCAAAGAAGAACGCGTCGGGGGGCAACGGAACCAAACTCGGCCCCGACGGCGTCACGCCCATCGCGCGCGGGGCGTCGATGAACTTCAACGCGGACCTTCAACGACTGGACCTCAACGGCGGCCCCGACTATTCGTCGACGGAGCCCGAGCAACCGAGGGCCGCGCGCCGACGCCCGCAGAGCGCGGCGCCCGCGTCGCTCCAACGAACCTCCTCCCTCACCCTCGCCGCGTCCGAACGAACCGCGACGCTCGCCGCGCCGAAGGAGGAGAAGCAGATGGACCCGCGGACCCAGGCGTTCGACCCGAAGGCGCACGCCAAAAACCGAGCCGACGCCGCGGCTGCTCGATCCGCCGCAAACGAACAAAAGCGGTTAGCCGCGCTGGAACGTCGGACGCGCGCCGAGGCGGAGAAGGCTGCCAAGGTGGCCGCGAAGATGGCGCGCATGGCTGGCGAGGATGCTGACGCCGCCGCCGCGGAGGTGCTTCGAAAGAGCGGGAACTTTGGATCAGTGGATGTCAACCCGCCGAGGTCGGCGAATACGACGCCTCGGAAGCAGCGGCCGGGAACGGCGCCGCCGTCGCGCGGGACGCCGAAGAAGAAGGCGCCGCCTTCTTCGCCGGAGCCCGCGCCGGTTCACATCAAGGCGCCGCCCGTCGTGAACCTTCGCGAGGCGTCCGCGTCCGCGGTCGCCGCCGCCAAGGCGACCGCCGCGGAGTCCGGCCGGGGTCCGCCGGTTGACATGGCCGAGATGGTCAAGGCGCACGACGAGCTCATCAACGTCATTTTGGAGGAGGAGGAAGAAGTCATAGCCGCGCACCGGGGTCAGATCGAGGAGACCATGGAGCTGGTCAAACGCGAGATGGCGCTGCTCGCGGACGTGGACAAGCCCGGGAGCGCCATCGACGCGTACGTCGATCGCCTGTCGTCGGTGCTGGAGCGAAAGGCGGCGAGCATCGCGAAGCTACGAACGCGGGTGGCGACGTTCCAGACGCACCTGCGCGAAGAGGAGGTGCTCTCGCGGACCGTCGGGCTGCACTGAGCGGATTGGGGTCGATGGTGGGGGATATGACATCGACATAGCGGATGGGATCAAGGGGAGGGATGCGGATTAAGGAGCGCCCGCCCCCGCGACGTAATTTTGAGATCAGAACAGCTTTCAAAACTTGCCTATCTAAACGCGGACTACTCGATGGATCTTCGCCCCCCCCGTCCGAACGCGCGCGCCCGTGGATCGGGTGAAGACCGCCTCGAATAAGACGCGAATCGAATCAGTTGTCGCAGGATGCCTCGTACGCCTTGGCGTCCATGAGCGCGTCGAGGTCGGCGGGGTTGGACATCTTCACCTTCATCATCCACCCGTCGGTGAACGCGCCCTCGTTCACCGCTCCGGGGGAATCGGCCAGTTCCTCGTTCACCGCGACGACCTCGCCGGAGATGGGGGAGTAGACGTCGGAGGCGGCCTTGACGGACTCCACGACGCCGAAGGTGGACTTGGCCTCCACGGTGGATCCCACCTCGGGGAGCTCGACGTACACGACGTCGCCGAGCTCAGCCTGCGCGTGATCGGTGATCCCGACGGTGACCGTGTCCCCGTCAACCTTGGCCCACTCGTGGGAGGCCATGTACTTGAGGCCCTCGATGACGGTGCTCATGCCGCGCGTCGCCACGGCGGGCGCGAAGGCGGAGACATCGGAGCGAAGCCCGAGCGAACGGGCGGACTGGCGCGCGAACTGACGAAGCGCCATGTTGCGAGTCGTGTGAGTGGTCCGAGGCGATCCCAGGCGAAACAAAACACGCCAAACGAGCAACCAAGCTTCAAACTGGGTCAAGGAGCCTATCCGGTTCCGTCCGGGTCGTCGCCAGACCGCGGAATCGCAATCGATCAAAGCGCGTCTCTGCCAAAAGTCGGGAATTAGCCAAACAAATAGAAAGTTTTGGCGAAACGATCCGTACGGGTCTCGGTCACGAGAACCCGGTGTATTTCCCGTTGCCGATAGCCGTTACCGATTCTTCTCGCGATTTACAGTGATGTACAGTCAGATCTAGTCGGCAGCCAATGAAAAAAGGGGAAACCCCACACGATCGGCAGTCTGAGGGCACCCCCGCCTCGACAACTGGCATCCATTCTAAAAACGTCGAACTTCGCGCGTGGGCAACGTACAGGAGGCGTGACATCGACGCCGTGCAGCTCACACGCACTCCGCACGTAGAACAACGCTTTAGATGAACGCACTCAGACGAGCCGCGCAGCGCGCGCTATCCACCGGCGAGCGGTCGCGCCTCTTCGGCGCGTCGCGCGCGTTCGCGGCCAAGGCCAACGCGTGCCCGCACGACCCGGCCAAGCCGTATCACAAGTCCCCTCTGCCCCTCGAGGCCGCGGGGGGCCTGCTCGAGTACTCCGTCGTGTACACGGACCGCGCGATGAACCACATGTCCAAGCCTTTCTGCAAGGTGCGTCGTCGGATATCCGGCGGATACGTCACGCGCGATAACCCCGGAACACGCGCGCGCGCCCGAACTCTTTCCCCCATTCGCGCGATAACCTCGTCAGCACCCGCCAGATCTGTCGTTCGACCCGGTCGTGCGCATCCCCCGTGCGTACCGACGCGCTGACATCCCATCTCACCCCAACATCACTCCATCAGATCATGAACGACATCGACGCCACGCTCAAGGAGGCGTACAACGCCACATCCACCATCGTCATGCCCGGCTCGGGCTCCTACGGCATGGAAGCAGTCGCCAGGCAGTGGGCCACCGGTAAAAAAGTCCTCGTCCTGCGCAACGGGTACTTCTCCTACAGGTGGACCGACATCTTCGAGCAGACCGGCATCCCGTCCGAGACCATCGTCATGCGCGGGCAACCGACGGATAACTCGTCCACGCCCCAGTTCGCACCGCACGACGTCGACGAGGTGGTCAAGACGATCCAACGCGAGAAACCCGCGGTTGTCTTCGCGCCGCACGTGGAGACGTCCACGGGGATCATCCTACCCGACGACTACCTCGTCAAGGTCGCCGCCGCGGTGCACGCGCACGGAGGCTTGTTCGTCCTGGACTGCATCGCGTCCGGCACCATCTGGGTGGACATGAAGGCCACCGGCGTGGACGCCATCTTGTCGGCGCCGCAAAAAGGTGAGTCTATTTTAAGAACCTTTGTACGGGCAATTAATTTGACGTTGTTGTTTTTTTCTTTATTTACAGGGTGGACCGGCCCGGCTTGCTCGTCGCTGATCATGCTCAGCGAACGCGGCGACTACGCGACTCGCAACACGACGTCGACGTCGATGGTGATCAACATGAGGAAATGGCTCGAGGTCATGGACTCGTACAACGCGGGCGGGTTTGCCTACTACACCACGATGCCGACGGATGCGCTGAACCTCTTTCGCGACGCCGCGCTCGAGACGAAGGAGCTCGGATTCGGCAAGGCTAAGCAGCTGGCGTGGGACCTCGGGAACGAGTGCCGCGACATGATGAAGTCCAAGGGTTTGAGGACGGTCAGCGCGCCCGGGTACGAGGCGCCGGGCGTGAACGTGTGGTACACGCAGTCGCCAGACATGTTTCAAAAGTTCAAGGCTGAGGGATTCCAGGTGGCCGCGGGCGTGCCGTTCATGATCGGCGAGCCCCCAGGAAACTTCACGTTCCGCATCGGCCTCTTCGGACTGGACAAGCTGACGAACAAGGAGAGGTGCGTCAAGACCCTGGAGGGTGCGCTCGATAAGGTGCTGGCGTCCACCGAGGCCAAGTCGGCTGCGGCGTAAAAATTAGCTTTGTTTCGGGAGGTTCAGGGGCTGTGAAAGACTACGTGGGTTTGTATACTAGCATTGGTTTAATCAAGAGCTCGCTGCTACGTAAGAGTATTATCGCATCACGCGTTTGGTCGACCGTTTCGTGTCCACCACCCTGGCGCTCGACATCACGTAAACCGCGGCAACCGCCATGGCCACCTTTGGCAACGACGATCGGAGATCAACTCCCCTGAGCCTGTCCACCAGCGATGGACCCGCCGCCTTCGTTGGCGAACGCTCCCCCGTGCGTCGCCCCGACGACCGCTGCCGTCCGCTGCTGCGCCGCCCTGAGGCACGCCTCTCTTCGCTCTGCGGCGAGGGCCTGGGAAAATCAGTAGAGACTCGACGTGAGAAAGAAGCGCCGGGGAGAGAGGGGTGGATCGGGGAAACCGGGATCGTGTGTGCGCGCTGGAATCTCACCGCTTCGTCGCGCCTGTTCGCCTCGCCCCGCTTGGCCTTGGCGAGGAGCGCCGCGGCTTTTCCCCCGCCGCCCTTCTTCGCGTTTTGAGCCAGGGCGGGCGCCTCCTCCGCGGGAGCCTTCTCCTCCTCCTCCTCCGCCGCAGCCTTCGCGCGCTCCTTCGCGCGTTGTTTCTTCAGCTTCTCCTTTTCCTTCTTGGACAGAGGCTTACGCACGTCGTCGTCCCCTCCGTCCCCGCCGAGCGCGTCGTCGTCCCCGTCGTCGTCGACCCCGCCGCCGCCGACGTCCAAACCCCGAAGCGCCGCCGCCGCCGCCGCCGCTCTCGACTCGATCTGCGACATCCTCTCCCTCTGTGCGTCCGTCAGCGCGTCACCGGCCTCGCCAGCTGTGTCAGCACTCCCCTCGGCACCCCCCTCGGCACCCCCCTCGGCACCCCCCGCGATGACCACGTCGCGGCTCACCGACGCGA
>Ga0209630_10005327_pt1 | contig 10948 bp, 6 predicted proteins | sample COG_01_FD_184745 | JGI IMG/M metagenome (GOLD analysis project Ga0209630, IMG submission 184745) | Pelagic Microbial community sample from North Sea - COGITO 998_met_01 (SPAdes) (version 2) | ecosystem: Environmental > Aquatic > Marine > Neritic zone/Coastal water | place: Helgoland, sampling... | reverse complement strand
TTTTATAAATCAATATTTTTTATTTCCTCAATCATTGGGGTCAACAAGACTGGATTGGGTTTTTCCTTTAGAGTTTAAAAGAATAGTCCTCAGATTTAAAATTCACTACTTTTCAATATTTTTTTTGGTTTTTATTTTAATTAAATGTGCAATTAATTATGATAAAAAAATTAAGATAGAGGAAGTTTTGATTGCTTTATCTTTAATTTTTACATGTCTTGCATTTATTTTTCATCAATTAATGACTATCAATGCAATATTTATTTATTGTTTGATTCCAATTTTTTTTGCTTTTTCACACATCTATTGCAAGAATTTTTATAATAAAAAACCTATTAAAATTCTTATAATTAGTACATTGTTAATCTCAAGCACTCATTACTTTATGAAGTATGTTCATAGCAGAACTTTTATGGACCTTAAATCTGTTGATATTAGTAAAGCTATAGATGCTAAAAAAATAGATAAAAGACTCAGCAACATCAAATGGATTACAATGTTTTATCCCGAACATCCTGATGAAGAAATTGAAAACATTAATTTTGCAGTTAAAATATTAAAAAATGATACTGAAAAAAAAATGATAATCACTGACTATCAATTTATTTCAGTTTTTTTAAATCAATATGATTATTCAGTAACTAGATTTTGGTACGATTTTCACGGCTACCCTTCAATAGAAAATAAATTTTTTAGTTATTGGAAAAATTTTGTAATTGAAAAAATTAAAGAAAATAAAATAACCAAGATTTATGTTTTAAAACCTTTGCACGGTGAGAATAAACCTTTAGAAAATATCTTTGGTCACTGTTTGGAAAAAAAGATCTTTTCAACTACCTTCTATAAAATTGATATAAGCAGATGTAACATTTAAGTGGCGGGAGTGACCGGGCTCGAACCGGCGACCTCCTGCGTGACAGGCAGGCGCTCTAACCAAACTGAGCTACACCCCCACTATTAAATGGTGGGCGGTAAAGGACTCGAACCTATGACCCTCTCGGTGTAAACGAGATGCTCTACCAACTGAGCTAACCGCCCTGACAAATAAAAATGAGATATACAATATAAACATTATAAAGTAAAAAAGTATTTAAATACTGGTGCATTTTAGATAAATAGCTGTAATATTAAGTAATTATGATTTTAACCTGTAATTCATGCAATAAAAAATTTGTAGTCCCGGATCAAGCAATAACTACTACGGGTAGAACGGTCCAATGTGGTTCTTGTGGAAATAAATGGAAACAGTTTCCTGTAAATGTAATCAAAGAAACTTCAACACTTTCTAGCTATCAAAAAAAAGCTTTAAAACCTAATAAAGTTCAAAAAAAAACACAAAACCCGAAAAAAATTAGAAAGCTATCTACAAGAAAATCTAAAGAAATAAATTTATATTCACCGGAGTACTTAGAAAAAAAGCATGGTATCACTCTGCAAGAAGTCCCTAAAAAAAATACATCTCTAAAAAAAATATCTTTTGGATTTTACAATTCATTGCTGCTATTTTTAATTATAATTATTACCCTATCCAGAGGACTGTATTTTTTTCAAGATTTCATAGTGCAAAAAATACCATTTACAGAGTTTTACATAAATTATTTTTTTGAAAGTGTAAAAAATTTATTTGAAATCTGGAAAAGCCTCATTTCCAACTATTAGACTCTAAATCTTTAATATTTATAAAATTTTCAGACAAGTTTGAATTATTCTTTTTTATATCATTATAAAAGTTCCAAGCTAACACCAGACATGTGTTTTTTTTATCTTTAATTTGAGATTTAGATTTAATAGGTATATTAACACCAGGTATAAGCTTATTATGCTTTAATTTATTGTCTTCTACTATAAATTTTATTTCTTTTGAAATACCAAAAAAATTTAAAGCAGTTGTTGCCTTAGCTGGAGCTCCGTAACCAATCAAAATATTATTATTTTTTTTTATTTTTTTTAAATTTGCTAAAACATTTTCTCTTATTTTATAAACTTTTTCTCCAAATTTTTGATATGTTTTAAAATTTTTAATGCCAAATTTATCCTCTTCTTTAAGCATTTTTTTAACGCTTGATTCAATTTTCACTTTTTTATCTTTTTTAACATAGACTCTTATTGAGCCTCCATGAGTATTTACTTTTTCAGATCTAAATATTTTAACATTAAATTGATTAAAAAAATTAACTAGAGATGTTAATGACCAATAATTATAATGTTCATGATAAATATTATCAAAAGTCAAATCTTTTAAAGTGTTCATTAAATATTGAACTTCGATTATGATAGTCCCATTTTTACTTAAAAGACCTATCATGCACTCAGCCATTTCTTTTAATTTATCTGAGTGAGCAAAAACATTTGACGCTAAAATTAAGTCAGCATTTTTTTTTATTTTTTTAATATTTTTTTTTTCTAAAAATCCATTAAATGTTTTGATTTTGTTTTTATTTGCTAATTTTGCTAAATTTTTTGCAGGTTCGATTCCTAAAACTTTTTTAAAACCTAAATCTAAAAATGGTTTTAACGCCACCCCGTCATTGCTGCCAATATCAATTATATAAGATTTTTTTTTATTTAATTTTAAATCGTTGTAATATTTTTTTGCGGCTTCAACGAAATGATCTCTAAAAACTTTCGAAGTTGAAGAAGTATATAAATAATTTGAAAACATTTTTTTTGGGTTAACCGCTACAGATAATTGGCAGTTATGACATTTCTTACAATAATTAACTTCTAAAGGATAAAGTTCATATTTTTCATTCTCTTTGTTAATTAGATTATTTGCCAAAGGCTGATACCCTAGAGAAACAACTCTTTTAAGTTTAGTATTTCCACATGATCTACAATCAAATTTATAACATTCTAATAGTAATTTTTTTTCTGTTTCATCAACAAATAAATGTTTGACGGTATGAGTAATCCCATAATTTTCATGATCTCTCTCTCCTCTTACAAGGTTTAAGAATGTTGTGTCTTTTGTAAAGACCATGGCATGAGCTACATTTGGCTTGATTATTGATAACTGTCCTTCATTAACTACTTGCGTGATTTTTGGAGAATTTGGATTGAGTATGTCTTGAAAGATTTCTATAATTTGTCCTTTAGTAAATAAGCATTTTTGTTCTTGTTGAGGATGATAGTGATTTGCTCGAATTGTTCCTTTTTTTGAAAAGATCATACCAATTAAATTAATTGGCTCTGTTAATTCATGGTTGCTAATAATTCCTCGATCATCAACAAACAAATTTTCTCCGTCTTTAACATGTTCTAAATCTTTTATTAAACCTTGTTTGGACCATTTATGTATCATGTCCTTAATATTCTGATCTAAATTATAAAGAAACTTAAAACCAGTTTTCAATAATTTTTTGTTTGATAAAGAAAAACCTAAATTTGGAACTTCATCGTTAGTTTCTTTTAGAATAATTTTAGGATTATGTTTTTTACAAACTTCCGCAACTTCTTTAACTGTTAATGTATCTTTGGTTAAATTAAATATCTCAAAGTTAATTTTATTTTTTTCCTCCATAAATTTAAAACATCTTGCTACATCTATTAAAGGAACAAGACTTTTAATTTGTCTTCCTCCTGCAAATAATTTTAAAGTTCCATTTTGAGATGCAATTTTTGAAAATAAATTTGGCATTATGTCTATTCTCATTGAGTCTGTAGAGTATCCATAAACAGATCCAAGTCTTAAAATTATATAATTTTTTCCTGATTTTTTAAGTTGATCCTCATTAACAGATTTTGAAGATGAATAAGCTAATACAGGTCTAGTCGTTTCATCCTCAGCAATATTTGTTTTAACTTCATCTAAACCTTCATAGACAACATGAGTGGAAGGAAAAATAATTTTACATTTATTACTTATTGTATCTAGAATATTTTGCGTGCCTATCTCAGCAACATCTTTAATTTTTTCATCGTACTTCAAAGAAATTTCACTTTTTGTTTTAGGAACATTAGTAATGCCAGCTAAGTGGTGAACTATATCAGCATCTTTAAAATATTTTTCTATGAGATTTTTATCTAGAATATCACCTTGAATAAATTCCATATTCCAGTTACGTATTTGGTTTACTCTTTCTGATATAAATCTATTATCAATAACTATAATGTTATGATTCCAGCTTACACCTGAATAAAGCTTACATAATTCAGTGCCTATATAGCCCAACCCTCCAGTAATTATAATTTTTTTTGACATAATAATTTAATAATATTTACATATACCAATTATTATAATAACTCAATTTGTATGAAAATAATCGACAGTTTTATGTTTTTTGACGAAAATATGTTGTTAGATCTTAGGCTAAATATTTTAAATAAATATGTTTCAAAATTTATAATATGTGAAGCTACATATAATCATAATGGAGAAAGTAAAAAGCTAAACTTTGATATAAAAAATTTTTCAAAATTTAAATCTAAAATTGAATACATTATTTTAGATCAGCAGCCAGATAATTTAAGATTAATTAATAAAAACGATAATGAAAAGTTAAAAGAATCAAAAATTTTAGATAATGCTTTGATAAGAGAAAATTTTCAAAGAAATTATGCATACCAAAAATTAATTAATTTAAATGATGATGATCTAATTCTTATAAATGATTTAGATGAAATTCCTAAATTAGAGAATTTTAGCAATAAAGAAAAAATCACAATATTTAAACAAAGAATGCTTTATTTTAAGCTAAATCTTATTTATCCGGGTTTATTATGGTCTGGAAGCAAAATTTGTAAAAAAAAATATTTTATAAATCCTCAATGGTTGAGAAATATAAAAACAAAAAAATACCCTTTATGGAGATTTGACACAATTTTTTCAAAAAAAAAATATAGAAATATAAAAATTATAAATGATGGCGGGGGGCATTTTACTAATATAAAAACGCCAGAACAAATTCACTATAAAATGAAAAACTTTTTACATCATTTTGAATATGAAAATAGTGGTTTAAAAGTAGAAGATGTAAAAAAATTAGTAAAAGAAAAAAGAGCTTTATATGACTACAGCGTTGATCAAAGACAAAAAAAATGGGCTAACAATAAGCAGCTTGAAAAAATTAATCTAGATTTACTTCCTAATTATATTATTGAAAATAAAATAAAATATAAAGAATGGTTAGAAAATTAACCTTTTTTGAATTTAATGGGTGCTAAGCTCTTCTTTTTTCAATTTTTCTTTACTAGATATTTGGTCTACCTCAACCCACTCAACACTTTTTAAAGGTTTTGTTAAAGCTACTTTTAAAACTTCATCTACGTTTTTAACGGGAATAATATCAACTGATTCTAAAACAGTTTTTGGTACTTCTATTAAATCTTTTTTGTTTTCAATAGGTATTAAAACCCTCTTAATTCCAGCTCTATGAGCTGCAAGTAATTTTTCTTTTAGTCCGCCAATTGGTAATACCAAACCTCGTAATGTTATTTCTCCAGTCATCGCAACGTCTTTATTTACCGGCACCTCTGTTATCGCAGAAACAATAGATGTTACCATACCAATTCCCGCTGAAGGCCCATCTTTTGGTGTTGCTCCTTCAGGAACGTGAATATGAAAATCTCTTTTATCAAAAATTGGCGGTATTATTCCATAGTCTAAACTTTTTGATCTGATATATGATTTTGCTGCTTTAACTGACTCTTGCATTACATCACCCAATTTTCCTGTAATTTGCATTTTTCCTTTACCAGGCATTACCACAGTCTCTATTTTTAGAATTTCACCTCCCGCTTCTGTCCAAGCTAAACCAGTAACTACACCTATTCTATTTTCTTCTTCTATTTCCCCATAATTAAATTTTTGTACACCTAGTAAATTTTTCAGATCTTTTTCATTAATCGGGTTGTTTATTTTTTCACTATTATCAATTTTTTTAACTAATTTTCTGGCAATTTTTGAAATTTCTCTCTCAAGATTTCTCACACCAGACTCTCTTGTGTAATGTCTTATAATTTTTCTATTAATGTTTTCCTCTATATGCCACTCTTCTTTTTTTAATCCATTGTTTTTACTTTGATTGGGAATTAAATACTTCTGAGAAATACTTACTTTTTCATCTTCTGTATATCCAGAAAGTCTAATCACTTCCATTCTATCTAGTAATGGTGGTAAAATATTCAATGTATTTGCAGTTGTAACGAACATTACATCCGATAAGTCATAATCAACCTCTAAATAATGGTCATTAAATTCCTTATTTTGTTCAGGATCTAATGCTTCTAATAGTGCAGAAGATGGATCACCTCTATAATCATTTCCAACTTTATCGATCTCATCTAACAAAAAAAGTGGATTTTTAGTTCCAGCTTTTTTCATCATTTGTATAATTTTTCCAGGTAAAGATCCTATATATGTTCTTCTGTGCCCTCTAATCTCAGCTTCATCTCTAATACCACCCAAAGAAATCCTTATAAATTTCCTGTTAGTTGCTTTAGCGATTGATTTCCCAAGAGATGTTTTTCCAACGCCTGGTGGGCCAACTAAACATAAAATTGGTCCTTTCATTATCTGAATTCTTTTTTGAACAGCTAAAAATTCAATTATTCTTTCTTTTACTTTCTCTAAACCATAATGATCTTCATCAAGAATTTTTTGAGCATTTTTTAAATCAGTATTTATTTTAGATTTATTTGACCAAGGGAGCTCTGTCATCCAGTCTAAATAATTTCTTACAACTGTTGCTTCCGCTGACATAGGGCTCATAGATTTAAGTTTTTTCAATTCAGACAAGCATTTATCTTTAGCTAGTTTAGGCATTTTTGCATCTGAGATAGCTTTTGATAAAGATGTAAGTTCATCTTTTCCTTCATCTATCTCGCCTAACTCTTTCTGAATAGCTTTTAATTGTTCATTTAAATAGTATTCTCTTTGAGTTTTTTCCATTTGATTTTTAACTCTTCCACGAATTTTTTTTTCAACTGTAAGTACACTAGTTTCTTTTTCTATTATTTGGTGAATTTTTTCCAATCTCTTTTTTACGTCAAGGGTTTCAAGTAATTCTTGTTTTTCAAATATTTGAATATTTAAATTGGAAGAGATATTATTTGCTATTTGAGATGGATCTTTTAAATTTTTTAAATTATTTGATCCATCAGATAAATCTTTTTTGTTTAACACTTGTAATCTTTCAAATTTTTTAACTAATCCTATTGCTAGTGGCTCAAGGTCTTTTGATGAATTGAGGTCTTGAGCTATTTCTACTTCGCAAGTTAGATAGTTTTTTTCGCTTTCGTTATAGTTTAAAATTTTAATTCTTTTTTCACCTTCAACTAAAACTTTTACAGTCCCGTCCGGAAGTTTTAAAAGTTGTAATACTTTACTTAAACACCCATACTGATAAAGGTCTTTACTTGCAGGTTCGTCGATTTCAGAATTTTTTTGCGTAATTAATACTATAGACTTATCATTTTTCATGACCTCTTGAAGAGCTTTAATTGATTTTTCTCTTCCGACAAATAGAGGAACTACCATTGTTGGAAATATAACGATATCTCTAAGTGGCAATAGTGGTTTTAAATATGACGCTTTCATCAACCTATAATATGGCTATTAATAGAACAATTTCAAGGAACAAATGCTTATTAAGCTACTGATGTTGATGATTTTTTGCCGTATGTGACAATGGGCTCTGAAGCGCCTTTAACAGCTGCTTTATCTACTGTTACTTTTATTACATTTTCCATATCCGGTAACTCAAACATTGTTTTTAATAAAATGTTTTCAAGTATGGATCTTAATCCCCTTGCACCTGTTTTTTTGGAAATAGCTTTTTTTGCTATTTCTAAAATAGCTTCGTCTTGAAATTCAAGTTCTACTTCTTCAAATTCAAATAATCTTTGATATTGTTTAATTAAAGAGTTTTTAGGTTCTTTTAAAATTTTTACTAAAGATTTTTCATCTAAATCATCTAAGGTGGCTATAATTGGCATTCTTCCAATAAACTCTGGTATTAATCCATATTTTATTAAGTCTTCTGGTTCTAGCATTTTCATAATTTCAGAAAGAGGTTGTTCTTTAAGATCTTTCACTTTAGCTCCAAAACCAATTGAACTTCCTTTGCCTCTGTTATCAATTAATTTATCTAATCCTGCAAAAGCACCCCCGCATATAAATAAAATATTTGTAGTATCGACTTGCAAAAATTCTTGTTGGGGATGTTTTCTTCCACCTTGTGGTGGAACGCTCGCAACTGTTCCTTCCATTATCTTTAACAGCGCTTGTTGAACACCTTCTCCAGAAACATCTCTAGTGATGGATGGATTTTCAGATTTTCTGCTTATTTTATCAACTTCATCAATATAGACTATTCCCCTTTGAGCTTTTTCAACATTGTAATCTGCAGCTTGTAATAATTTTAAAATTATATTCTCAACATCTTCTCCAACGTATCCTGCCTCGGTTAATGTGGTAGCGTCTGCCATTGTAAATGGCACATCTAATATTCTTGCTAAAGTTTGAGCGAGCAAAGTTTTGCCACATCCTGTTGGCCCAACAAGAAGTATATTAGATTTTGATAATTCTATATCTTTATTATTTTTTGACTCATGATTTAATCTTTTATAATGATTATGGACCGCCACTGATAAAATTTCTTTTGCAAATCTTTGGCCTATTACATATTCATCCAAAACGTTACAAATCTCTTTGGGAGAAGGAACTCCATCTTGATGTTTTACGAATGAGCTTTTATTCTCTTCTTTAATAATATCCATACAAAGCTCAACACACTCATCACAAATGAAAACTGTAGGACCAGCTATAAGTTTTCTAACTTCATGTTGGCTTTTTCCGCAGAAAGAACAATATAAAATATTTTTATTATTTTTTTCAGTCATATCGAATCAATGTGAATATTATAAATCCCTGCTAATTAGTTAGCAAGTTGAAGTTGTATAATTACCTATATGTTGTGCGTTATTTTCTTTTTTCCACAACAGAATCTATAAGGCCAAATTTCTTGGCTTCATCAGCAGTCATAAAGTTATCCCTCTCTAAAGCCTGAGAAATTTCATCAACTGTTTTTTCTGTATGTTTTGAGTAAATTTTATTTAATCTTTCTTTTAATAATAAAATTTCTTTTGCATGGATTTGAATATCTGTAGCCTGACCTTGAAATCCAGCTGAAGGTTGGTGAACCATAATTCTTGAGTTAGGAAGAGAATATCTTTTTCCTTTTTCACCTGCGGCTAAAAGGAATGATCCCATAGAAGAAGCCTGACCGATGCATAATGTTGATACGGGTGAATTAATATATTGCATTGTATCATAAATTCCCAACCCCGCTGTAACTAAACCACCTGGACTATTAATATAAAAGTTTATTTCTTTTTTTGGATTTTCAGACTCCAAAAACAATAATTGTGCAGTAACTAGAGATGCTACAGCATCATTAACTGGGCCAACCAAAAAAACTATTCTCTCTTTTAAAAGTCTAGAATAAATATCGTAAGCTCTTTCTCCTTTACTTGTTTGTTCAACAACCATAGGAATCAAACTATTCATTTTTTCTTCAAGTTTTCGACTCATATTTGGTTTATACAACTATTGGTTACTTTTTACTAATTTTTTTTGATTTTGGTTTGTTTTTAGCTGCTAGTTTTGCTTCAGTCATATTAATTTCCTTTGAATCAGGTTTATTAAATTCGGTAATTATTTTTTCTGCTTCTTTAGTATTAATTTCTTTAGAAGTTAGATTTATTTTTGATTTTACAAGGTCAATAATTTTTTCTTCGTAGATGGAGCCTTTCAAACTTTGGGAGGCACTTGGATTTTTTTTATAATATTCAAGAACCATTTTTTCTTGCCCTGGCATACCTTTTATTTGTTTTTGTATCTCAGCTCTTACCTCATCATCTGAGACTTTTAGATTATTTTTTTCTCCATATTCATTTAATAATAATCCTAATTTGATTCTAGATTTTGCCAATTTTTCATTATTTGATTTATGTTTTTCTTTATCCTCTAATTTAAGATTTTGTGTCATAATTGAAATTTCCTGATCAATTAAATTTTGAGGCAAATCAACTGTATGATATTTTTCTATTTGATCTAAAATTTCTTTTTTAGTTATTGAGTTTAATGCTTGAGAATATTGACTTAATATTTGTTTTTCGATTAAATTTTTTAAATCTTTAACATCTTTTGCTCCCATCATTTTAGCAAACTCATCATCAATTTTACTTTCTTTTGATGTTTTAATATTCAAAATTTTGCATTCAAAGTTTGTTTTTTTGTTTGCTAATTCTTTTTTTGGATGATTAGCAGGTAATACAGCATCGAGTAATTTTTTTTCTCCTTTTTTCACTCCAACTAATTGCTCATCAAAACCTTTTAAAAATAGATCTTTACCTAATTCGATTTGCACACCTTTACCTTCGCTTCCTTCAAATTTATTTCCATCAATTGATGCGGAATAATCAAAAATAACTTGATCGCCTATAATAGCCTTTTCTTTTTCATTTTTGTCTACAAACTGTTTATTTTGATCTGCTATTTCTTTTAGTTTCTGATCTATGACTTTATCCTCAATTTTAACTTTAAATTCTGTAGCTTTAAATTTATCAAAACTTTTTAAAGACACATCAGGCAAACAATCAATTTGAAGTTCATAATTTAAATCTTTTCCTTCACCAAATTGTTTAAGATCAATTTTAGGTTGACCCGCAACTTTAAGTTTTTTTTCATTTATTGCTTTGGAGCTAGTTTCTCTTAAAATGTTGTCTACTACTTCACCATAAATAGATTTACCAAATTGACTTTTGATAACTGCTGAAGGAACTTTTCCTGGTCTAAATCCTTTTAAAGAGACTTCTTTTTGAAGTTCAGTTAACTTTTCATTCATTTTTGTCTGAATACTTTTTTTATCAACTATAACTGATAAAATTGTTCTAAGACCTTTTTTTGATTTAATTTCTACTTTCATAATTTTATGGTGGGCAAGAA
>Ga0209630_10005325_pt1 | contig 10949 bp, 11 predicted proteins | sample COG_01_FD_184745 | JGI IMG/M metagenome (GOLD analysis project Ga0209630, IMG submission 184745) | Pelagic Microbial community sample from North Sea - COGITO 998_met_01 (SPAdes) (version 2) | ecosystem: Environmental > Aquatic > Marine > Neritic zone/Coastal water | place: Helgoland, sampling... | reverse complement strand
CCTGAAACAACGCGGTTATTCACGCAATTATGGGCTAGTTTGCAATCTGGGGAAGCCAATGGCGGAGGAGCAGTCCGCCGCACCAAACTCTATTAAAATCTGATAAGCTCTATTTTATATACCTATATACTTGGTTTTTAGCTGTTTAATCTCTGATAAAGTCTAGTAATATTTATTACAATCTGTTACTCTGTTGTGGGTAGCGTTGTGGGTAGAGAGTACCATGTCTAACTTAAAATCAGCACGTAGCGTGCAAACAATCACGAATGTTGGCTACCATCGGTGTGATCCAGGTCTTTATTTACAGGTCGCCAAAGGTGGTACAAAATCGTGGCTGTTCCGCTTTAAATCTCCTGTAACATCAAAGCAGCGAGAAATGGGCTTGGGATCCCTCAGTATAATATCACTAGCACAGGCACGAAACTTAGCCTTTGAGTACCGCCAACAGTTGCTGGAAGGGGTGGATCCTTTAGAAGAGCAACGGACAAAAAAGCAAGCGAGGCAGCTGCAACAAGCTCGAACGATAACGTTCAAAGATGCTTCAGAGCAATGCATCACCAGCAAAATACCTGAATGGAAAAGTAAAAAACATGCCCAACAATGGACAAATACGCTCACTACCTATGCTTATCCAGTAATTGGAAATCTACCGCTCTCAGAGATTGAAACAGCTTCTTCTATCCCTTCAAAACCCCACGTTTCTTGGGGGACATCAAAATATTCATCTGTAGGGGCCGTTAATCTAAAGCCAATAACACCATCTTTTCTCATATCGAGTAACCTAGTGATTTTATCTAATGTTCCCAAAGAAACGTGAGCAACTGAGAATGGCATTGGGGTGTCACCCCACTTATCTGTTCCTAAGATATATGAAACACGGTTTCGCTTTGACATATAAATAGGAGCTTGTTCAGTGAGCAACTCAAACCTTAAATCTGTAACTTTTCCTTCTAACTCTTTTACTTTCAATTTGTTGTAAGAAGTAAACCATCCAAACATCTGGACACTACAGTTTTGGTTGGCGAAAATAAAAAACTTATTTCCGTGGGTTACATTTCCATGTTTAAAAATCATCGGCCTAGGTTCACTACTAAACGCCCATGGCTCTCTCTCAAAATGACTATCTGCCTTTAAATTTTTGGTGTATAAGAAAAATGAAACGTTTAAGACTACAGCAACGTGGATAATGAGTAGAAGATTGTTTACGATATTATTTATGAAATAGTATTTAATGAACTCTTTGGTTCTTAAAAATATCATATGATTTCCTTTGTTCGTTGTGCCTGTGGTGGCCGTCCAAGGCGAGACAACGAAAACCCGCCCTGAACCGACCATGCTCGACAGAACTCCTGTGAAGTTCTACCTACCAGGTGTGCTAATAGAGGTGCATGCAGAAGAGTTAAGGAAGGTTTGAAAACTTAGTGATAGTTTGTGCAGATTAGGTGCATTTCAATGAATATACTACCCCAGTACTAAGTGTCCGAGGTGCGAGGCGCGCGGCACTTGATCCAGGGTCCTGGGTGCTTGGCCTAACGTCCTTCATTGATATGGATTGAGCACAGTAACCCCTGCCCTAGGGATCCACCTATCTGCATAATAAGTACTGCTCCAGTGGCCTGATCAAGCCTAAGAAAGATTGGACGAGGTACAAGATTTTTTAAAGTTTTGACTTTTCACTCTAAATAAATTTAACTGTGTGTTCTAACTTTTTTGAAAGTTCCGATATGACTGAAACTGGCCCGCGAAGAAAACTTGCAGCTATATTAGTGGCTGACACAGTCGGATTCAGTAAAATGATGGGTGAGAATGAAGATCGAACATTAAGGAATTTGAAAGCATGTAGAACTCTTACAGATGATGCCATAACAGCAAATCATGGACGTATTTTTGGGAGTGCTGGAGACTCCGTAATAGCGGAATTTGGTAGCCCAGTTGATGCTATTGTCGCTGCAACAGAATTTCAGAGAGATTTGCGAGACCGTAATGAAGGTGTTCCAGAAGCTGATCAAATGCTTTTTCGTGTTGGTTTGAATCTTGGAGATGTTATTATTGAAGGTGATAACTTATATGGTGACGGCGTGAATATTGCAGCAAGACTCGAGGCAGCAGCCGAACCAGGCGGTATTTCCTTGTCAGGCAAATTTCATGATGAAGTGAGCAGAAAGCTTGATATGAACTTCGTTGATACTGGCGAACAAGTCATGAAAAATATCTCCAATCCAGTTTCTACATATAAAATAGATGTTTCTGTACTCTCTAATATGAAAAATTCCTCCAGTAATTTGGTAATATCACCAAAAGATGCTGATGCAGGCCCCACATCTATTGAGGAAACTGAGGATGCACCTCCTACAATTGCAGTTTTACCATTCTTAAATCAGAGTAATGATCCAGATCAGGATTATTTTGTTGATGGAATTACTGAGGATATAATAGCCAATTTATCACTATGGCGAACTTTTCCAGTTATTTCGAGAAACTCTAGTTTTATATACAAAGATCAAACAATAAATATCAAAGATGTGGCTGCAGAATTAGGCGCCAATTACATTGTCCAAGGTAGCGTACGTAAAGGCGGGCAAAAGATTAGAATAACAGCTCAGTTGGTTGATGCTAAAAATGATCACCTTCTTTGGTCTGAACGATGGGACAAAGGTTTAGAAGATATATTTGATGTTCAAGATGAGGTTTCAACCGCAGTTGCAGCTCAAGTAAACCCAACTCTTCAAGGGTATGAAAGTGATCGAATAGAAAGAACACGGCCCAATAATCTTAATGCTTGGGCAATTTATTTAAAAGCATTGCATATTTTTAATGTAAGAAATCCGACAGACCATAAAGATCTTGAGCTCGAAAAAGCAAGAGACTTATGTGAGCAGGCAGTTGAATTAGATAGCACAATGTCTAATGCGCATTCATTGTTATCATTAATTGCGATGTATGAACTAAACCAATTTACAAGAAGTGATTCAGAAGAAACACTCAATGAGATACTACAACATGCGACAAGAGCATTTGAGCTTGATTCAAAAAATCCCATGGCTGCAAACTTAATTGCTACTTATTATTTTTTTGCAGGAAAATTTGAAGAGGCAAAGCAATACTCTGAAAGAGCCATTAAGCTTAATCCTAGCTACCCTGATGCCCTTTATAGATTTGGACAAAGCTTGGTGCACTCGGGAAAATACGCGGAATCGATAGATTCTTACCATAAAGCAATTGAGTTAAATCCCTTGGATCCAAATAATATGAGTTTTCGCAATGGCCTTTTCTTTGCTAATTTAGGATTAGGAAACTATGAAGCAGCATTTAATTATAATGAACAATGTCGTTTACAATATCCTAATCAAGGTCTTTATAAAGGATTCCGCGCATCACTGATGGGATATTTAGAAAAGGGTGATGAAGCAAGAACTGCTCTAAATGAATATCTAGAAGTAAGACCAAATTTGAAAAAAAGAGAAGATTATAAAAAGATTTTTGTCCCTAACTCGTCTCTTGCTGATATAATTATTGAAGGTTTAGTTAGGGCTGGTTGGAAGCCTGAGGCTTAATCTTATGTCACAAGTTTGCATATTCTTTATCAATAGTGTTTGCTTTTATCTTTATGTGGAGTCTTAGTTATTTGGTTTATAAAGATCACCCCGGGGCACCCCCACTTTCAACTAAGTAACCCAACCCTCGCTTTAACAACAAAAAAGAGTTATTATAAACAACCCCCCCCAAATGAATCTATAACGCCAGCACTAAAGGGCCCGAGGTGCGAGGCGCGCGGCACTTGGTTCGGGGCCCCCGGGCTCAACCTTGCGCGTTTCGGTCATTTGGATTGAGCGCAGTAACCCCTGGATCGTGGCATAGTGGCTAATATATGTGTAGTTACACACACGAGGTTTTTAGTTGCTACAAATATAAAGATACGGCAGGGTGTTAAGTATGAAAGTACTCAATGCTATAGTTACTAGGAGTTAACTTTAAGTAGACCTGTGAGTGACGCATGATATACCAACCGCTGTAAGGGAGTAAGTATTCGTACTTAAACCATATAAAGGAGTTTCGCTGTTTCCCCGTCAGCATAAAGCTTTTATGTGGAATTCCTTATAGGGGAACTTAATAAGCTCTATCAGCTCTAAAACCTGATCTGTGTACGAGGCCATGTATATAAACCCCCATAGGCCATTGGCCCACACCTACACCCCCTAGAAAAAACAATAACACTATACTGACTGTGCCAGTGCCTCTTGCAGAGTGCGTGACTAATTAAGTCAGCAAATAAAAGTGAACAGTACTATATGTTTTGTGCCAAGCAATCATTCTTGTGCTGAATTTCTATATTTGGTAGCTTTTCCAGAATTATAAAGAGAGTCACAGCCACTTAGAAATAGAGTGAATGGTTATTTATGAGGATGCGCTAGAAATACTGCAGGAAATTTTCGATAAAGCGAGCGTTTGTATTTGTTATATATTTTTTCAATTCTCCAAAAGCGAAGCTCTTCTAATTTCTTTGTGAATTGACCTGAATCTTCATCCCTAAAGCGCACATGTTCTTGTAGCTTTTTAATATTGTTATTAGCGGAAAAACTATTTTCTACAAAAGAGAATAGACTTTCTGTTAGTGCCATTCTTTTTACGTTATCATTGCTGATTTCAATTATTTTTTTGCTAAATGCATTGCTGTTTGTTAGTAGCTCGTTTAGTCCTTGATTTTTTATTTTGTTATAAGGCGGGCTGTCACAGAAAAAAATGAGGCAGTTACAGTAGTAAGGCAGCAGTAAGGTATTAAGGTTTTTAAATTGATAATTGTCATCGCTGAGATCGGCGGGTTGGAGAATGAAGTCTAAATTAAAGCTTTTAATGGTATGTACAAATTCTTGATAGTTCTTCATAAAATCAAATTCAATTAAAGTAATTGAATCAGCGATTGTTTTTTTTCGTAATAGCTTACAGAGTAATTTTGGCGCATAAATGTTAATTTTTATGCACGACAGACTGTCAGATAAATCTTGAATGACATCTTTGTAAAGATCGTCTTTTCCAGTACCTAAAAAACCAATATTCAAAGCCTGCATAGATAATTCTTTTTTTGGTGTCGATTTTTCTGGAATAAAAACATCTAAATCAAGTTGAATGTATTTCTGTTCAATAGATCCCATTTTTTTCAAGTAATTATTCATTGCGCTAGTTGTGGTGATGAATGCATCTGCGCACGATAAAAACTGAATAACTTTTTGGCTGGGAACAATCCGCTTTTTAATAAAATAATTATCATCGGCATAATAGGAGTAAGGGATATTATGTTCAATAAGAAGGTTAGCGATTTTAAGAGTTTTCCAGTCAATATCTCGGCTAAATATAATATGTTTTGCTGAGGTGATTTTTTCAACTGCATCGGCTGGTAATACTGATTTAACGTCAGTCCAGTTGACGACTGGTACAGAATTTGAGTTGCTTACACCATTAAAAAATAAATGGTAAGAAGCGGTATCATCACCGATATAAAGAAATTGTGACATTCGATTATTTTTACTTTATAGTATTATGAGAAGTGTTTTATATGCTTTCGAGTTTGCGGCTGATCATTTAAGTTAGTGATCACTATACTAGTTTGTTATAAGTTGCCACATATATAATTCGTTAGTATATATAAAATTTCACTCAATAATAATCAAAATTAGAGGGTAATAATGTAGTGGCGTATTGATAACTTCTGCTGTTGGATTGTCTCCATTTCAGCTTTAAGTTCGTCATATGATTTCATCACACATTTCCTTTGAACAAGTGTCTGCGTTATAAATAGATTTGGGGAGTAGTTGGAAAGCATGTTTTTTCTACACCACTGAAACTATTGCGATTCAATAGTTTACACATTCAGCACTTGCACAGTGTAAGACGAAGAACGTCCATAATCCATACACGCTATTTCGAACAATCACGTAAGAAGAGGAATTGACATGTTACAAATATCGACTGCTATGCCCATTTATTTAAATTAATTAACAACATAATTTTAAGCATCAATTACTTTTCTTATGCCATCAATGAAAGAATGTATTGGAAGCTTATCTACTATGGTAACAAATCTATCAAATTCCGCAGCCTTAAGATCTTCTGTTACATTCGGAACATGCCATTTATTGGACAATTTTTTCATCAAACCAACACCGTGGTCTATATCTAGTATGACAAACTCTATACCCTTAGATTCCATTAGTTGCACAGCCAGTTTCCAGCAGTTGCCAGTCCATGCACGACTAATACGTGGAACATGGTGCTCTTTCCAACTTGAAGGAAGAAAGTCATGAAACGCTATATAACCGCCCACCTTCACGGAATGAAGAGCATTAACTGCATCACGGTGAACTTGTTCATATTCATGTAAGCCATCGATGAAAACCACATCAAAAACTTCTTTATTGTCAGCAAAGAATTTATCTGATGTCATTCGATGGGTTCCACCGCTGGCTGGATCAACGCCTACTTTATTGCGTGACGCAACTGAATCGAATAATGCGTTTGCCTCACAGCCGATCTCTAAATACTTCGCCTCTAGCCCCCCTGAGATTAAAATTATATGATTCACGGCGGCAATTCTGTTAAATCCCTTTTTATTCCACTCCCAATTAAAGACTTTAGGGTGCGAATGTGCTCGGAATTTTCTTTCCCCAATAAATCGATTAACTTTACCTATCAAACCCTTCTTAGAAGGGTTTGATAATTTGCTAATTAAGTTCATTTTTTCTTCCTTCCTTCAGCAAGAGAGCCTTTTAGCATCCCAGCAGTAAAGCCAAACTCTTTGCAAAGACGCTTTACTTCCTTAAGTGCATTAGCACGTTCGTTCTTCTTTGCTTCAGCCATCTGCTGTTGGATTGTCTCCATTTCAGCTTTAAGTTCGTCATATGATTTCATCACACATTTCCTTTGAACAAGTGTCTCCGTTATATATAGATTTGGGGAGTAGTTGAAAAGCATGTTTTTTCTACGTCTAGTGCTGCGTTTTGTAATTAGAAAAAAGTATTTACACAGCGCCTCACTATGCGAGTTTCTTTGGCCAGACCTAATAACCCCTGTTCTGCTTTATATTTAGATAAGGCATAAAGATCTGTTGGAATATAGTTATCGTCTGGCTTAATAAAATGACCCTTCGATGTCGTTTCACCATTTACTTTGACTGAGCTTATAAAAATGAATCGTTTTACACCAGCTTTAGCAGCCTGTTTGCCCTAGTTTAAAGTGGTATCAACATCAACTTTGTATAATTCATCGTTAATGTGAGCTTGTGATGCAGCATTAATAATATCTGTTCCATTTAACACTCAGAGCCAATAAATGTGTGTAGTCAAATCACCTACTCTAAATTTTGTAACACCAAAAGGGACAACTGAATTAATATTACGAACACTGACAGAAGTATGATAGTTTTGTTTTAATAACTCGTTGATTAATGCAGCGCAAACGAAGCCCGTTGCTCCTGTCTCAAATATACGGACCTTGCTATTCTTTTCAATCACTTTTTGAGACCTCACCATGAATCTAGTTATCATGTATATAAAAAATTTTGTGAAGTGAGATTATTCTATTATATCACATTATGATATTTATATATTAAACTAGGCAGCTTAAATTAACTTTGAATACGTACTTTCCCCAATACACATTTTATTCCATTCCGCCAATTAGATGGAGCAATGCCAAAAGTATTATTAATCTTTGAACACTCTAATACAGAATAAGATGGTCGAATAGCAGGTGTGGGATATTCCACTGTATCAATGGAATTTATACAATTTGGTGTTTTTAATCCAAAAATTTTTGCTTCAGCAAAAATAGCTTTAGCAAACTCATACCAGGAACAGGCCTGATCACCACAATAATGAAATATATGTCCGCCTGAGATTTTTGAACTCAAGCTAGGCAGTATAGTTACAATAGCCTTTGCGACATCTGGGGCATAGGTGGGACAACCTATCTGATCGTCAACAATATTTAATGTGTCAAGTTCAGCTCCCAACCTCAGCATTGTTTTTAAAAAATTATTACCGTACTCACTGAATACCCATGCTGTTCGGATAATTATGTGGTTACAACCAGAAAGCTTAATAGCTAACTCACCATTAAGCTTTGACTCACCGTATACACTCAGCGGATTAGTCTTATCATTTTCAGTATAAGGTTTATTGGCTATTCCATCAAACACATAATCAGTGGAAACATGAATAAGCCACACACTAAGTGCTTTACAGGAATTGGCTAACTCGGCAACCACAAGGTTATTAATTAAATCGGCAGCTTGTTGATCATTCTCCGATTTATCAACGGCCGTGTAAGCACTGGCATTAATAACTATATCAGGGTCAATTAATAACATATTTTTGTTTAAAGAAGCCAAATCACTTATATCGAACTCAATCCGTGATGTATAAACAACTTCGTAGTCAGTTTTAATCAACTCATCATACAGGCAAGAGCCAAGCTGCCCTTTACTACCTAAAACGAGTACTTTCATATTCTCAGATCAACTAATTTATTGGCATTAATGTCTTTATCAGACAAAATAGGGTCTTCTAATGGCCAGTTAATACCTAAATCAATATCACTCCACAAAATACTACCTTCATCTGAAGAGTCATAATAATCAGTGCATTTATATTCAAAATCTGCTATCTCAGAAAGTACTACAAAGCCATGAGCAAATCCTGGTGGAATCCAAAATTGTTTCTTATTTTTCTCAGACAGGATGACACCCTCCCAATGTCCAAAAGTATTTGAGTCCTTTCGGACATCAACGGCAACATCAAAAACCTCTCCTCTGACAACTCTAACCAACTTGCCCTGTGGTTTTGTTTTCTGAAAATGTAATCCACGCAATACGTTTTTTGAGGACCGCGAATGGTTATCTTGAACAAATGGTAAAGAAATTCCTATCAAATCAGCATACCTGGATGTATGAAATGTCTCTAGGAAAAATCCTCGCTCATCTCCAAAGACCTTCGGTTCAATGATCACACAGTCATTTAAACGCGTCTTAACAATCTTCACTTATAGCCACCTGCAACTCTAGCTAAGTACTCTCCATAACTAGTTTTTTTTAGAGCATCTGCCTGCTTTAATAGTAGTTCTTTAGAAAGCCAGCCCTTGTGAAAGGCTATTTCTTCTAAACACGCAACCTTTAAACCTTGCCGGTGTTCAATAGTTTGTACAAATTGACCGGCTTCCATTAATGAATCAACTGTACCTGTATCCAACCAAGCAAAACCGCGTCCTAGCACCTCTACCTTGAGATCGCCTCTCGCCTTGTAGACATTATTTATATCGGTAATTTCAAGTTCTCCTCTTGATGAGGGTTTAATAGATTTAGCAATTTCAACAACACTATTATCATAAAAATAAAGGCCTGTGACCACATAGTTCGATTTCGGAATAAAAGGTTTCTCTTCTATAGATAGAACTTTACCCTCACTATCAAACTCAACTACGCCAAATTGGCTGGGATCTTTGGCATGGTACCCAAATACAGTAGCGCCGCACTGCTTAGATGCTGCGTTACTTAAAATATTAGAGAAAGAATGCCCATAAAAAATGTTATCTCCAAGCACTAGAGCAACATTACTATCACCAATAAACTTTTCGCCAATAGTAAAAGCCTGAGCAAGGCCATCTGGACTTGGTTGAATAGCATATTTAATCGCAACACCAAAATTTGATCCATTGCCAAGCAATCGTTTATAGTCAGAAAGATCCACTGGTGTTGAAATTAACAATATCTCTTTAATGCCTGCGAGCATCAAAACAGAAATTGGATAGTAGATCATAGGCTTATCATAGATAGGCAACAACTGCTTAGATACACCCTTAGTAATCGGGTGTAATCGGGTGCCAGAACCACCAGCCAATACAATTCCTTTATAGCTTGAACTCATATTACTCTCTCACCTCTCTGATCGAAAAGCGCCTTAAAGCATCCTCTCCAACGATTCTGGATTGTTTAAATACCATTGCACAGTTTTTCGTAAACCAATTAATCTATTAAACAATTGGAAGTTAATAAAAAAACCTCTGGAGGGCTCTTTAAAACTAAATATTATCTAGGATTACTAGATATATAATATACTCAAGTCAAACCTATATACTTTACTATCGATAATTAAGAGCTAATTTTAATTCTTTAGGAGGCTCAGGAAGCCCCTTGAATATTAAGCACACAACGTTCGTTTTTGGATAAAGCACTGTCCAAATAGTCTCCTAGTTAGCTAAAAGCATTTTGCCCTGGGGGTGTTGCGATGGAATTTTTTGAAACTGCAAATCTCCAAAACACTCGATGATGATAAATGGTCTGCACGGCTTTTACTTCTGGCTGAATTGCTGAAGCAGCCTGACAAAGAAATCGGCTTAATCGTTCCCAAAAAAGTTGAGAATGCAATTGTTGGTATCGCCCACACTAATGTCTTAATTAACCATTTTGGAGCTCTCAAAGGAGGTAACTCTTTTGAAAAAGTTAGCGCATTAATCGTGGCCAGTCGCCCCGCAGTCCACTTTGCACACACAGAAGACATGGCGACAGTCCTAACTGGAAAAAATGTTCACAAGCTGCCACATAGTGGTCATAATTTTACTTGGTATCCAAAAAAAACAACGTTTATCAAACATCGAGACGGAAAAACTGGATGGCCTGTACAAAATGATTATCATCCCGATCCAGTTGTAGAACAGGTTCGTTGTTCAATTACAAATGATAATTTAGAGCAGGCACTGGGAAGATCTCGAAATATTCGGCGAACCAAGCAGACACCTACCTCTCAAAACCCTCCCCCAATAAATCCACCACACCAGCACTAAACCCCCGAGGTGCGAGGCGCGCGGCACTTGATCCAGGGTCCCTGGGTGGGTAGCCCTGCAGCCTCGTTGTCATGAGATTGGCTCAGTAACCCCCGAGTTAGGGTCCGAAATACAGCTGA
>Ga0209630_10005323_pt1 | contig 10958 bp, 10 predicted proteins | sample COG_01_FD_184745 | JGI IMG/M metagenome (GOLD analysis project Ga0209630, IMG submission 184745) | Pelagic Microbial community sample from North Sea - COGITO 998_met_01 (SPAdes) (version 2) | ecosystem: Environmental > Aquatic > Marine > Neritic zone/Coastal water | place: Helgoland, sampling... | reverse complement strand
CGACTTGTTGATGTCGTCAGCGAGACCGTCATCCTCTGCTATGACAACGACGAGCCTTTTGAATTTGTCGTTGGGCGGCTTTGATTGATAGTCCCTGTCAGTTCTGGTTGAGTCGTAATAAATGTACAGTGCACATATTATTGCGACGCCGCTAAACAAGCAGATGCACACTTTTTCACGGGTATTAAGTTTCATTTTATATTAAGGATTAAAATGAGACTATAAACAACTGCAATGGAATCTAAATCACCTACAAAAACTCCTCTTGTCGAACTCTCCAAGTGTCAAACATTGAAAGACGTGCTGGAATACACACGCAAGATATCGCCTACCTGGATCAGAGGATTCTCAAACAAGTATTGCGACGACTACCCTGATCTCACGCAAACGTGGATGACGGTATGCAAAAAGACAAAGTCAAAGCCCGCCCAGATCATGTTGGTATCCTACATACCTTCGATGGAATCCGAGGCGTCGAACGACGAGATTCTCCTCCATGTCATGGACATTTTTGCCCTTAGCGGTTTCTCCGTAAGAAGGTCGAAGGAGTTCATAAAGTGTCACGCTTGTAATGCCCTTATACCTGCTGAGGCGACATGCGACGCGCTCAGAACAAAACCGGTCGAATGGAAAAGTTATTGCTCCATGTGTGGACCGCCGGAGGTCACATTACTTTCAACCGCGTACTCCGTCGTTTCCGACGCTGTCGAGTCTCTCGTAGGGAACGACGGAGACGATTGACGCTGCCCGTCACTTGCCGTTCGGATAATGATTGTTCGAGAAACGTGTTCTTTTTTTTTGTTTCTTCTTATCGTTGAAGGGCATCCGCCGTCGTTGCACAGGCGTACGTTGTTCGACGGTCGGCGTAGTTTGTTCCCGGAGACCGGACGGCGTGTTTCTGGGAAGTCTTGGTCCTCTGCGCCGTGTTCTTCGCCGTCGCCGCCATTCAGCAGTTGAAACGTCTAGGTCGGGAATGTCTGGAGGCGCATCCAGAAGGTTGTCAAGAAGGTTGTCATCGGTTATCAATCTCCGCGCAACCGACGGGAAAGGCGCTCTGCACAAGGGACATGTTGGTGCGACCAGTTTTTTGTAGCACTTGGCGCAAATTGTGTGTGTACAAACTAATATTTCAGTCTCTGTTTCGTCTAGGATATTGTAACAAATAGGGCACGACGGGCCTGTATTATCGACTGATGTTTCAACTGCTTCCATTTATTCATGCATCTTTTTAGTGATGTTCAACGATTCCGTGCATGAGGAATGTGTCTGTGCCTGCGCGGTGGGGCCCGGATCTCATCTTCTACCGGTAGAGGCGGTGGATGAGCAAATATGGGAGCGATCAAATCTTCATGCAGTCCAGGGACGCAAGGTTTCACGGTCGAGCACGGCGTTTGGAAGCAATGTGCCGGATACTTGTCGTACATCAACAGTCTGTTGGGTGCATCGTAGCACGCTTCGTCTACAGGTCTGAAGCCCGCTTCCCGCTCCATGATGATGGGAACTGATTCCATCGGGTTGGAACGGTAGAAGCGCGAATACGGAAAGTGGTCGCGATCGGTGATCACGCTGTTTGCGAGATTTTCAGTAGCGACGTAAGGGTTGAACGATGATTGGAGAATGCGAATCTGGTCCGCGACGACTCGTCGATTCTGTTCATTAAGTTTATAGGTCAACTCTGCGGTCATTTATTAAACGCAAAAAAAACCCCGAACAATGTTGTTCGGGGTTTTTTATGTTTGTATTTTTTATGTTTGTATGTTTTTATGGTATGTTTGTATTATATGGCCAGATCCTCCATTTTTTCTTCACCTGAGTCAACGTTGTACACAGGACTGTTCGGGCAATATCCGGGCGTGTCCGGACAGTAGGCGGGACCGTCACCCTGGTACGCGCTGTCCGCTCCATAGTCCGGATAGTCTGGGTCTTCAAAGTCCGGAGACATGTAATCCGAATGTATGTACATCATCGGCGCGGTGACTACCGAACATCCGCCGGCGCCACAGCCTTCACGGACACGGGGGCGACGATGCTGTGCAGGACTTCGGATACTGTCCGGTTCTTTATGTTCACCGTCGGCGTCAAAGACACGTGACACCTTTGCGACTTTCATCTTTCCATGGGCACGCTGCTGCTTGATGTCTTCCATCTTGAGCGCCAGCTCTTGGAGGGCCGCCATGTACTCGTTCAACAACCGTTCGGCCGCCTTGCGTTCTTCTTCGTTGCCGTTCCAGTTTGGAAGAACAAGATCGCTGCCGTCTTCGTCGTTTGGCGCTGCATGCCTGAAGGTGTCACCCGTCATCTTCATCCGAAACTCAGAGTAATACTGCGGGTTGGACAGGTCGCGCGTGCCGTAGAAATTGATCGTCTCGACCAAGTCATCTATCTCATCTCGATGTTCAGACGGGATGGCACTGTTCTTGACCTCGCGCATCAGCAAGTTTCGTGTCCCCCCGAGACGTTCCATGCGACCAGCTCTAGACAGAAGCGAGTGTGAAACCGTCTGGTTATCAGAGATGTTGTCGATGGCATCGCCCGTGATCGTTTCCTGGTGCCTTCGCACAGCCTTGAAATTGTCGGCAGGCTTGAGCTGCGCTGCCTCCAGCACGCGGCCGGATGCTGTCTTGATCTTTTTTGGTTCCATGTTCAACGTCACGAAACGTCCGCGTATCTTTGCCTTTCCTTTGCGCGTAGTGATTCGGGTGACTTCGATGAGTTCCCCCGCGCCCTGGATCTTGTTGGGCTTCCCGTTCTTCTTCAGGCGGGGAATGAGCAGGATCTGACCTTCGACAACCTTTCGGACCTCGTCTCCGTCTGTGTACGTCGCGTCGTCGGACAACCAATCGAGTTCGTCAAAGGTGCTGCGTATCTTGCCACGCTTTTTCCAGCGCGCGCGTAGCGAACACACGATGTCCTTCACGGGTTCGGTGTTGAGTTCTTTGTTCACCTGCCTCTTCAAAGACGCAAACTCTTTTGCCTTGTCCCCCTGCATCCTCTTTTTCTTCTGGTCAGCCGCGCGCAGTGACCATAAATCGATCGCATCTTTGAGGTTTTCGATCTTCTTGTACGCGCTCACAAAAGGGACCGCGCTCACCGCAGCTCCTAGACCGGGCCTGTACTCGGCATACCCCCCATCGTAGCTGTGTTCCTTCAAAAATCGCTGACGCAACTTTTCCATACGAGCGATGTCGGATGCCGACGCATTGTCATTGGTATTCTTGAAGGCGTCCAAGATTTGGTCGTCCAGTCTTTTGTCCTTGTTGTACATCTTCATCCCCAGCCGGAAGGTCGGTATCTCCTTTGTCGTCCCAACTTTCTTTTTGCTCTTTTTACCTTTTTGGTCTTTTTTGTATGTTGTTTCCATAGATACCAACGGATCCGACATGATCACCCCGAACGTCTGCTTCATGTCGACATGGTTGCCCCTCTTGATGCGACGCTTCTTTGGGTGCAATTTGTCGTCTTTCATACGGTAACTGAAGTACCCCAGCTCCGCGACGCGAATCATTGCTGGCTTCATGCCAAGAGCAGCCGCCTTGTTCTGCAGAATCAAACGCTGTTGCATCTGGGACGTCGACGCGCTGCCCATAGATGGGTTGATGGGCGGCAGTCCTTTTACGACGCGTGACGGACCTTTTACGCCGCGTGTCCTGCCCCGAGACACGGCGGATACGTCAATCTTGGACGCCGTGTCCAAGATTTTGATGTCCTTTTTGGTCTGTCGACGCTTAGACTTGCGGATCCGTTCAGCCAGATCGATATCAGCCGCCAGTCGATCGCTTTCCAACGCCTCTCTCGCCAGACGACGTTCTTCCTCTGAAAGTGGCCGATCGTCGTGCCGTGCTTTTTCCAACGGTGCGCGTGCAGAAGCAACGTCAGGTGACCGGGACGCAACCGACACGGGGACACCCGGATAGATCACCGGATCGGGTTTGTTCGGATCTCGCTTGCGAGTCATCTTGATGCGCCTCGTCTTTTGAGTACGCGGAGGAGAACGACGTTGGCGTTGCTTCTCACGTTCGACCGCGTACGCGGCGTCGAACGTGTTGGAACGACGGTTCGTCCGAGTGATCTTAGGAAACGTGAATCGACTCACCTGCTTTGGTTCGCGGGGCGCCTCTTCCGGTTCTTTGTTCTCAGAAACTTCGTAACGTTTCTGCTGGGCCGCCAACTCAGCACGACTCAACATCTGCAGGGGAATCGCGCTTTCGGAAACGTCGTCGTCGTCCGACCGACGACGCATGGAATCACTGTGATACATGTAGGAGCCGAGATCTTTTTGCTGTTTTAGTTTCTTTTCTTGATCTTTCTCCCGGTGGTACTGCGACGCGTCCTTCATTAATTCATCTCTCCATTTTTTGTAACGTCCTTCGCCGGCCGTCGCCTGTTCGTATTCCGAACGCTTCTTGCCGCGGATGTTCCGCAAGCTCATGATCGGCTCCTCTGGGTCATCCAAACCGCGTTCCCGATCAACCTCGCGGATGATGCGGCGACGCATCGTGTTCGACGGCGGCACGGCGGTTTTGGACTCCTTCGCCTCGAGTTCGGCCAGACGGAGTAGAGCCCGATCCAGAAGACGATCATCATTTTGACGTGTATTGTTCATGTTTTCTTATACTGTATAAAAACTGATAAGAAAGAAAAGGTGTTAGTCTACTCCCAGTAGAAAAATCAATCATTTTTAACACTTGATCAGATGTCTACATTGAATCCCCTGAAATTTCGGTTTCAACATTTCAACCATCTGCAGAGTCAAAAATTATTACACGCGCCTTGCTTACGCGCCTTGCTTACGCGCCTTGCTTACGCGCCTTGCTTACGCGCCTTGCTTACATTCCTCCTCATCCGCGACCGCGCACCCGACGCCGGCCACCAACATGGATGCCGGCGTCGAAGTAGTAAGACGCGCCCATCACTGCCGCCAGTACAAGGCCAACCGCGCCCAGCTCAAGCTCCTGTTTTCTAGCACTATTATCCTTCGCCTTCAGACCATCCGATGCGAGGAACGCGATCGCGCATCCGAGCACGACGAGACCCAGAAGACCGAGCACAACATCCAGTCGTTTGGCAAGCGCGCCGCCTTTCGGGATTGCACCAAACGCGATAAGGGCATTCAGAAAGGTTGCGCACGTCGCGGCGATAAGCAGAACATCCTTTGCTACCTTTTTGACGGTGCTATTACCGGTGTTGATATCGGTAGAGCCTTTGTTAAAATCTACTTCGAGGCATCTGTACACCAAATAGCCTGAAATTGGCAAGGACATGAGATGTGTAGCTTCTGATACGAGTTTTGACATTTTATTACTACTATTATTATTTATTGCTCTTCTTCTTCTCTCGTACGATGCACCGCGAGGAGGCACACGTGGTGAACTCTGCGGCGAACGGTTCGGGCTATTCACCGCTGCATACTGATCGAACCATGAATCTATTTCGTCGTTTACTGACATAATTTATTAGTACGTAGAAAATCTATTAACGCCTGAATACCAACATATTTATGTAGTTCTCGGCGTTGCTCATGGTCGTCACGCACTTCGATACGCATTTCGTCATGCACTTGAACCCAGCCGACACGTGGTCCGTCGTGTAGTCGGATGCCCGTACTCGAACAACCGACCCGTCACCGGTCGTGTACACTATCCATCTTATCCCGACGCTTTGAATGAGGGATGTGCATGACATGCAAGGCGCTGAGTCGCGCGTTTCCCCGTTCGAACCAACACGGACGACATATAGAGTCATCCGACGAGTCAGCCGTCTGATGCGCGATTCGGATGTTCCTCTGTGACTTTGCAGGAACCGGTATATTGCAGCGCGTTCTGCGTGACAACACGGGAAAAAATTTTTACCGTGTTTGCTGCGGCTGCTGTTGTTGGCGCTCGCGACAACTTTGGAATTTCGGACCAGACAGCAGTAGTGCTTCGAGTTGAGACTGCTGTTCGATGCGTTATCGAGCATGAGCGCTGTTCTACGCGCATTTTTGGGATTTTGCATGCGCCGGTAGATTTTGTCGTCCTTCATCGTCTAGTCTGGTCAGTGCTGACCCAAAAAGTTCGGTCTCGGATGTGATCGTTTTTATGACGTTTTTTCGATCGTTGGTCAGATACATCGCTGCAGTGTCCGTCACGTTCTTGCCCGATGCATCGATAAGTTTGGTCGTCGTGTCGATGGGTCCGCGCGGCTTCTTCATGCGCACAGTGACATCTCGTGTGTCAAATGTCACTGTTATGTCGTATGTACCGTTAGTCACTTCGGTTACTCGCACGTCTAGATCTTTCACATTCCGCTGCAGTTTCGAAATCACGACTGCATGCGCGTACGCCGACAAATACACCGCGTACACACAGTCTTTGAACACCCCCCAACTTTTGCGCATGTTGTACAAGCAATCGTTCATTATATCTTGGATATGTTTCATTTCCATTTCTTCTGTGACCGCCAGTTCTTAAACCGTGAACACCTTGCCCGACGCGTTGCCCGACGCGTTGCCCGACGCCGTCATGTGCAAGACTCCAAAATCATATCAAGATCGATCTTGAGGTCCATGAATCCGGTGCCCGCCTTTGACTTTTTACCGCAGATGATCGATGCGCTGCTTCCTGTAGCGATTTCCTCGACACCTTGACTCGATGCCAGAAGAAAATTCTCCAACGACTCTTCGAAGCTGGCTTTCCCAAGCACTGAGCTGCACTCGTTTTTCAACGTGTACCTGGATATGCTCGAAATGGATCCGTTGAACGTCATGCGGTCGACCAGCACGTGGGTGTGCGCGTCGTTTATTCCTTTCATGACAGAGTTGAATTCCGACAGCAGAAAATTGCGCGCCGCCTCGATGCCGAGTGTCGCATAGATGTCCCACACGTTGTTCGAGACAGTCCGTTTTTCGTTTACTGCGTTCAGGAGCAGAATTCGCCGGTAGTTGGACCCGACGGTTTGGATCATCCATTCACCGCTTGAGTCAGGCGACTTTTCGAAAAAAATCTGTTCGATCCCCCTCACGCCAGCAACGTGCACGTTGATAAGGAGGTTGGCGACAACCTCCTCGAGGTACATCTCGTACTTATTTTCATGCGTCAGGTACCGCCGGGAAGGATCGATCTTTTCCGTCAAGTTCAAATCGGCATCGGTCACCTTCGATACGCCAAACAACACATAGTCGGTGTAGTCGACATAGCACACTACATCCGGGACCTCCTTGTGCAGACGGTTGACGATATCTTGCGGATATACGCTGTACTCGAGCATTTTTCGCTTGTTCAACTCAAACCGTAACATCAACGGTCGATCTACAAACACTTCGCCTATCCAAGGCGGTGCCTCTTCAAAATCAACAACTTTCACGTCCGAAATCAAGTATCCGAACGAAACATACTTGAGCTTGTCGCCGACAATCCGTCGCAGCTGCTCCAAAGTTGAAGGCCGCTTGTGAAAATATATTTTGCAGTTGACGATCTTTGGATTTTTCGTCGCCGACAATAACTCCTGAAACTTGGGAACCCCCTCAGTCATGGCCGCTTCGGATATGCCCGAATGATGGAACGAGTTCAATGTCATCTGCGTATTCATTTCGCCGATAGACTGCGCGCACAAAATTCCAACCGACTCGCCCGGTTCGATCTGACACTGTTGATACTTGCGCTGGATACACTGCTTGAACTCATCGTACATCTCTGGATATATCTCAACGTCTAGCAAGTCACGACGAATTCGTTCCGATGTCTTTTTCCGGTACGCTGCAGCCGCGCGGCGAGGAATTCCCTTGCGTTCATTTACAACTTGAAGGATGTCCTCGATTTCGGCTTCTGTAAGTTTACGTCGAGACGACGACTGGGACGGAAGGGACGATTGATATGTACTCATTATTTGGTAGCTATACCATACATATACATCAACTGTTTTTACACATGAACGTTAGAATGTATAAAATTAGATACCTTGCATACCCTTAAAAATGATCGAAAAAAATATGGGATAACTGATATCAACTTTTTATACATAATGTCTGTTACTACATCAAGTACCAAACCTATGTCTGTATCTATGTCCAAAAGCGCATCCGATGCGAGCATGCATACGGTATCGTTATACTTTATGAACGCGTTCCGGAAGACTATGAAAGATCTCAATATGTCTGTAGAAAACGAGGCGAAGGCGCTTGACCTCTTCGCAAAACATACGAACGATGCGAAAGACGTTCTCAAGGGGAAAATTCTCACCGTTACAAAAGCAAACAACAAAAAAAAAGGAGTGCGTGGAGTGCGCACCGCGTACATCTTTTTCTGCCAGGACGAACGGGCCAAGATCAAGGAAGCTCAGCCGGCCCTCAAGAACGGTCAGATCATGAAGATTCTCGGATCCCATTGGCGATCGATTAAGAACACGGAGGAGGGGAAAATCTATCACGAAAAAAACAAACAAGACAAAAAAAGATATGAAGAAGAATGCGAAGCGGCGCCGGACATGGAGACAAATAAGACAAATATGACAAAACACAAAAAAAAGGGACGCAGTGTGTACCACTGTTGGGCGCACAAGTACAGGGCCATCTACAAGGCTGAAGGTCTTTCGACGACCGATGTGCGTGAAAAACTCAAGGTCGAATGGGCAAAGTTCAAGAGTAACCCATCATCGGACGAGATGAAGTCGTTTGAAAGTGAAGCGCAGGCGAGTCGAGAACTCGCTCAAAAAGTGATACCCGACACGGTCGACTACGTGTGCGGAGACGACGTTGACATCAACGATATCCTCAAAATCAAGTCCCGCTTCGACAAGCGCGTAGGGGCTATCGTTAAGCCATGCAAACTCGTCGCATCGAGGACCGTCGATGTTGGAATGGTCATCTCCATGGTTGATAATATTGACGTTCGCAAGAAAAAGCTCAAGATCATCAGGGACATGCTGAACAATTCCTGTGAAACCATTCGGTTTGTAAAGGGCGCGGCAGCTGAACCTGAACCTGAACAAGAACCTGAACAAGAACCTGAGCAAGAACAAGAACCTGAACCCGAACAAGAACAAGAACAAGAACCCGAACAAGAACAAGAACAAGAACCCGAACAAGAACAAGAACCCGAACAAGATTCAAATTCCGTAGAGTCAGAGTCAGAGTCAGAGTCAGAGTCGGAGTCGGAGTCGGAGTCGGAGTCAGAGTCAGAGTCAGAGTCAGAGTCAGATGACGATGACGATGAAGAGCCTGAACAAAAGCCTGAACAAAAGCCTGAAGAGTCTGGGTCGGCGGCGACTAAGAAGAAAACGTTTGAGTTCACGTTCATCGAACCTGAAAAGATGAAGGTAGATGAGCTTCGTGCGAGGCTGGCCGCTTTTGGTATGAAGAAATCCGGTCGCAAGAGAGATCTAGTTGACCGGATCCAGGAAGCCATTGATTCGGACGCTGAAAATCAGTTGTTCGTGCCAGCTGATGATGCAATAAGTTGCCTTGACATGTGTATAGAAACTACACGTCCCGATGATGTTCTTAACACACACATGTTGGAAGGAATCTTTGAACGATCGATTCCTGCCCGGATTGGTTACTCAAACGAAACGCTGATCGATATCGCGGTCCACATAAGCGGTGCATTCTCGAAAAAAATGTGCCAGGAAGAATTCAAAACTATCCTCACATCCGCTGGGAAGGGACGCCAGACCATGCTGGATAAAGCAAACGCTAAAAAGACGGGCGCGAAATTAACAAAGGACACATGCGTCGTATGGAAGTCTGATCTGACCGCATCTCAGATCGCGCAGATAGAGGCTGGAAAGAAATGGGAAGACATCCAGTAGACATATAGACATATAGACACATAGACATATAGATAACACTAAAACCGAAAAAAAGAAAAAAAACCCTTGCTTTGTGCAAGGGTTTTTTTTCTGTCGGTGATTAGTGCAGCAGTATGAATGCGATGCCTCCGAACATGATTATGAGAAGGAAAAACAGCAGTAACATTTATTATACTAGGTATATGCGGTCAACATTTTTTTTGCGCTCTCGATTTTAGACATAGCGTCAGTTATCGATTGTTGTGCAAGCTCTGCCGTAAGGGCAAACTTGCTGAAGTTGACGAGAATTTTTTTGAGGAGGTTTTTAGTTTCCTGATAGTCTACCTGTCCTTTTCGAACTTTCTTCTCTTCCTGCGCAATCTGATGGGCGAGCTGAATATCCAGGCTTACAAAGCTTGCGTTCTGCCTTGATTTTTCACGCAAGAGTTTGACCTCTCGACGGCTTTCCATGATCGTCTGAGATATAGACTTTGCTTCATTCATAACCTCCGTTGCCAGATTAATGTATTCGGTCTGTTTGTCGACAAGGTCTAGCGGAACAGAAAGAGCTGTTAGTATTTGTATCTGAAGATCTGTGATCTTGCTCTTCCGGTAGACCGCCCCCTTCTTCAGGAACACGTCAAGGTCGACTGCAATTTTTGCCTGCAGTGTAAAACGCTTGTTGGATTTCCAGCACCTTTTTCGCGTACCGGTAAAAATGAGAGGTCCTTTTGTAATCGTGACGTCTTCAATTTCTCCATGACGCTGAATGATTCGCAATGCCTGGTCGAACTCTCCCCGTTGAATGGTTTCATCGGTGTCGAAGGGTTCAGCATGCGTGACGTTAGAAGTTTCAGGCGGACAAAGCTTTATGCGAGATGGAACATAAAGCATCAGTGCGCCGCAATCTATGAACACTACTAAATTTTCGTATATAAATATATTTTTCACGCTAAACCCCCTTGAATGTACTTTTCTGATGACGCTTTCCATTTTGTATTGCGATATGTACTCTTTAAATTATTCAGTAATATAAATGACACGAAAGACGCCCAAAAAACGAGGTAGGCGCAAGTCACCCAAGCGCAAGTCGAAGCGCAAGTCACCCAAGCGCAAGTCCAAGCGCAAGTCACCCAAGCGCAAGTCGAAGCGCAAGTCACCCAAGCGCAAGTCCAAGCGCAAGTCACCCAAGCGCA
>Ga0209630_10005321_pt1 | contig 10959 bp, 3 predicted proteins | sample COG_01_FD_184745 | JGI IMG/M metagenome (GOLD analysis project Ga0209630, IMG submission 184745) | Pelagic Microbial community sample from North Sea - COGITO 998_met_01 (SPAdes) (version 2) | ecosystem: Environmental > Aquatic > Marine > Neritic zone/Coastal water | place: Helgoland, sampling... | reverse complement strand
CGATCCACGACCTGACCCTCGCCGGACCCGCAGCGCAGCGTCAGGTCGCTCTCATTCTCCCCATAGGCCCAGGCGCAGTTGTCGGGGGCCCTGGGCGGCGTTGGCCGCGCCACCGCCTCCTCGGCCTGCGCCGGAGCGACGTCACGCCGCCCCTCGCTGAGCAGGCCGCCCGCGATGGCCACGGCCGCGACCAGCCCGGCGACGGAGGCGGTGGCGATCACCGCGCGGCGCGCCCCCTTCCCGCTCTTCGGCGGCGGCGGCAGGACCCCGGACTTGTAGGACAGATGCTCCGGCGTCGGCGTGGGCCGCAACGCGCCGAGCGTCTCCACCACCGGGACGCCGACTGGCTCGGCTACGACCGGCGGAGGCGCGAGGGCCAGATCGTCTGGCGGCGTCGGCGGGACGCTGAGGTCCTCGACCGCATCGAACCAGATCCGGCCCTCCAGCGGCGGCTCGCCTAACACGGCGGCGGCGCGCCAGTCGGCGACCGTGGCGAAGCGGTCGGCGGCGTTCCGCGACAGCCCCTTCTGCACGGCCTCGATGAAGGCGGGCGGATAGTCGGCGGCCTCCATCCGGCCGGTCAGCCGGGTCTCGTCGGTCCAGGCGAACCACTCGGGCGCATCCCCGCCGGTGATGACCCGATAGAGGACGGCGCACAGGCCATAGAGGTCGGTGGCCGGGACCAGAGGCGCGCTCGCGGTCGCATCCTGGGCCTCGAAGGGCGACAGGCCGGGGCGGAACAGGCCGTCCAGCCGCCGCACCAGAGGAATGAAGCGCCGCCGGTCGACCGAAGGGTCGTGCAGCACCGCCCTGCCCGTCCCGACCCCGATGCTCTCGGGCGCGAGGTTCAGATGCAGCTGGCCGCGGCCGTGAATGGCCTCCAGACCGGCGGCCAGGTCGGCGGCCAGCGCCAGCACCGCCTCGGGCCGGACCACCGCCCCGCCGCCCAGCCGCGCGGCCAGGCTGACGCCCATGGGCTCGGTCCGCACCACCGCCAGGTCGTCGAGATCGGAAATGGTCCGGATCGTCCCCACATTCGGATGCGACAGGCCGGCCAGAGCCGTGGCCTGGGCCAGAAACGCCCGCCGTCCCGCCTCATAGGCCTCGCCCCACGCAGGATCGGCCAGCACCGGCTCCCCGGTCTCGGCGCGGACCAGAACCCCGGCGGGCCAATAGAGTCTCAGGCGTTCGTCGGCGCTCTCGTGCGTCCAGACGTCTCCGATGGAGGGTGAGCGGTCGGCCGCGACGCTCTTCAGCACGGTCTGGCGTCGATCCGACGTCATTACAGCTCCGCCGCGCACAGGCCGGACCCGGGCGAACCGTCGCCCCCGCACCTGTCCGTGATTACTGGCGCCCCCATGCCTGACGCTCACTCTAGGGTCAGTTGCGCCCCCCGAACAAGTCCGGCGCGAGCCGAAAGACCGCCGCGAAAGAAACTCGCCCCGACCGGGTCAGATTCGCGACACTCGCCGTTGTCCTTATTGTCCCGGCGGGCCACCTCGGGACTGGACCGGAGGCGGCGGCTGTTGTTCGGTGCGGGCGGCGGAGATGAACCGCCCGGGGCCACTCCCAGCAGCCCACGCAGAAACGAAGACCAGAGGCGACGCGCATGACCACCACCGATCAGGAACTCTATCCCGTCCCCGCCGAATGGGCGGCGAAGGCGCATATGGATCGGGCGGGCTATGAGGCGGCGCGGGTGGCGGCGCACGACACCCCGGACGCCTTCTGGGCCGAGGCGGCGAAGCGCCTGGACTGGGTCACCGCGCCCACGAAGATCAAGGACGTGTCGTTCAACAAGGACGACTTCCACATCCACTGGTTCGCCGACGGCGTCCTGAACGTGGCCTGGAACTGCATCGACCGGCATCTGGCCGAGCGGGCCGACCAGACGGCGATCCTTTTCGAGGGCGACGACCCGTCGGTCTCGGGCGCCATCACCTATGCGGAGCTGCACAAGCAGGTCTGCCGCATGGCCAATGTGCTCAAGTATCTCGGCGTCAAAAAGGGCGACCGCGTCACCATCTATCTGCCGATGATCCCGGCCGCCGCCGTGGCCATGCTGGCCTGCGCGCGGATCGGAGCCATCCATTCCGTCGTCTTCGGCGGCTTCAGCCCCGACAGTATCGCCGGACGCATCGAGGACTGCGGCTCGACCGTAGTCATCACCGCCGACGAAGGCCTGCGCGCCGGCAAGCGCATTCCGCTCAAGGCCAATGTCGATGAGGCCCTGACCAAGGTGGCGGTCGAGAAGGTTCTGGTCATCGCCCACACCGGCGCCGAGGTGCCGATCGTCGCGGGCCGCGACGTGCGCTTCGAGGAAGCGGTGAAGACCGTCGCCGACGACTGTCCCTGCGAGCCGATGGCCGCCGAGGATCCGCTGTTCATCCTCTACACCTCGGGCTCGACCGGAAAGCCGAAGGGGGTGATGCACACCACCGGCGGCTATCTGTTCTGGGCCAGCTACACCCACGAACTCGTCTTCGACTACCGCCCCGGCGAGGTCTTCTGGTGCACCGCCGACGTCGGCTGGGTCACGGGCCACAGCTACGTCGTCTATGGCGCGCTGGCCAACGCCGCCACGACCCTGATGTTCGAGGGGGTGCCCAGCTATCCCGACAACGGCCGCTTCTGGTCGGTGGTCGACAAGCACAAGGTCGAGATCTTCTACACCGCCCCCACGGCCCTGCGCGCCCTGATGCGCGACGGCGACGAGCCGGTGAAGCGGTCCAGCCGCAAGTCCCTGCGCCTGCTGGGCTCGGTCGGCGAGCCGATCAACCCGGAGGCCTGGCGCTGGTATCATGAGGTCGTCGGCGAGGGCCGGCTGCCGATCGTCGACACCTGGTGGCAGACCGAGACGGGCGGCATCCTCGTCTCCCCCCTGCCCGGCGCCACCGACCTCAAGCCGGGCTCGGCGACCAAACCCCTGCCGGGCGTGGAGCTGGAACTGGTCGATGCGGACGGTGTGGTGCTGGACGGCCCCAGCAGCGGCAACCTCGTGATCACCGACAGCTGGCCGGGCCAGATGCGCGGCGTCTGGGGCGACGACCAGCGCTTCTTCGACACCTACTTCTCCGCCTATCCGGGCAAGTACTTCACCGGCGACGGCTGCCGCCGGGACGAGGACGGCTATTACTGGATCACCGGCCGGGTCGACGACGTCATCAATGTCTCGGGCCACCGGATGGGCACCGCCGAGGTGGAGAGCGCGCTGGTCCTGCACGACGACGTCGCCGAGGCCGCCGTGGTCGGCTTCCCCCACGACATCAAGGGCCAGGGCATCTACGCCTTCGTCACCCTGAACGCCGGCGTCCAGCCCACCGACGAGCTGCGCAAAGCCCTCGTCGCTCAGGTCCGCCACGAAATCGGCCCCATCGCCGCCCCCGACGCCATCCAGTTCGCCCCCGGCCTCCCCAAGACCCGCTCCGGCAAGATCATGCGGCGAATCCTGCGCAAGATCGCCGAGAACGACCTGGGCTCGCTGGGGGATACGTCGACGCTGGCGGATCCGTCCGTGGTGGAGGATCTGGTGAAGAACAGGGTGGGGTGAGGGCGGAGACCGAAACATCACCTATTTGGCGAGCATATCTAGCTGACCTAGTATTTCATACCACCGAGGCTCGAACAACCATGTTTTCGATAAATATAGACTTTCCGTATGGTGTTAAGCTGAGATATTCATTCGCATTGCCCTTGGCAACTTCCTGAACGGTAGCGCTAATCAAACCCAACGCCTCAAGTTGTATCTTTATGCGAACCTGATCAGTCTTGATTACCGCTTCAATTATCGTTCCGTTTTCGTCTTTCGCGGCCGCGGCTACGCCAGACTCAATGACACTAGCAGTTTTTGGCTTTTCCAGAAGCCCCGCAACGCCAAGGAATATTTTTCTCCAGCTAAGCTTCATTTCTGCTTCTGGATACGAGCTATCAAATCTACTGTAAGCGTAGTATGTATATCGAAAACTATGAAGATCGTCGAGCGAGGCCAGATCAGGAATCGCGGTTGACGGTGCAGTCGATAGCTTATCAAGCTTGGCCTTCAAATCCGCATTTTCTCGAAGAAGTTCGTTTGATTGCTGAAGCAACTCGGATGAAGCGGCCGCGTCGGCCCTGACCCACCCTACCATCGGGAAGTCATTGAAGGCGTGCATCAGCGCCTTGATGACAGCAAGCTCAAGGCCCTGCCGGTCCTTCCAAGGACTAACTAAACGACCAGATTTCACCTTCTCCCGAAATGCGTCCAATGCGAGTTTTGCTGCGTGGTTGCTCTCAGTGAATTTTGACGGGATGTTACCGACATCATCATGAACAAAAGCGAGCACGACCTTTCCCGTTTTAACGGCATAATCATACTCTCGTTCAGTGTAACTGACGCCATCGGCGTCCATAGATCCGTATCGACCACCCATGATGAGAACGTAATAGTCACATTGATCTATAATTTTCTTAATATATTCGAGCTGCTCGACATCAGCTGCCGGAAATAACTCCATGCCAGCGGGTATGTGCTTGAGATCGAGAATGTGCCTGATCAAATCCTGCCGCTCATCCTTCAAGTCAATGAAGGTCGACGAGACAAATACTTGGTATTTTTTGTCAGATGCCATTGGCAGCGAGGTTTTTCTACTATCGCTCGAATCGGGACGAAGGCTCCAGCCTAGCACGATCTGGTCAGCTTGCAGCCGATCGCTAGTCTCTTAGCCTACGCCCCACTCGACACTCCCGCCCCCAATCCTCTCGCCCTTTCGCGACCCCGGGTGGAGACACCCGCCCATTGCCTGCCAGAGATTTCTCCTCCGCCGGGGCCTTGAACCGGCGCGGAGCCTCCCCTTGTGAGAAGGGCGGCGGCGCACACGCCCGCAACCGCCGCTTCAGGTCTTTCACATCGTCATTTCGCTGCGCGACCGCCCTCTGAGCCAGGCGCGACAGCCGCACCTGCGCGAGATGCGCCCCGGCCCCGGAACGGCCGGAAGGGTTCAGAGTCTTCCTTTCCGATTTTTCGGGACACGGCGCCTTCTCGACCCACACCCCGTCATCCTCGGGCTTGTCCCGAGGCCCCATGGGTCGGTCGCACGGACGTTTCGCGTTTGGATGGGCGCCCAACGCGCCAGACCCCAAACTTCCCGCGCGTTGAAGATGGGTCCTCGGGACACGCAGGGGCCGTGAAAGAAGAGGCATCGTGGCGGACAGAGAGGGATTCGAACCCTCGGTAGGCTTTCACCTACACACGCTTTCCAAGCGTGCGCGATCGACCACTCCGCCACCTGTCCGTTTCCACGATCTGCCCGAAGGCCGCGCGGCGCCGGATGGTCTCTCCGGCGGGAGGCGAGGCTGATAGAACAGCCCGCTCCCCTCGGCAAGCGTCGGATCGTCCGGATGTGCGCTTTTCGCACGCCGCGTCAGAAGAGGCCCCGCCTCCCCCTGCGTCCGGAACGCCACAGGAGCCCGCCGCCACACGCCCTGCGTGAGAATGCCGATGACTCAAAGACCTTCGTTCTGTTAACTATTCTGAACGGAGGGGGATGGGGATGGCGTGGTCATTCTCGGGATTGTTCCGGCAACGGACGGTCAAGGAGACGTTCGATCCGACGCCCATCGCGGTCGGAATCGTGCCCCCGTCACTGACGGACACCCTCTGGGCGTTGCGCCGCACCGAGGACATGGTCGAGCTGATGCTGTCGTTCAGCGGCGGCAAGCTGGTCTCGAAGATCGACGGCTGGGCCCTGGTCCCCGACGGCGCCCTGACCCTGATCGCCTGGTTCCGCCCGCAGCACGGTCAGGAGCGGACCATCGGCGAAGGCGTCATGAACGGCAAGATGTCCGGCATGCTGTCGGGCTGGAGCCGGATGGTGGTCAAACGGCCCGCCGACGCCCCCGCCGAACTGGCCTTCACCGCCCCCGAACTGCTGCGCGCGCTGCAGGACTGGCCCCTGGTGCTCACCAAGAACGCCGCGCCCGCCGACGGAGAGAGCGGCGACTTCCTGAACCTCGGCCTCGCCCACGGCGTGTCGCTGGATGCGGCGGCCAAGGCGGTCGAACAGTTGAAGGCCGCGGGGGCCAGGATCGGGCGCAAGGTCGGGCCGTCGACCGGCTCCGGCGTGCTGGACGCCAAGGGGCGCACCACGGTCCAGGCCGCCGCCGACAAGGCGGTGAGCAAGGTCGTCACCCATCTCGGCGTCACCAATCCCGTCCTGATCGATGCGGCCCACCGCACCTTCAATGAGGGCGTGGTCGGCTATCTGGGCGTCGTCGAACTCCTGACCCCGCCGGGCAAGCCGGTGAAGCCGCCGCTGGCGGCGACGGCGCTGGAGCTGCCCTACCGCCTCTATCTGTCGCCGACGCGCAAGGAGCGGTTCCGGCACCGGACCAGGCCCTTCGCCGCCGTGGGACGCACCGAGCTGTGGTCCTCGCGCCTGACGCTGAAGGAGTCGGCCGAGCTTGGCGGCGCCGAGGAGGCCTCGCGCGATCCGGCGGCGGTGCGGCCGATCTGGACGCCGGATCTGGTCGATCCGCCGGTCCCGGGCTCCAAGGCCGCCCCAGCCGACGCCGACTTCGCCATGAGCGGGCTGGACCGGTCCGACCTGGTCCATCTGGGCGCCGACTACGGCGCGCCGATCTCCGGCCTGTCCACGAAGTGGAAGCCGACGCCCGCGCGGGTGCGGCGGCTGGAGCTGTCGGCGCTCGGCGGCTTCCTCGATCTGCACGGCCACTGGCTCGAGCCCCTGCCCGCCGGGATCAGCCTTGTGGACTGGAAGCACCGCCTGTCGCTGGGCCGCGACAGCCGGGTCGAGATCACCCGGGCGGGCGTCCTGGCTCCGTTCGGGCACAAGGCGGTCTTCATCACCGTCACGACCCGCGAGATCCGGGACATCCCCCACGCCCTGACGCCGGGCGATCAGGCCTGGTTCGCCGACGTCGCCATTCTGGTGAAGCGGACCTACATCGCCGTCACCGAGCCGAAGAAGCGCTTCGACGCGACCACACTGCCCAACGGCGGCCGCACCCTGCCCTTCGCTGAGGTGGAGATCCTGACCGGGGTGACCCAGACCAACGGCTGGTTCGCGGGCGACTGGCCGCAGATGGTGGGGCTGGACGCGCCGGTGTCGTTCGCGGTCAAGGCGCGCGACGGAGCGGGCCGGACAGTGCGCTTCACCATGCCCATGGCCTTCGTCCAGATGGACGCCGCCGTGGCCACGACGCCCTGTCAGGCCTTCCGCAACAGCTACAACGCCGGTCCCGCGACCAAGGACCCGAACCTGACCCGGGCGGCGCTGGGCCGGCAGGTCGTCCAGTTGGCGCCCGATCCGGCGAAGGACAGCCTGTCTCTGCCGGTCAGCCTGTTCGACTTCGAGATCGAGGAGTTCAAGGCCGCCTCGGAGGCCAACGGCGGCCGCCATCTGTTCCGGCCGAAGCTGAAGATGGCGAAGGTCGAGGCACCGGGCGCGGGCGAGTTCGCGGGCGGCGCCAAGGACGTCGAGGTCGCCTATTTCAAGGCCTATGCGTCCGGCGGCTACGGCGGGGCCAATGCGGGCGAGGTCGCCCTGGCCCTGGCCAAGCCCCTGCCCCTGTTCGCCCCGGGCGGCGGCGCCTCCAGCGAGAAGGCCGGGCCGGTGGCGACGCCGCGCGTGGCCATCCACGGCTATTCCCGCCTGACGGGGGCGGTGACCGGCGACGCCTCGGCGGCGGCCGGCGCGGCGGCCAAGGCCCTGGACGCGGTCGCGGGCGGCGGGCTGAATCCCGCGACCCTCCTGCCCGACATGAAGTTGCTGGGCGCCTTCCCCATCTCTGATCTGCTGGATTCGCTGAAGCTGCCCTCGGCGGACGGCGAGGCCAAGCTGGGCGAGGCCATGCGGCTGAAGCGCGAGAAGACGCCCGAGGGCGAACGCGCGGTCCTGACCTTCAACCAGTCCCTGAAGAAGGAGATCGGAGCGGGTCTGGTCTTCTCGCCCGCGAGCGGCGCCGAGCTGAACCTCAGGGCAATCGCCGCCGTGCCCTCGGCGGGCGCCGCGAGCGGGACGCCGGCGGCCCAGTCCCTGGACGCGGCGGTCACCCACTTCGGGATCAGCTTCTTTGGCGTGATCCGGATCGACTTCAAGAAACTGGCCTTCGTCATCCGGCCCGGCGCCAAGCCCGACCTCGATCTGGTCTTCGCCGATCCGAAACCGGCCGGGCCCGGGCCCCTGACCTTCACCGGCGACCTGGCCTTCCTGCAGCAACTGGCCGACATCCTGCCGACCTCGGCCTTCAGCGATCCGCCGGACCTGCAGATCACCAGTTCGGGCGTGGTCGCGGGCTACAGCCTCGGCCTGCCGCCGATCCAGCTGGGCGCGCTGGCGCTGAGCAACATCGGCTTCGGGGCCCGGTTCCAGCTGCCCTTCCTCGGCGACGCCCCCAGCTTGAGGGTCAACTTCGCCGAGCGCCATTCGCCGTTCGGCATCCTGGTCTCGCTGCTGGGCGGCGGCGGCTTCTTCGCGGTGGAGCTGGACACCCACGGCCTGAAAATGATCGAGGGCACGCTGGAGGCCCAGGCCGGGATCGCCATCAACCTGGGCGTCGCCGCGGGCGCGGTGCAGGCGCGGCTGGGCATCTACTACCGCTGGGAGGTCTCGACCGCCGGCGACAAGATGACGTTCGAGGCCTTCGCCGAACTGCGCGGCGAACTGTGCGTCCTGGGCCTGATCACCGTCAGCATCACCTTCCACGTCGCCCTCGGCCTCGTGAAGTCCGATGCAGGCAAGGAACTGGTCGGCAAGGCCTCGATCACGGTCGAGATCGAGTTGCTGTTCTTCTCCAAGTCGGTGTCGGTCGAATGCGAGCGCCGCTTCCAGGGCTCCAAGGGCGACCCGACCTTCCTTGAGGTCTTCCCCGCCGCGACCCAACCCTCGGCGTGGACGGCCTATACGTCCGCCTTCGCGTGAGCCCCCGATGACCGACAGCCGCGTGATCTGGACCGCCCTGCCCCTGGGCCTCGACGCCCAGGGCCATCTGCGCCTGACGGCCCTGGCCTCGATCCGCCTGCGCGGCACCGGCGCCCTGACGCTTCAGAATTTCGACTGGATCCGCAACTGGACCACCCTGGTGGATCAGGCGAGCTGGCACGCCAGCTTCGGCCAGCTGTCGGCGGAGCTGGAGCGCGAGGGCCAGCCCCAGGCGGCGGGCAAGGACTGGTGGGACCAGCTGTTCCCGGCCTCCACCCCGGTGAACTCCCACGCCTTCGATGACCTGAGCGCGGCGACCATCGTCAGCTATGACCCGTCGAAGCTGCAGGAGGTCTTCCTGGAGCTCTACGGCACGGCGGCGGCGGCGGTGTCGTCGCAGGATCTGCCGAGCCTGGCCGAACTGGGCGCGGCGGTGTCCAGCGATCCGAACCGGCAGAGGCTGCGCGACCTCTGGCCCGACGCGCACAAGCCCAAGCCGGAGAAGCCCGGACCCGATCACTCCAAGGACCGCGACCGCCTCCCGGCCGGCTATCCCTACGATGGTCCGGTCGCCAGGCCGGCCTCGGCGCCTACCCAGCCCGTGATCCCGCCTCTGGTCCCCTTCGCCGGGATCACCAACTATCTGGCCAACGGCAAGGCCCAGGCCGCCATCGGGGCGTTGGACGCCTATATGGCGGCGCTGAGGCCCGACCCGGACATGCTGGAGAAGGACAAGCCCAAGCCGAACCAGGCCCTGGGCCTGCTCAACGCGGCTGACGGCTATCAGAAGAAGCTGGACGCCCTGAAGGCGGAGTTCGACTTCCACGCCAAGCTTTCGACGCTCGGTCAGCACGCCCCCCTGATGCGGATGCTGCGGCTGACGGTGCCGCTGCGGTCCAAGGCGCCGATCACGGCCAAGGTCACCGAGGCCCAGAAGGCAGGCGTGCGGGTCATCTGCGACTGGAACGGCGGCCCCTATTCGGCCGACGCCCTGCCCGACGGCGCGCCCCTGACGGCGCTGGGCACGGGTCTGAAGGCGGCGTCCCGGCCGGACGGCTATCTGACCAACGGCTGGCTGGACCCGGTCAAGGCCGGGCTGAGCGCGATCCAGATGGACGTCGAGGGCGCAACGCGGAAACTCCAGGGTCTGGACGCCGCCGACGCCGGGACCGCCAAGTCCGAGGTGGAGGCGCTCAGCGAACTGACCGCCCTGCCCGACGAATTGGCCAGCGATCAGGACGCGGGTCTGCCCGCCCTGCGCTCGCAAGGCTTCGCCCTGACCTTCGCGGCGCTCGACGACCGGCTGCGCAAGACCTTCGACCGGGCCAAGGCCCTCAACGACGACCTGGACGGCGCCCCTCTGGCCAAGAAGGACCTGACCGAGGGGCCGGACATCCCGGGTCTGGTCGTCGCCGGCGGCCACGCCCTCTATGCCGAGGACCTGACCCGGGGCTTCCGCATCGATGTGCTGGATCAGGACGCCCCGAACGCGACCTGGCGCTCGCTGCACCGACGCACCGAAAACTATGCCGCGGGCAGCCTGAAATACACGGTGGTCGAGAGCGAGGGCCTGGTGCGCGGCGCCCTGGCCCAGGCGGGCGTCGGCGACGACGTTTCCCCGGTCATGGTCGCCAACCCGGCCCTGGCCGTCTGGACCGGCTGGAGCCTGTCGGTCCCGCATCCGGCCAAGGTGGTCGGCAATGAGATCGGCGCGGGCACGGCGGACGCACCGAAGCCTGAACTGCTCGATCCGTCCAACCCCGAGAGCGGCCTCGGCCTGGCGGTGAGCCACACGGACGCCAAGGGCCTGCCCTCGCTGCGCTACGGCCGCCACTACGGTTTCCGGGTGCGGGCAGTCGATCTGGCCGGACAGTCGCTGCCGCCCGAGACCGTCGCCGCGACCGCCCCGGCGATCAAGGCCCAGCGCTTCGACCGGCTGGACCCGATCGAGCCGCCCGTCATGGCCTTCGTCGAGAGTCCCTCGGACCACCCGATCGCCGGCGAGGCCCTGCACCGGCTGGCGATCCGGTCGCTGGCCGGG
>Ga0209630_10005319_pt1 | contig 10960 bp, 14 predicted proteins | sample COG_01_FD_184745 | JGI IMG/M metagenome (GOLD analysis project Ga0209630, IMG submission 184745) | Pelagic Microbial community sample from North Sea - COGITO 998_met_01 (SPAdes) (version 2) | ecosystem: Environmental > Aquatic > Marine > Neritic zone/Coastal water | place: Helgoland, sampling... | reverse complement strand
AAAGATATTACCCTTTACTTGTCCGGCAGATACAAACCTTTTGGATCCATCTTCCTGGATAAATTGCAACGATCTAATCTCACCATCTACATTGTAGATAGGAACGACCAAAGATTTATTGTGTAGTTTTAAAGAATAACTTTTGATTTGTTTAGCTTCCAGGTAAGGATGCTTGATAACCTCTGAGTAAGTTTGAAAGCGATTCTGACAATCTTTTGCGACTTCCTCATATCTTTTTAGCTTTTGTTTCTTGGCCTCTTCCTGGGCCTGTTGCATCTTTAACTGTAGATCCTGTCTTTCATTTGGAGTAAGTGTATTGATCTGGACAGAACTCCATTTGTATTCCGCCCCCGTTCTCCAATTTCCGTAAGTTGCGAATATGTGATTATGAACAACATTAATAACATACCAACCCGATTTTTCATTACCTTTATCCGGCCTCACTCCCGGAGTTGCTTGTACTGGAATCCTTACTAGATCCCCACTTGTATTTAAAAAGCCGACATTTAATCCTATTGTCTGCATTTCTGCAATAAGATCAGCTTCATTACCTCTGTTTTTTTCTAAATAACTCTTATCTTTATTCAGTCCGTGTCTTATCTTGTATTTCGTAAGATCCATCTACCCCGTTCCTTGCCCTTTCGTTGGCGTGTTTTAAATATTCCCTGGTATAACTCTCAAAAAAACTAACCCTATCGTCCTCACTCCAATCACGAAACGCCCAGCTTTTATTTTTAACAGAAAATTCCTTATATCTTCCTTTCAGTTTAGATTTGGCATGAAGAACACCAGCTTTAGATACTTGTGCCACCTTGGGCGATCTATTACCTTTCTTAATTTCTTTTTGATGTTCCATGCTACAGGCTCCAAACCATTTACCATCAACCTCGACCAGAAGAGGCCCCACCGGATCACCACAGCAACCGCATAGTGAGGGCCTATCTGATTTTAAAAAGTTAAAATGGGATGTTGTCTTCGACTTGACTGTTGGAAACAGGCTCATCCGCTTTTACTTCTTTTGTTAGCTTGGGTGCTGACCACCCTTTGCCTTTCATGTCATCAATAGCAATGTAGCCTTTTGCATCTTTGATTGCGTGTGCTCTTACTCTTGAGCCAACAAGTGCAGAACTATCGTCTGGAAAACCATCCGGAAATCCACAGGCCAATGCCAGTCCATGCAATGATGATAGACCAAGGTTAATCGCACCTTCACTTGTATCATGGTCTACTGTAAAAGCATGACCAATCATAAAGTTAGGTTTATCAACGACTCTAAAGAGAACCTTTAAAGCCACCCATCCATTTTTACCCTGGATTTCCTCATCAGAAACATATTCAAAATCATATGTTCCTGGTTCGAGTTCTTCCAAAATACTACTTTCGGCCTGAGCCTTATACTTACTTAAATCCATATTTACTCCTTATCCTGGATCGTAGCTGTGATAGTCCGAGATATATTCCACGAACTCTTCACAGTCTTGGTTAATACAAATAAGTTGATGTAAGCCATCGAGAGGCAAATCGTTGTTATCTGGATCCATGCTATCAATCAAAGGATTTAATAACTTTTGGATCTTAGCCATAACACGTTTTGTTCTTTCGACTTCCCCCAACTTACTCACCTTTATCTTCCCCCAACATAGCCTTTCTAATTTCTGGCCATGAGAATGGAAGAACATCCGGTAATGCGTACCTATTTTTTGCAAGATAGGCAGGTTTCTCACGACAGTAAGCAACCACATCACCAGACACCGCTTTTGTTGTCATTGTTCCACCCTTCCCCTGGACCTTCATAGTTCCAAGTTTGTAGTTTGCAAAGAAACAACAATCACTGTGTTCTAAAATCAAATCGGCACTTTTTCGGTGAAGCTTAAGTTCATGGCGGTCAAAAGCTTCTATCTCTGGAGACTCAAATCTTTTGATCTGATTATGTGCAATTTGCAGAATAATCATACCTTTATCTTCACGCAAGATATTTAACAGATCTATGTACTGACGCCAGTATTTAAGCACCTCTACATACCCTTTTCCGTATCCTGGCTGTTCAATCGATTTCCATCCATTGTCTTGACAAGCCTTGTCCCATATCAATGGTTCAAGCCAATCCAAAGAATCAATAACCACTGTTTTGTAGTCGTGATCTTCATTTATTAATTCTCTTAATCTTTGCAAGACACCAAGGTTTACGTCCTTATCATGTTCCTTTTCTTTATCAAAAGCCGGACACAACGGAAATTGTTGTGCATCAATGCTTCCCATACCATCTTCTGTAAGAATAAAGATTGGCTTTGGCATAGACGCACCAAAGGTTGTCTTACCAATACCAGGACCACCATACAATACAAATCTTGGTGGTTTCTTTTTTGATTTAGTTCTTATATCAGCTAAACTCATTCAACCACCTCGACTTTAGAATCCTCGCCTTCTACAGCATCTTTCAATGCGTTGCTGTAATGTTTGGCAAGTATCTCTAACTTTTCAACTTCAAAGTTAGCGTTACCAATAACTTCTTGTCTTTGTTGATTAACAAGAGTTACTTTGTTATATAGAATCTTGTGCTCTTCAGACAAGTCTTCTACTTTGTATTCTTTACCATCTTCATCAAAGGTAAAGGTTAGTTCTTTTTTTTCTTCAGACATTATTTTTCTCCCGTATTGAGTTTAAAAGTTTCACAAAGACTGCGTCCGTTACAGAATTTGCAATGATCCCCAAATACATATTTAGGGTTTTCATCCATACAAGCATCCGCCCGTGGTTTCAGAAAATCGAATCCCCAGTTAGCAAGATTTTCTCCGGTGGTTTCCCATGTCTTGACCGCCCGTTCTTTCTTTACTCCTCTAGGTTGAACTATCGTTAGTTCCATGATTGTTTCAGCATTGCCATACCTGGTTAATGCACCCAGGCCATAGATCATTAGCTGTTTGTTATATTCCGGTGAGACTTGCCATCTACCAGACTTTAAATCTATTACACATATGCGACCTTCTGAAAGAATAATTGCATCAGCAGTACCCCATATGTTTTCGCTTATCTCTTCCATTGATACTTGCTCCTCAATCAGCAATTTACCATTGAGTTCTTTTGTTCTTGCCTCCACATAGTCTGTATAGATCTTTGCACAATCAATCATCTCCTGATCTATCTCTATCTCAAAGTCTTCAACCATCTCAACCTTGCCAAGCCAATAATCTTCTAAAGATATATCACCATCTAAGTGGCCTTTCATTAATATCTCAGACATCTGGTGAACCAAAGTTCCAGTCACAGCCGGTATGCTTGTGGTGTACGAAACTTGTGCCGCCAACTTAGGCATACCAGGACAGACAGTCCATTTGTCTGAAGCTGAAGGGGATAATAGTGCGTGTTTACTAGGCATTGTTGGAAATGTAAGACTCTTGTTCTATTCTTTTAACATCATCAAGATCATATAAAATAGTTCCTGTTATCTTCCAATAACCAGGCCCCATTCCTTTTGATCTTTTATTGTCTATTGTTTTTTTGCTAACTCCCCATCTTCTTGATAGTTCGTCAGCGTCTATAGTGTTGGTGATGTCAAATTCTTTTAGATCTTTAATTTCCATAAATTTCCCTTTTCTCAGATTTCACCTATAATACCTCAATATTACTAATAATGGTAATATTTATTAAAAAATAAGGAGTATTTATGTCAATAGACAAAGCTACACCGCAGGATTGGGATCAAGCAAGAGATCGCTTGGCTTCCAACAACCAGGTAGGTGGAGATCACTACAATAAGGGGACCAATATAGAGCCGATAGATTATATTATCGCTAACAACATTGGTTGGTGTTTGGGGAATGTAATTAAACTTGTGACCAGAGATAAGCACGATAAGGTTGAAGATCTCTTTAAGGCCAAGCATTACATAGACCTGGAACTTGAAAAAGTTTTTGGGTTAGATAGTGATGGTAATAAGATACCAGAGGAACTACTGAAAAAATCCTTATAGGAGTATGGCAATGAACTTATCTGATTTTGATGATCCAATTGTTAATGAGAGAAACAACAATAGTGCTTTGTATATTAATAAATACATCGCCCGTTCTCTGATTGATTTTGCTGAATCAATGCAGAAAGATCCCCAGGCGTTAGCAGAGTATTTTTTACAATTAGGAATTAACTCTGCTAAATATTATGAGGATCAGAAAGTTAAATTTGATGTTAAGAATCTTTAACTAAGATCTTTTAATATATCAATGATGTTTTTAACAGCATCATTGTTCTTCATGTGTTCATCAACGATGGTTAGCTGAGCTTGGTCTAAAGGCTTAGAAAACACCACATTCCTGTGCGGTACAGCGACAAAAGCAAACACATCTATCTCATTATTTTTATATTGTCTGTGTTTTGAGTGTTGACCTTTACGCATATCAAAACGCCAGTTGCCTCTATGTTCTTCTATCTTTGATTGAGTTTTAACTTGGCACTTATACAGTTTTAAATTGTGTTCAAAGATAATGTCCGCAGATGCGTTGTGTGGAACGATGGTTACTGTGTCAGAAACTTGAGAGAGGATTGCTGCTGTGAAATATTCACCAAAACGACCAACTCGTTCTGTTGCTAGGGGCATTTTATTCTTCTAGTTTTTGTAACTCTTTAAGATCTATTTTTTCTTGCAGGTCTGGGTACCTTAACCAAGTTTCTATTCTTGCCATTTTATTATTTCTTTCTATGATGTCTTTAATTTCTTTTTTCTTCATGTATTTAGATAAATTATTATATCCAGGATACTGAATGGCATCTAAAACTTCTTGTTTAGTATCAAACAATTTATGATGCGACATCATATATTCATATTGTTCTGGGTTTAAGTCCACGCCCATAACAGATCTTTTTGGCATACTTGGATAATATTCAACATTTAATAATTCATTAAAAACAATATCATTTGTAATACTTTCGGTCCTTGCTGGTGAGAACACTTCTCCAAAACGACCAAACGCTTCGGGTGCAGCACCAGGACTATATTTAATTTTTTCACCAAATATATTTCTTTTAGCAGGTAAGTTTTGAGACATTCCTGGTATTTTATTTTGCCAAGCATCCATAAGATTTCTTACATCTCTGATGACCGGATCATCATATCTTCTTACATAACTAGAAACATTTGGTATCGGGCTAGATAAAAAATTGTTTATATATTGAGGGCCATATCTTTCCGGATCATCAATAGCTTTAATAACATCAGAAACACCCCTTAGGTAAGTTTTATTTGTAATGTTGTCTGCAAATGATGCGATTAAATATGCTCCTATTTTTCCAGCCTCATCTGCTAATTCTTTATCTTCTTCCGTATCAGAAACAAGAATATTGTCATTTACCATGTTTGCAGCGTTTACAAAGTCTGCTGTCAAACCAAGCAATATTCCAAATGGCTCAAACCTTTGATAAGAAATATATTGATCTCCAACCTTTATAGAATATTCTTGCCATCCAGTCTCTCTAAGAACCGCTCTTTCTTTAGTGTCTTCAGGACCCCTGCCGGTAATAAGTCCTTGATTTGCATACAATCCCAAAACACTCATAACGGCACCGGTAAAAACAATTTTTGCATTTGCTATATCTTTTTCTGCACCACCGGCTTCCATTGCAGCTTTATACCTTTCGGAAAGTCTGCCAAGCGGAGTTCTTTCATTTGCATATTTAATAATATTTACAGGGGTTCTTATAAAAGGAGCTATAAATCTACCAAGTTTCCAATATGGTTCAGATAGTTTGTTTTGTGTTGCCTGTCCGTATTTACCCAATGGATTGGTGTATGTTTGGTATCTTGCATAATCAACAGATTGCATATCTATATCTGGAGCCTCTTTGGCCGGATTCTCTAAGATTTCTTTTACTCTTTGCCTTACAGCACTAAATCCCTTTTTGCCCTCTTTAATTGCCTGTCTTGTAGCCAAACCCATAAGAGATTGCCTATAGTTAATTGCTTTAAAAAATAAATCTTCAGATGCTAAAAACCTGGTAGGTATCCTAACAAATTTTCCAAAAGCTCCAGGTATTGCTCTTTGTCTTGCTAACTCAACTTTTAAAAATGGATCATCGATAAAATCCTCATCAATTAATGCTTTTGTTCCAGCTTTTAAACCATCTGCAAATCCTAACAAATTACCAACCAGTCTTGCTCCAACCTCTTTAAAAGTTAATCTATCGGCTTCTTTTGCACCTTTTAATAAACCATAACTTGCCGCAGTCATTTGTTCGCCTACAGACAAAAGAATATTACTTGAGTTACCAGCTATGTTTACTATATGAGTTGGGGGTGCTGATAAAATCATATTTATCCAACCCTCTGTAATCATATCTAATCCAGATACTTCATCCATATCTCTGATAAACTTCGCTAACTGTTTTGGATCATCTAGCTTTGTTATTGCCTCTGCGATAATGCTATTTATTTCTGGATTTCCTTTGTTTTCTTTATAATATCGAGCTATTAATTTTGATCGCATTTTATCTTCGCCAGTTATAGGAATATTAAAAGAATTTAAAACCCTTCCTTTTGCTGCGGCTTCTCCGACTAATCTTTCTAATAAAGCCGGATATCTAGCTTTAGCAGTTTCAAATCGATATTCTAAATCTGGAGTTCTTTTCAGTGGGTCTTTCATTGCGATAGAAAGATCTGTTATTTCTTTTAATGCTTCGGCATTGGCCAATCTTAATTTATATGTATTTACCTCGCTTAAAACTCCGACTTCGCTATCCATTAATTCTTCAAAACTTAAACCGGTTTCATCCGCTAAAGCTTTAATGTTTTCACCATTAGTTCCAAACTTGGTAACATTTCTAGCAATCTCTAAAGGTTCTTCATACTGATCAGCTATCTCAGATAGTTTTATTCTTTCTGGTAAAGTTGTGTCAAGCCTATTCATGTTTACATTAACAATGTATTTAGATTGAATGTCAGGCATTTCTCCAGGTTTTGTAGGCTCTACCAAATCAAAAACAAATTTATCTTCAAGATCAACATTTTTAACATAATCCTCATACTCTGTTCTAAGTCTTGGTATGACATCCGCAAGATCTTTTTCAGTAAATGGTGGTGGTTTTATACCTGGATCTTTAAATCCTTTTAATCCTGGTAAACCAACATTGCCTTGCATTAAATCTTGTTCTATTTTTCTTGCCCTTGAATTTTGAGACTTGGCCAAAGAAGCCATTTCGTCAAATGATTCTGTTTGCTTTACAGAAGCATCTAGTAATAATTCTATTTCTTCGTTAGTTGATTTCTCGGGCCTAATACCAAAAGATTTTAATAATTCTTTTTTATCTTCTATTTCTCTAACAGAGTTTTCCCATTGTGTAATTTTATCTATCTCAGATGGACGAACGGGATTGGTTTCAAACAATTCCATAAATTCATTAACACCTATCAAAGGATCAGGCTCACCAGGACGAGGTATTGGCAACCAATTATCTTCTCTCATTCTTTGCACTATGCTATCTGTGTCGAAGCCATCAGATTTTATATAAGGTTTTCTGGTTTTTTCAGCCATTCGACTAAACTCACGACCAATTTGTGAATCTGTTTTAATTCTATTTTTTCTTAACCATGACTGAAAATCATCTACTTTAGGTCTTGTTGGTTCTTTTAAAGAGGATGGTATTTTTGTTGGTCTTGACTCTTCTATTACAAATCTTTTTGCAGTATCCAAGTTTTCAAAGGTTTGTTCAAAAGGAATAAATTGAGTTTGCTTTTCTAGGTCAGATGCTTTTAATTCACCTGTAATGTCCGCTTCTAATCTTTGGTTTATTTGATCGGGAGTTAATGATTCAGTTTTAAAAACTCTAAATGAACCAGGTGCTTGTTCAGCAATTTCAAAATTATCTTTTTTAATTTTTGCTGTGTATACATTTCTATCAGCATCATAATTAAATGGTGTTTTTGTTGCCTCAGATCTTTGTTTTCTGACCGCCTCTACTGTAAGACCAGGCTCTTCTATAGGAGTTTTAGGAATTACTTGTTCAACTTCTTTGTTAGCCTCTTCAGCTTTTTGAATAGCATTTTCGCTTGTTTGCAATGTTTCCTCAGGAACATCTTTTTTTCTAATATTTTTTATTGCCCTTAAACTATTAAATACAGTTTCAAAAACGACTCCGGTTGCACCGCCCTCTATTGCCATTTTTAATCTAGCAACTGAACGAGGATCATCTTTGTCTGCTTGTAAAAATTCTGTAACTGGATTTTGTAAAGATGGAAAGGATTGCACAAAGTTAGATAGTCTTTCTTCTGTGGGGGAAAAAGCAAATTGTTCGGCAACAGTACCAAGGGTCGCAGATCTAATTCCTTTTTGTAATAAAGATGCACCTTCTCTGACAGGACCAGCCGCTTTTGAAAGGCCCCCAAAAGGAATTGCAATGCCAGCAAGATCTCTTGCAAAGCTTCCAACGGGAACATCTACACCTTTAATTTCTAATGATGTAGTTGGTTCTTCTATTTCTGGTAAATCAGGAGTTACATCTATTAACTTAGAATAAACAGCTTTTATTGGATCATATGTTCCCTGCAAGGCAAGTGATTCTTGTAAGTTATCTCTAGTAACTTGAGCCACATCTCTTATGGCACCAGCACCAATTCTATATAAGTTTTCTATAGCACCAACCTTTTCTTCTTTAACATCTTTGAATGTTTGTTTCTTTAGGTCAGATAAAGTTTTTGGTTTTGACTTGCTTGGTTGTGTTAAATCACCAGGCATCTGTACTTTTAACTCAGATAAAGTTTTTGGTTTAGATAAAGTTGTTTGTATTGATTGTGTAGATAATTGCTTTTTAAGTTCAGATAAAGTTTTTGGTTTTGTCGGTTCTGCCATAATTCATTTTAGTTTTATTGGTTTACTTGAACTACATTACCTTGGTAACTTACCCATGTTCCTACTGGAAATCCCTCAGCTTCCTCAATACTAGAAACGACTCTAGGATTATTTTCTGATTTACCTGGCACAGATCCATCTAGGCCCATTCTTCTTTTTTCAAAAATATCAAAACTTCTAATATAATCATCATAAAATTCTAATAAATTTGGGTTTCCGCCTTTATCTTTATTAAATTTATCAGAGCCCCTTCCTTCGATTGCTATTATATTTTTTATTTGTGCGGCCAATTCATCTTGTTTTTTCTTTTCTGTCAAAGGTTTCTGCGTCTGAGCCTCAAGAAAAACTCCTACCTTGTCTTTATAAGGTAATGATTTAAAAAATCTTTTTTGACTTTCAGGCAAGTTAGACTCATCAATTGCTTTGTTGATCTCAGCCTCGCTCTGTTCGGTTGCTTGTTTTAATTCTTTTGTTTCTTGCATCTGCGATGCAACCTGCAATCTTCTGGGATCACCAGAGATTCGTGCGGTTTCTATGTTAAGAATGTCTGCTAGTTTTTGAAATGAATTTGCCATAATTATCTGTTAAGACCTAAAAAGGTTGCACCTGGATTCATTATTGATTGGTTTTGCTGCACTGGTGACATCTGCGGTTGTTGTGAACCAAAGCTACTAAAAGCACCTTGCATAAATGGAGAACCAAGAATGTTTAGTGCAGATGTTACGCCTTCTAGTGAAGATGGTTGATATTGTGCTGTGCCACCAAATGATGGTGTTCCTGTAACAGCTTGTGAAAGAAGACCAAATTGTTCTTTTGGATACTGCAATGCTCTTTGGAACTCTCCATAAGGAACATCTAACGCTCTTTGTTGTAAGAGTTGTTGTTGACCACCGATACCGCCAAGCAATCCAAGGCTTCTGTATTGTTCGCCTAAGAGTTGTTGTTGGATACCGGCTTGAAATGCCCTGTCTCGCATCTGTCTTTCGATATCTGATTCTGCGGCTCTTTGTGCCTGTTCAAAACCAGCTTGTCTTAATGCGGCTGAAGTTCTTGCTTTTTGTTCTATGTAAGGTCTGGTTGCTTCAGTTTCAAGTAAAGCTGAACGAGATCCACCAAATGCACCAGCTTTAATTGCTCTTGATTGTGCTAGTTGTTGGGCAATATCAGATTCTCTCTGAATATCAGCCATAGTTTGATCGATCACTTGTTGCTGATAAGGTGATTGATATGCACCAATATCTGCCTGTAATAAACCTGGTGTTGGTTGTTGGCCTAATTGACTAAGTGTTCCAAGCGGATCGTATTGTTGACCAGCCTCAAACATACCACGGGTAGCTTGAAAGGCTCTAAGTTGATCCGGAGAAAATCCAGCAACTCTTTTACCTGTGTAAGGTACAAATGGTTGTGCGGCTATGCCTTGAGATCTTCTATAAAGATCTTCATACATGGCCTGTTGAGCCGGATCCATTTGTGTGGTTTGCTTTCCTGTTTTAGGATCAAACGCCTGTTTTGCCGCTGCTCCTGCACCAAGAACTGTTGCTGCTGTTGTCAACCCTTTTGCTGTTCCTAACGCTTTTACTCCCCCTACTATTGCTGGTATTGCCTGTGGCATATTCTTTTCCTATAAATCTTTGCTTAATAAAACCTCTTGTTTAAATCCAAGCGGTTTTGTTTTTCTAATCCATCCTTTTCTACCACCACCATATAATCTTTTGATGCCAGCTTTTTTTGCAAATTTTTCTATGTGTTTTAACATTTCTTCAAATTCTTTAAAGTTTCCGCCAAATACCAATATATTCATTGATAACATTTGCGGAAAAGGTATTAACTCTGTAACCATAGCTGATTTTTCACCTGGCCATAATAAAGCTATTCCATTTCTTATTTTATCTTCTATGTCTTCAATTGTATAGGTATCTTGATATTTCATAGCTTTGACAAGCAATGGTTTACAGCGTTCCCATTGAATTTCCCATTCTTCAGGTTCTTTTTTAATGGGTGTGACTTTATTAGTCGCCTTTTCCATATTCAATAATACTTAAAACCAAGTGAATGTTTGCATGACTAACTTGTGCTTTTATGATTTCACCCTGCTGGATAATGATTCCTGCGTTGGTTACTAACTCTTC
>Ga0209630_10005318_pt1 | contig 10960 bp, 18 predicted proteins | sample COG_01_FD_184745 | JGI IMG/M metagenome (GOLD analysis project Ga0209630, IMG submission 184745) | Pelagic Microbial community sample from North Sea - COGITO 998_met_01 (SPAdes) (version 2) | ecosystem: Environmental > Aquatic > Marine > Neritic zone/Coastal water | place: Helgoland, sampling... | reverse complement strand
TCTCGGGCGGGTCGCTCTTGGCGGGCGGGTCGCTCTTGGCGGGCGGGTCGCTCTCGGGTTTTGCTTTCCTTTTTGGCATCTTTGTCACTAAAAACTTACCTATTTATATTGCCATGCGCCACATAGATGGGCATGCGTAACAGCCGCGCACGTGACGCAAAGATTGACGCAAAGCTTGACGACGCGGACCGTTTCCTTTTTATACGTAATAGTAAAAATATCGGTTGGTTTTTTCCATGTATGCACTGTTATAGGATCACATCAGACGAAATAACATATTTACTTATTATGCGAAAAGACATTGATCAGATGACCTTTTCAGTATGCCATCGATGTAGACCAATCTCTACGCCGACTACGCTTGTCGTACACTCGCGCATTCAATATACCGAGCATTTAAATGTGTACCTTGCGAGCCCCCGTCGTAAACTGCACCATCTGCGCGTACCGCTTACGTTCACTGATGTTGGCAAGACGCCGAGCAACGAAAATGACCAGCAGGACCTCGACAATATGCAAGACGGGCATCCAGTAGACGTGGATTGCGCCGTGGATTTCATAGATCATCGAGTAAACGATCAAAGAGAGAGCGGACAGCGTAAATCCATTGAGCAGCCAGGCGTCCTTCGGTGCGCGCATCTTGCTTCCAGTGTAGACGCTACAGACGAAGAGGACGAGACCCAGTAAATTGATAAAGCTAAAACGAACGATGTTGTCGTCGGGTAAAATATCGACGATGCTCTTGACGGTCGACAAAACCAAGACTGCGATGGCATTACAAATGACGAAGAAGTGAAAGCCGACCGGGTGATTCAACGACAGGCTCATATTTAACATTATAAAAACAATCGTATATAGTATAATTATGTGGAAGGTATTACATTGGTTTTTTCTAGGACGGGTCGCCTCGCCATTCATGCACGTCTCAGCCTCCCTGTTGTTGAGCGCAGCTTCGCTGCGGCATCGAGAAAAGCTCTCTCGTCGCGACATCGTCCCTTCGCTCGCCTTATGCTTAACTTATTGCGCCTTTCACCTCGATCCAAACCCCGGGCATTTCGCCTTCGCGCCCTGGTGGACAGTCTCGGTCGTCGGTTTACGCGAGAAAGAGGGAGCTATCTTTGCCGGTGGCATTCTTGTCGGCCTTCTGTTCATGTTCTCGCAGACAACGCGTGTGATGGCGCACGTGGCCATCAATCTCGCGTCGTTATCGAACGGCAAAATGTCCACCAAGGCTCGCGCGCTTGTCCATTTTTTATGTGCCCTCATTTTTGCACGCGAGACCGACGGGTATTATGCCGACACACTGGCCGGCCTCTCGGCAGTGGTATGCGCCTTTCACTATACGCCACCGGACCTGTTTAGCCTTTGTATGTGCTTTACGACGCCACTGGGTCTATTGGCACTCCCTCTTCATGCTATGGTGCCCAGGTGGTTTCGTCTTTACAAAAACAACCATTTTCGAATGGTAAAGCACTCCTTCTTTTTTATCGTCCCAATATCGCTCGTTGCGCTGCACTTTGGGCATAACGTTTACGCGTATGCCTCCGCGTTGTCGTTCGAGACGCCTCCAGACGAACTCTCATAGAGCCGAGAGGCTCGCCGGACGCTAGATATTCCCTGCACACTGTTTTTAAATGGTGTGGCGTCATCTGGCGACGAAAGGTAACCAAAAGAATATTTATATTTTTCGCGGAAGTGGCCTCGCGCATTAAAGCCAGGGCGCCGTGTTTCTTCAACGCGCTGTTGATTAAAGCGTAGCGTTTAAACATGCGAGGACATTTCGCACCGGCCAGGCGCTTCCAAATATACTCGACGTCAAATTCGCGGCTCACTCTATTACACATCAGAAAATTAACGTAGTCGTTAGTCGGTAAAAATGAAATAACAGTCATTGCGATGGCTTGATTCAGTAATGGCGACATCGTTGTGGGAAAAGAGAGCTCGGGGACGCTCAGAGGGGCGTTTGCAGTCGTTGAAGGTGGATGGTGGTGTATATATAGTACATTTTTATATATTGAAAAAATTACGGACCGTTATTTTAATATTTCGTATACAGCCCGCCACGGCCGTGGCGCCACATCTGTAACGCCACGGCCGTGGCGCCATGACTATTCTTTGCGAATGCCTATAAATTGTCGTGTGTATCCACACAAAAATGAATTTAGACAAATACCGCTGCCAAGAGTCGCCGTCGGCGTGGCGGAGCATGCTGACGCGCAAATTCGACCGTACGGACATAAACGCGTTCAAAGTTGTCGGTGATCGCAATAAGTTTGATATTCAAGAGTACACCGGCATTTTCCCAGTTGGTATTATTTATAAAGGTATATACGTGCTGGGCTACGCGATCGACACGACGCCCGTCAGTCATTTGGAGCTCTATCCGTGGTGTAAACAGCGTTTTCCATGGACGAACACGTTTCCACAACAAGCGATCTCGTACAGAGATCTAATGTACGCACTTAACCACCGATGCGTCCAATTAGTCGATCCACCTTCTCGATTGACTCCACGCGAGTATGAACTCTTTGAAAACAGCCGGCATGCGCTCTGGCTCTGTGTCAACGCGTCCAAATGCATCACAATTGATAAGCTCATTGACCTGGAGGTCACTTATATGCGCAGTGTGCAGTCGCCCGAGCTTTTAAACGAGTGCAAAGAGCGGTTCTCATTGCAGGAAGCAACCGTTGAACATCTAGAAGCGCACATTCGAAAAATGTATTCAAATTTAAGCTTTGACGAAGAAAACGTGCACGAAATCTTAAAAAATATTGGCCCAGCTGTTCGAGAAATGCTCGTATAAAAACGCTTAAAACGCTTAAAAATGAATAAGCTGGACACGACGCCAGTGAACGTCCCAGTGAAGCAGCTGGATGCTATTGAGCGACGGCTAGGCGATGTGGAATCTACACTTCAGCAAGTATTGGAACAGGGTGATAAAATGGAAGAGTCTATGATTACTGAACTGACAAAGGTAAAAGATGGGATCGAGGCGAATACGCTCACAGTCCGGCGCATGCAGCGAAAGATGATGCAGTCAAAAACAAACTCGAAATATATATTTTGCGCCATATTGGGTGGTTTGGTTATCTGGACACTTTTGACAAACGCATTTAGAGTTTGGAGCCTATAAAAGCACATATAGTTACATAAAAAAATGTTTACTGACATAAAAATCGGCGAGACTAGGGAAATTAAAAGAATAATTACAATTACTGAGATCGACAACAAACAAGAAAAAATTAAGATAAAATGGAAAGACAAGCTTGGCCAAGAACGCGAGCAATGGCTGACTTATCGTATGTTTTTAACACTTTAATTTATAAAATGTACTTAAATGATGACAATTGGCACACGATAATGCACAGACAGCCATTTCGGTATAACTGTACTGGTTGAAGTACGACCAGGACTTGGAGACCATACTGCTTACATTTATCCTCTTCTCGTCTGGATTGAGATGGTCAAAGTCGAAGGCGCAAACTGTGCGTATAGTAACCTTACGCTGGCAATGGACACAATGCCCACGCTTCAGCTTTTCGGCATCAATGATCGCTCGCTTTTGGAGTATACTTTTTTGTGTCACAGTGTTTCGATCTCTCTTTGACTTGAGTCGATGGCAAAAGCGGCAGCGTGGCTCGCATTTTGTGACGAGCTCTTTCTTTAATGCCTCTGGGCCCCCATGACATGCCCAGTAATGGTAGTCGCCACATTGGTGCAATTTCGCGTCCGGATGGTCTGAGTCTCTTGGGTATTTGTGATCGGCTTCGATCAGTCGATGGTCGTCCACGCCACAGTCGAGGCATGTATGTTTTTTCTTCCAGTCGATAAAGATCTGTCTACATTGTCCTACTATGGTGTTAGGGTTGACATGAGTGCGTTTGATACTGTCCCGGCAGCTTTTACACCAGCTTGTAAGCTTTTCGCGCCGGGCATGAGTCGGTTTAAATTGATCTTCGTCTTGCTCGTTAAAACAACATTTACATATACGCTTACCCTCTTCGCATTTCGTGAGAGCGGCTGCCGCCTTTCTCTTCTTTCTCGATTTTCTATTACTTTCGCGACAGGTTGGACATTTTTTGAATCGCGTATCATGCGTTCTACGACAACTGGAACTACAACACACCTTTACCATTACATTTTAGATAATATAAAGCTATATTTATACTGTATTTTTTATTAAAATCACAACAGAAATACATCATTTTTGTCAGATTTCTCCGTATTCTCCGTGTAGCATTTTACATAGGCGTTGTACTCACTGCGAGAGATAGGGGGGTTTACTTTACCACTGTCTCTTAATAAGTACTCAATACAGCCACAGATTTTCAAATCGCAGCGAGTTATGTTCACAAATTTCATCGTGTTTTTCACTTGACGAAAAACCATTTCTTTATTTATTGCTATGCCTTTATACTGTAAAAAATACTATAAATATTGATATTTTACAATAAAAATGAAAAAAGACGACGAAAAAGTACAATCTGAACCTATCTTTGGCGACACAAATTTAATGGTAGCGATTGCTGCTCTGCTCGCACTGTGCCAAATACACTATACCATGCTTCCACCTTGTTAGTATATAAATCACCTCTTTCCTGTAAAAATGTCGCTCGAGCTTATTATCGGCCCGATGTTCTCAGGAAAAACGAGCGAATTAATCAAACGTGTGCGACAATTGCGTGCAATTGGGAGATCAGTGCTTGTTATAAACCACCGCTACGACTCGCGCTATGGCGAGGAAGGTGCGATTACGCATTACGGCGATAATATAAAAGCTGTACGTCTTATGCGTTTATCAAACATGCTGAAAAACCACTACGACTACGATCACATCGCCATCGACGAAGCACAGTTTTTTCCAGATCTGTTTGCTACGGTGACTTCACTTGTTAACGAAAAGGGAAAGCATCTTATTGTTGCGGGATTGAGTGGCGATTTCCAGCGGGAGCATTTTGGAGATATCAATCTTCTCTTTCCGCATGCTGACGAGATAGACTTTTATAAAGCATATTGTTCCGACTGTAAAAATGGCACATTGGCAAGCTTTACGAAGAAAATCACCTGCAACGACGAAAAAATCGATGTTGGTGGTGTTGAGAAGTACGTGGCAGTTTGTAGAAAATGTTATCTTAAAACTTAATTACATATGCTGTATACGGACTAGCTGAATCGCCTACGTCTACGTCTACGTCTACGACCTCTGCCTCAATGCATTCAACGTCTTCGTAATCGAAATAAAACCATTTTTTTTCTTGCTTGTCGTCTATTTTGTACAGATAGAATAATAAAACGGTGATAATCATCGCGATAAGAATGTCCATTGTATAATGCCAGCGTTGTAACAGTAGAAATAAAACAGTGAACACAAAGAGGATAAGTGAAATCGGGATAGCGACGTATTTGCAACACTTTCTATTACCATGATAAACTGTAAAGAGTAAAGCAAGCAAGGACGTTGCGGTGTGTCCTGAGAACATATAATCTGCACAAGTTCCGTGAGTTATCATCAAATGCAACACTTCGATAAAGCCAGTTGGTCGCGTTTTACAATATTCGTAAATATGTATATTTGGAATATGGCTTATTGAGACCGTCAAAGCGCGTAATATTGTAATCACGCATTGTAAAATAATGAACTGTGCCACAAATTTCGTACGTTTTTTGAAGGCAAGTGCTCCGACCACATATTGGCAAATAACGAATATATTAACTATCGGAAATTCAATATCTGACCAATCTGGTAAAATGCCGAAGGCCGGATCCTGTAGCGGGTCGCCATTTGGCTGCTCGTTCCACGCAAGCCAAGTGGCCAGTACCGCGGCAATCAGAGTTACCACCACAGATAACACTAGTAGCCCCAACTGATTCCATGTTAGTGGAACCACCATGTATGTTATAACGTATGCTAATTTATACTCAAATTCGCCCGTCGCTCACGAAAGTAATGACGGCAGCAGAGCCCTCTCCTATGTGCTTGACGTGTACATCCGACCAATATACACAGAGCACTGAATTGTTTTTTAAAATGCGCAAGACATAAATCGTCCAAGTATACTTTTTTCGTACACTTTTTACAGTTTTTCTCGATAGGAAAATCCTTCGCCGAACGATAGTGGTATCGACACAGCGATCGACAATATATCTTTCGTGTACACAGAAGGCATTTCGTCTGCCATTGGCGATAGTGATATTGACACAACGTAGCAGCGAACACTGGGCGCGTGCACCTATTATACGTACAGTGGAAAGTTTTGCGTTGAAGGCTTTTGTAACAGGCGCGGCATCTTTGCCGTCGATAGACCGTGTCGCCGCACACACAGTCCATGTATTCATACGCTCGCGCCTATATATATACATTTAAAACCTAATATATGCAGTGTATTTTGCTCTGGAATACAGCTATATTGTACTTGTACAGATGCCCTATGCATCTATTCGGAACTTTAGCCGGCTGTGAATCTGTGCACGAGGGCACTTATGATTATGAATTTATAGCGATGTGTAATAAGTCGCTTGAAATAGCAACGACCACAGCTTATGCCACGACAGTACCTGCCACAACGACCACACACCCAACAACAACGGAACTGCCTTATATCGAACCAACAACAACGTCAACAGCGACAGAAATAGTATCGACAACAACAGAGTCACCGGCTCCGGTGACAACAACGGCCACAACAACCACACTATTTTTATCGCACCAGACGACAACAGTAGGTCCAGTAAAATATCCTCCACCATTATCAAACAACACCATAGAAATAATAGAGCGTACTATTTATAGTACTGACGGTAGTGCGTTAAATATAGTGGCCATAATCGTCTCTTGTCTGGCCTTACTAGGCTGCATTGGTGCAATAATATATACGCATATAAAACACGAAGCTCTGAAAAAGAGAAAGATGGTACGCCCTAGCCAAGTGAGTATAGACATCTCAAAGACGCCTAAAATTAAATTAAAGACAGTGGCAAAAATGGCTACGTCCAATGTGCCACTGTCCGCTCAGCCTCGCGGCCAGCCAAACCCCCACACGCAGCGGCACGTAGTGCCTAGGGGCGAAGCCCCGCCTCGCGGCCAGCCAAACCCACACCAACAGCCTCGCGGCCAGCCAAACCCACACCAACAGCCTCGCGGCCACACGCAGCGGCACGTAGTGCCTAGGGGCGAAGCCCCGCCTCGCGGCCAGCCTCGTCCCCTTCAACCACCACAAGTCACACCACATCTTCCACCCAAGCCAAACCGCAAACCACCAACCACATTTGCCGAAAAAAGAGACGTCTTTGAAAAAACCAGTATTAAAGACACCAGCGGCACTCTTAAATGATCCTCAATGTCAGCTTCGCCAACCCATTGGGCCCGTACGACATGCTGTGGAATAAATGCGTCGGACGCCATTGTCACGTGGAGATATCGATGAAAATCAACAGCGACCTCTTTCGCGTTATTGTCAACAACAGTATCGACAAGGCGTACGATCCCAAGGTGCTCGAGGGGGTCATGAAGCGTACCAAAGACACGGAATTGCGCACTTTGAACGTCTGTTTTTATATCATGTGGGGTAGTGTGGTAAGCCTGCGTTTTCTCAGTAAAATGACGGATGATGTCATTATGGGCCTACCGTCGGAGCCCGTTTACGACACCATTCCGGTCGACGTCGACGAAGAAGAGGCCATGGCACTAATCAGCTTTCACCTGCGCCAGCTTGGCAAACCGTACGATACGATGATGGCGCTCTTGCTCTTTTCCCCAGTAACGTTGCGCTCAACTGACAATCCCGAAAAATTCTTTTGCTCGCAGTTAGTGATGCGTGCGTTGAAAGAGGCCGGTATCTATGAAGACCAGATACAAGCGCTGTATAATATCGACCATATGAAGCCATCCGATGTATACGACTGGCTGCGTACACAAAAGCAGCGGGTTAAACAATCGCCGATTCTCGACCCAGCCGAAGGCCCGCCGGGCGACGCAAAGCTCGATTGATATATAAATACACTATTCATATTAACAAATGAATTGCTGTGATCGCATATTAATCTTATTTATTACCTTTGTCATCACACAGTATTCGTTCCGATGGCAGCGCGACGCGGACAAGGTATCGCACTGGCGTGTGCTGGTCTCGGCCACTGCAAAAGCCAGAGAAACGCTTGAGATCAGCGCATTCAACGTATCGTACGGCGACCCCGACCTGCTTTTAGACGGTGGCGTTATTGCAGGGCCGAATATGCGCCTCTCGGTGTACGCAAACGTCAGCGGCCCACCGAAGGCATATCACCGGGTTGTTGTGGGCTCCGAGAGCGTCTCGACCGTGGCCTCGGAGCTGGGTGACGCCGCTCTCTTTCTCGCAGTCTCTGGCGAATCATTTGTTGTCGAATATACGGACGGCGACGTGGCTGATGTGCGCTTCGTATTGGAGGGTATCTGATGGCCGCTCGGGCAGATAAATTGCCCAAAATGCTGTGCGGCCAAGTGCCCACAGATGCAGGGAAAATAAAAATCCCAGTCGCTGTCAAATTGGCTGTTCCAGTCGGTCATCTTGATATTATATTGATGAACTATATAAATTGGATATATATATATATATAGGCTTAGTTAGGAATAATGGTAGATGTTCTACATAGTAGGATTTTAACTATTGATGGCACTACTCTAATCCTATGGATAATATCAGGAGCGGACATGCTAAAATATATTAAGTTAATACCGTTTGGTAACGGCGTTGAGGGAAATCTTCGAGAAGGGTTAGATGAGAAAGGACCACGCTACGACGATACACCATATGGGGTCATGATGCATGTTACAACAAGTGAACAGCCGTACATGGCATGTAGCCTGCGTGTGAACAAAAAATTAAGAATCGCATTGCCTTATGGAATAGTCCAAAATAAGAACGTTCAAAAACCACCAGTGAAATACCTGTCGTTGATACTACACGCATTTTGGAGCACATTCGTGCATGAAAATTACCCAGACATCGAATACTTATTTGTACAACCGTTGAAAGCTATGACGTACTTACTTTTGAATCTCTTAAAATTTGCAGACGGTAGTTGGATACCCATCGCCGTGGGTACAAAGGATATGACAGAAATTGACCAAGACGATACAAAATATACAACGCGCATGGAATTATACGAGGGTTATATACATGACAAGACAACTACCGGTCGAAAGTTGAAACCGAAACCGCGATGGGAGAATCCAGACCTTTCATTCATAACCAATGGTAACGTATTCGCCGCGGTAAAGCGAAGACGTCCCAATGGCATATTTACAAGTCCATTCGATGACACCACCTCAGGTGAAATAACGATCTCGTACAACCGCGAAAAGTCTGTGTGCGTGACGATAGATGAATTTCGAAAAAGTCGATGGGGGGACATCGAGGCATCGTCCGTGTACGAGCCATCTTTTTGGGGCGACCCAACCGTTGACAAGGAGCGAGAGGCTTACATTGGAAAGCCATTCATCACTGTACGCATTTCAGACCTTGTCAAACGATTTAAAGAATTAGAGACTAATGTCCAGAGTAGCGCATCTCTCCACAAGAGCAGCTTGCAGTTAAAATTCTAATACAAAAGGTATTGATTAATTCGTTTACCGGGATGGTCATCTTGATATTATATTGAATAATTTATACTAGATCGAGGGATACAAAAGGTATTGATTAATTCGTTTAACATGTATATATTATACGTCTGGTCTCTACGCCATGTCCTCCTTCCCGCTCCCCCGTGCTCCGCAGCACATGTACTCAAAATGGTTTAAACGTGTCTTGGGTTCGGGTACCTTTGCGCGCTACACGATTCTCTGGGTCGGGTCGCAGCTCGAATGTCGCTTTAAGTCGGACAACTTGGCCGACAACATCGGCCCGCACCATGTGTTTGTTCTGAAGAAAGGCAGCATATACGGCTACGCGGTCATCGACAACAACGATCAGGTCTATCGGCTGCCCAAGAAGTACTTTACCGCCTGCTTTCCAGGTGTACAGTACAGCTCGATTCCAGCAGACAACATGATCACATTGCAGATCACCAAGAAGGACAAAATCAAGATCCCCTTCATCCCTCCGTCTTTTCATCAACAAAAGCAGATCAAGACAACACGCCACAAGCGAAAGCGAACGACCTACGCGGACGATACCACCCCCGACGTCGAGAAGATCGACTTTGGTGTCGCTCAGCCGACTTGGTCGGTATTAGAGAATCAGCAGGTGCGCGACAACCCGACCAAGCGGCAGATCATGGTCTTGCTGCGCTCGCTCCTTGAACACGTCGACCGGCACGGTGGCTTGACGCTCTCTGACCCCTTCGACGGCACCGATGTCGACAGCATTCGCGACGACGAGGGCAAGATGCGGACGCTCAAAACCATCCTCGGCTTTGTCTATTATTACTGCCGCGCCGAATTGGGCTGCCACGTCACGCCAAAGCTCGACACGGTGGCATTGCAGACGTGGGTGGGCAACCTAAGCTAGGAAAAATTGCGACGACAAGCTCGTGCGACAGGAGCTTTGGATATAATACTCACGACATCGTTCACACCGCTTCTCCTTGGCCACGAATTGGGCGATGCACGCCTTGTGACCAAACAATTTTCCACCGTGCATCTTGCCGCATTTGCAGAGCAGGATATCGAAAGAGACCTTCTCGAAGATGTTCTCGGCCAGCTGGTCGAGGCAGAGAAAGCAAACCGGTGCCGCGGACGTGCGCGCTGTGAACGTTGGCTCGACGATGGTCGTGTGCACGGAGGCAGCCTTGGCGTAGTGGTGGATCACGCGCATCGGGGGGTTATCCATGCTGTGTGCAAGGTGGTTCCACGACTCGACCGTGTTGTGGCCGAGGGCCGTCATAAATTGGGGTTGTTTGACCCATTCGTACGCACAGTCGAGCTCACTGTGGAATTTCCCAGGGATGCGCTTCTTGAGGCTTTCGTGGTGTTGCAACACCTCCT
>Ga0209630_10005317_pt1 | contig 10961 bp, 10 predicted proteins | sample COG_01_FD_184745 | JGI IMG/M metagenome (GOLD analysis project Ga0209630, IMG submission 184745) | Pelagic Microbial community sample from North Sea - COGITO 998_met_01 (SPAdes) (version 2) | ecosystem: Environmental > Aquatic > Marine > Neritic zone/Coastal water | place: Helgoland, sampling... | reverse complement strand
TCCTTTCGGGATATCAACATCCGGGTCTGGCTGTGCATTTTTTCCGCGTCCTCTCTTTTTCGGAGGGGGCGTGTACTTGAAAATGGGCAGTACTGCCGATACTTTGGCGATGTCCATCACCATGTTTGTGCTTGCGGTGAACGTGCGCGTCGACACCTTGATCGAGTCAAAGTCGAGGTCAATGAGTTTGGTGTTTTGTTGCGACATTTATTACTCTTTTTGCATGTATTATTTTAGATTGTTTTTGGTATGTGGACGGTATGTAGACGGTATATGGACGGTATGCGGATGTGCGAACTTAAAGGGTACTTGTATATGAAAAAATGGATGCAGCCGATTTGTTAGAAGGCACCGCTTATAAATTCAAAAAGCTCTTTAAGAAGGGAAAACAGGGTGTCACTGGATTGTTGGAAAGTCGATCCGGTGAGCTGGTTGTTTTCAAGATATCTCAGCATATCGATTACCTCACTTACCACGAACGTACGGTCGCAGAACGGCTGAACGATCTGCAAAGTCCCATGTTCATGCGGTTGATCGACAGCGATTTTATGAAAGTCAACCCCAGTTCGTCCGCCGACCATCCGTTTGTCCGATGCAATCATCCGGTGACGAAGCTTGTCCTCTTTTTCGATTATATCGAAGGATACTCGTTGTCGAAGGTCATCCGGAAGAAGCACTACATTCCCGTCGAGACATTGTTGTCGAGTATCAAAATGGTTTTGGTGTCGTTGTACATCGCCCAGAAAACGGTCAAGTTTACTCACTATGATCTGCACACCAGCAACGTAATGCTGAAAAAGTGCGACCGCAACAAAGTGTGCGTGTTCACGTTGGACGATGAAAATCGCTTCGTGATTCCTACCTACGGTTACATTCCGGTGATAATCGATTACGGCTTTGCATACGTAGACAAGATCGATGCGGGTCCGATGTATCAGAGTCTTGCTCACACGAACGTTGGTTTCATCTCCTGCGCGTTCGATCCCTTTGCGGACGGCAAACTGTTTCTGGCGTCGTGCACATCGCAACTTCAAAGGTACAGACGGTGCAAGCAGACCGTGCGTCTCCGCAATTTGTTCAAGAAGGTGTTCAAGCCGTTGGATTTCGATCGGGACTGCGGCTGGGACAAGAACGACGATGATGCGATCGGCAACGAGGTTCTCGTCGAGCTGCACAAGGCGAACAAGAAGTGTATCTCCGACCTGTTTTACAAGTACGATGCGTTCGCGGTAGACATCATGACGTCGCTTGTTCGGTTGCCCATCACAACGGGTCCTGTTGAATCGGCGGACGGCCTCGTCCTGTATCACAAGAAATTTTTGAGGCAGTTCGGCAAACTCGAAAACGCCATCCTCAGTTCGTACGGAAGACTTCGCGCGCTGAAGCTGATCGTTGATTCCGCTCGTCGGGTGATGCCCCAGTTCTACAGTCGGCAGGGAAAGGACGACGCCGTGTGCATGTTTGAGATGTACATCATCCAGGGGATAGACAGCATCGCTAAGCATGCGAATATTTCCAGCATAAACTACGAAAAAATGTTGTGTTCTCTCGCGTTGTTCGCTCGTGCGTTGGACGGTTACATGCAGGAGAAGCTCGCCGTGTTGTTGGACCGTAAAAAAGCAGAGTACTCGTTGCTCAAGGTGAAAAACATCATTGAAATTTACGGCGCAATCGAACTTAAAATACCCCCGTCCGATGACTGCCGCGACGACCGTTCATCAAGCACGGTGTTTTGGCACATAAAACCGTTCAAGTCTCCCGAACACGAGGTGCATTCATCGTCTTCCGACTTTTTGAAACGGATCGATCGTGTGCACGCACTCGAAAAAGGTTACTGCTTCGAACAGAAAAGGCTGTCACGTCGGGAGGGTGCTTCTCCCCTGCTGTCCTCGGCGTCTTCAGCGTCTTCAGCGTCTTCAGCGTCCTCAGCGTCCTCAGCGTCTTCAGCGTCTTCAGCGTCTTCAGCGTCTTCAGCGTCTTCAGCGTCCTGAACAGTCTATTGTTTTGATACTGTGTTCAGTCTCAAAATCTTCTTTTTCGTCTACTTCTTCTTCTTCTTCTTATTTTTCTGCTTCTTCCTTTTCTTTTTTCCACCGGACGTAACTTTACCAGACGTAACGTTGTTTGGTTTTGCCGTTTTGTCTGAGTCAGGTACGATTTCGACGTTCAAGTTATTGTTTGGAGTGCGAGTAGTGCCTACACCTTGGGCGTTCATGACATTGACCATTGGACCAAGCGCTGCGAGTTGTTCGGGGGGTAGGGATGCTGTCATTTGCTGCACCGATCCCATGAGTTGGTTCATGTCTAGCTTTCCACTTTCTATGTTTTCTTGCATGCCGTTGACTAGTTCCTGTAGAAGTCCCGAGGACATCATGGATGTCATGGCTTCCATTGGATTCGCACCGGGTTTCACGTGTTCCTCCACTTTCTCCATCATGTCGGTCAGGAAGTCATTCTCCTTGAATAGCGTTTCTAAGTCAGCGAGGCCCTCTACTTCAGCGTTCTTTTTTCGATCTTTGAGAACGGCAGCAGCACCTCCCTCCGGATCCATGACCATGCTGAGAACCAACAAATGATCAAACAAAATGATCTGCGTTTCTGCCGCCGTATCTTCTTTGACAATCTCATTGAAAAGCACGGAAAAGTCGATGTTGACGCGTTTGGTATACTCGATTTTGGACATTGGGAATGCAGTGTTTGTCGTCAGTATTTCCTCGCGGTTAGTCTTGACGAAATGTTCAAACACCTTTACATGTTTGCTTACTGGTCCTGTATGTTCAATCTTTGTTTTAGAGAGTAGATGATTGTACAACTTGATATTCAGGTTGTCTACAAAAAACAAGCTGAGTTCACGTACAAAACTCTTAAGGGCCCTGAATTTTTTTGCCATATCGCTATCTTCATCTACAGGCTTCTTCAACTTATCCAGTCGGGGCGCCGTTTGTAGAGGTTCGGACTTTTCATGTGTAGTGCTCATTATCTTACATTGTACACCTGACGTCTTTAAGTTGTCGTTGCCTTCAGTTACCCGCTGTACGTCCATTTCGTTCCGCAATTCGAGCATTGTGCAAACGTAGTTGCGGATTCGTCGCAAGCACGAGTTTGCTTCTGGTACGAGAATACGCGTTTGGAGTTGCACTTGTTGCACGTGAATATGCCTTCTACTACTTCGAATGGATTTTTGATGAACTCGTAAATCTCATGGAACTCGTCGTTGAGATCGTCAAAGACGGGATGTCTCCATCCGACTTGGCCGCTGCTCAGCCTTTTTGATATCGAGGTAAGTGTCGATTTGTTCTGGTTGATGTCAGTGACCGTTTGGTATATCATGAACATGTAGTCGCGTTCGTTCTTTGCCAACAGATTAATTTTTTTCTCCAGGATGTCGATGTTCGTTTGTATGTTGAGAACTGTCGCGAGCAATTTTTTCCCGTGTTCCCTTGATGTAAGTCTGACCATTTTAATTGAGTTGACACAGAATTATCACCATCGTTTTTACTCGCAGGGATGCTGGTCATCGTTTCCCGCTCGCTGCCCAGAACGCCGACCGTAAAAACGACCTGTAAACTTGTTCAATACACTACAGTACTAGTACAATGACTCTCATCAATACATCTATACAGCTATCCCCGTCCTGCTTGCACAGAAATGTGATGGGCAACGTAGAGGCGTCTGTCCGGGAGAAATTTTTGAACAAATGTTTCAAGAAATGGGGGTTCATCCTTGAGATACATGATGTCGATATAAAGTCGGCCTTTGTTTCTCCATCCAACACGGCCGCAAATTTCGACATCGAGTTCACCGCCCTGTGTCTTAAACCCGAAATCGGATCCCTATTCCAGGGCAACATTTGCCTGATATTTGAACAGGGTGTGTTAGTAGACGTCGCTAACGTTCTCAAGGTTCTCATCCCCTTCGATACTGTAGAAGGCGGATTCCCGTCTGTTTCGGGATTAATCCGTGGGTACCGCTTTGTCGACGGTATGTTTGATCACGACGCCGAAAAGTTGACCCTGTTCACCGGTAAAAATATTTCCATGAAGATAACCGGCACGCGCTTCAACACATCATCCAAAACGTTCAACTGCTATGGTTGTTTTGCGTGACTGCGTGACTGGGCGACTGCGTGACTGCGTGACTGGGCGACTGCGTGACTGCGTGACTGGGCGACTGCGTGACTGCGTGACTGACGGTCAGAGTTGATTTTACATAAATTATGTAAAGAGAAAGAGCTATTAAATAAAGGCATGGAATACCTTGATTCTGATGAAAATGTATGTCGCATCTGTTATGAAGGCGATAAGTTAGATGATAATTTTATCATACCCTGCGAGTGCAGGGGGAGTGCTATCCTCATCCATGAAAAGTGCTTGGTAAAATGGATGGACAATGCTTCAAATCCTGAAGCCAGGGAAAAATGCATGGTATGCAACGCGCGTTACAATGTCGCTCTACGTGAGAAGCATCTTCTGTCCAACTATTGTCGGTCTATACAGTTCAGCTGCGTCTTCGTTAGCCTGACGAATGTAATGATAAGCATTATATCAGGCGTCACAATAAGCATATTTTGCAGTTTCACAGATTTGACGCTGGACCAACGGCTTACTATTTCGTTTTACGGCGGGGCTTGCGTATATGCTCTAATCGTCTTGTACACATGGACGTATTGGTGTTATGTCGTGCTTACGTATTCGAGACTCAGAGCTTTGCAAATTATGCCTGCTGCAATCTGCAAAGCTCTGGCATTTATCGTGATTCCAACCGTGCTTTTTATACCAATTTTCCCCTGGTCCGTGCATGAACCGTATGTGTTCGAGATAATGTATGGAATCATCCTGACATCTACTATCACAACATCTATTTATCTGGACTTGCACAAAGTCATCATAAACTTGACCCCGCGCGTGCTTCCACACCCGTCGAGTCTGGAACCTGACAACCTGGACACAAAGTACAGTGATTGCGACAACGAAAACAAAGTATGACAGAAAAGTAAACTTACTAAAAGTAAATGACGTCTACAGTACGACTAAGCAACACTAAGTATCTTCCACCGTGCTACTGCGAGAAAGGTACAGTTGGGTATGAAAATTGTTACCACAAAAACACGCGTTCGTTTGGGGCAATGTGTCCGGTAGACGAGTCGACCGGACCGACTGAACAAGCTCCTATCGTAAAGAAAAGTATCGTAAAGAAAAGTATCGTAAAGAAAAGTATCGTAAAGAAAAGAATTACAGTGCCTGTGCCTGTGCCAACCCCAGTCTACGGCCCTCATGGCGGTCCTCATTACGGGCCGCCTACTGGTTATCCTCGAATGCCTCATCCGATCGTCTTGATGGAAAGCGACGCGGGTTGCATGCGACATTACGGACACCTGGGTAGAAACGTAATAGCGTATCGTTGAGGGGCGTAAGCGCTCGGCACGCGGGGATACGGATTACATAAGATTTCAGTCTTATGTAACCTTATGTAACGAACGTGTATAACTAGTCGTCAGAAGTCTTCAGAAGTCGTCGTAGTCTCGCACATGGTTTTTGTTGTATCGCTTGTAGTGAAAGTTCCAGTAGTCCTTGCATCCAAACTTGAAGTTTGTAGGTGCTAAATCAGCTTTGTAGTAGAATACACAGTCTTTCCAGTCGTTGGTCTGACCGGCGTTGTGAATGTAAAGGCAACAGTAATCGTTCGTGAGTTGGTCCATGAGGTCGCAGAAAATGGAAAAGTCACCGATGATACTTGCGTAGTTTTCAAACAGGACCTTTCTGTTTTTGAGGATGGGTTCTCTGAGGATAAAACATCCATCTATATTTGTTCTGATCGCCGGATTGACGTCCATGCAATACTGCAGGGATAAAATGTACCACAGCTTCCAGTGACGACCTCTCTTGAACAACCCTTGTTGCAATTTGGTGTTGAAAATTTTGTTGGAGTCTGTGCAGTCATCGCACAGCACAACTGCCCATGGGTTTTGAACATGCTGTTTAGCGATCTTCTGCCGCTTGACGAACTTCTTCAGCTGGTCTTCGTCGTACTCGTTGAATACGAACGACTGCGGAAAGATTTTAGAGTAGAAGCCGTTTGAATCTTCTGAACCGGACATCACTATTCCGGCGGGTATGATATGCTTTTTCGAGTACAACAAACTAGCGATGATCGAAGACTTGCCGGTACCGGGCTTCCCGATGACTACAATTTTGCTGCCGCCATATTCTCTCTCTTTGTGCCGCGCAGTTGTAGGGGGTATAATGTCAAGGTCCAGCTCTTTTATTTCAACGTGATGTTCGGTCATGTTTTGTATGTCGCGTGTTCTTTTTTAAACCGCCTCGTTTTTAGCATGGGTTAAAAAAAAACCTTGCGCATAATAAAATGACAACTCCTTTTCAATCAAGACAATTTAGTGTCCAGCTACCGGAATCAGCAGTCGGTCCTGCGTCTATTGCAGGAGCCAAAGCTAACCAGCAAACGGGTAGACGCAACATTATAGGTTACGCAGGTCCCGTATCCGGACAAGGTTCGGACATGACGACGCTTGCGGAAGCGGCCAATGTTGCGGCTCCCGACGCGGTTAGTCTCGCGACCGGCATGCGCAATGCTGAGTGCCATTGGCGTCACAACAATCTGGACACCAACGTCGGAACAGTTGCGTCGACGCGCCTTCAACTTGGTGCAGGCACCGCGTCCAATGGTGTGTTGAATACTCAGGCCGCGCCTCCGATCGGCGCGAACCAAGTTAACTTCGGTTCGGTTCAGCTGCCGGCGTCGGGCACACGCACTACTTACCCGAACACAGGAAACCAGAAAACTCTCAACGGGGTTAACTCGGGTATCGCGGCAGAACTTCCAGCATTGGGAACTTCAGGCGGTTCACAGGCGGCTGATCAGCTTGTCGGCATGGTGATGGGCACGACGTCCGAAGGCACCGCGGGCACGGCGCCAGCGAATAGTTTTTCAAGCTTGCTCATGTCCAACTTTCAGCGCAACAAGAATGGTCAGCACGTCCGGGACGGTCAAATCATTGTGATGAAAATGGTTCTCGACAACGGCCCTGCCAATCAGTTTGTTACTGCCGCTGCTGGCAGGACTAATGTAAATGGTGTAGTGCCGCTTAGTGGAGGCAACGCGGACGAGCAACAATCGGTATTAGGAGACACGTGCGCATTGGTCTGCGCGCCGTTGACTGGCGCTGTTGGCGCGAAGACGCTCAACGGGGCAAACAACCAGCTTCGTTGGGCTCCTCAGGTGTATGCCAATTCATCCGGATTGAGCGGACCACTTGACTCTTCCATGGGTTCTACCGCGCAGGTTACTAACTCACAAACCTGGCCCCCTGCATCTGCTAGTTACAGCGTGCAAGGAAACGCTGGAAACGCCTGCTTCTACAATAATGCGATGGAGGTGATCCTTCCCAGAAACGGAGACGACCAGCCGAACAATGCGCGTGAATGCAGTGTCGTTTTCCGCTACCGACGCCGCAACAGTGACCAAAGAGGTCCGGAAACCAACGGCGCAAAATACACGCCTACGAACACGCCAATGTATTACGCTGTTACCAGTCCCAGCGCGGTTGTCGCAGAAAGCAACCGTGTTTCAGGCACTAACTACATCGCTGTATCCGGCGAACCGATAAACTCTGCCGTCGGCAACCAAGAATGCATCGAAATTGTCGCAGTTATTCCAGCTGCCGTTTCTTTCCTTAATCCGCCGGGGGTAGAAGGAGGAATCGTTCGAACCGTTAATTACAATATTACAGACGGCGCCGGGAATATTTTGATCGGTAATTCGACTCCGTGAACGGCGCCCCGGCGACAGTTAACTCATCAATTTTGCATCATCGTATATGATACAAAATACATACATTCCATACGTCACTAGCGGAGCAAAAATGAACCAAAAATACGAATGACAGGAACAACCACAGAAGCTATGGTAAAGATTCAAGTAATCTCTGATTTACATTTGGAGGCATCTCCAGTTGAAAAAGCGACCGATATCGTGAACGTTTCGTCCGGTGCAGACGTGTTGATAATCGCGGGTGATTTAGGGTCGTTTTACGATCTCGAGCCCATGTATAAATTCTTAGAGTGTTTGTCCCCTTGGTACAAGTATATTTTGTATGTCATTGGCAACCATGAGTACTACCGGCATCCATCTTTTTTGGTTGCAAGGTTGGGTGATCTTCGTCACCGCGCGGAAAGGATGTTCAAGACCATCGAAAACCTTCACATCCTCGACCGAAAGTCTGTTCGGATTAATGGTGTCGTGTTTGCGGGCGCGACTTTATGGTCGGACGTCGAACGCGAGTCCGACGTCTGGCCTGAATTTATAAGACACAAATTGCGCGTTAGCAAACATGTGTACAAGTCTCTTTACAAGCGAGACTATACTTGGATAAGGCGTACTATCGATTCATGCAGGAAGAATGGAGATCCGCTTGTTGTGATTACCCATCATGCGCCAACATTCACGTCGCTTCGGCGACGGGGTCGGTACGAGTCGTTGTACGCTTCTAACCTGGATCACTTGATCCGGAAGGAAAACATGGTTATGTGGATTCACGGTCACACCCATCACAACATGGACCGGCGGGTCCGCGGGGGGAACGTCGTCTCGAACCAACGGGGAAAAACGTACGACCGATGCACGTTGGATCCGAATAAGGTAAAGATCATCGAACCTGGCGATTTGACGGAGGGGTCGAGCGTGTTGTATTGTTCCCCAACGATGTTGATGGGCGCGACCCTCGAGAAGTGTCACCCCGACCCGACTGAACCATACTACACTATAAAAATGGATAACGGCCGAGAGCGGCAGACGGTCAAGTCGAAGTTACGGCCGATTTATCGGGTTCGCGATGTCCAACCCATCCCGTAAGGCATGGCATTGAAAATATTATTTTTTTTGGTTTAAAAATAATATTGCTTCAAACAAATGGCATCAATCAGCACTTCTAATATAACATCAGGATTCATTGATCTTGCAACTTTCGATGAGATCGAAAGATACCTCTATGGCGGCGACACCGCTACCGCGTATTTCGTCCGCGAAACCCGCAAGTCGACATGGTTCACTCAGGTGCCGGTCATTCTATCGAATGCGTCTGGCCAGCCGCAGTTCGGACAGGACTGGTCGGTCAGCATCTCTCGCGCCGGCGATTACCTCCTCCAGACGTGGCTCCGCGTTGGTCTCCCGCAGATCCGGCAGAATGCCAACGCCGATGAGAACCAGGGTATTCGATGGACCAGAAACCTCATGCACAATCTTGTCAAGGATTGCTGTATCACCTTCAACGACCTTGTAGCGGCGCGCTTCGACTCCTTCCACCTCGACTTCTGGTCGGCGTTCACCGTGCCGGCTGGCAAACAGGATGGCTACAACCAGATGATCGGTAACACGGCCGCCCTCACGACTCTTCAGACCGGCCAGGCAGCTCTCCCGCCGAGCGTCCCGGGAGACTCGGGTGTCACTATGCTCAACCTCCCGCTTCCGTTCTTCTACTCGCGCGATTCCGGCGTCGCTCTCCCGACTGCCGCCCTCCCGTACAACGAGATGCGGATCAACTTCAGCTTCCGCAACTGGAACGAACTCCTCATCAAGGAGAATGTCAACTCCGCGTCTACCGTCGAGTACCGCCAGGTGTGCTCCGCTGCCGACCTCCTTGGCGGTTCCGAACCCCAGCTCACAAAGGTCCAGGTCTGGGCAAACTATGCCATCGTCTCCAACGACGAACGCAAACGCATGGCCTGCGCTCCCCGTGACATCCTCATCGAACAGGTGCAGACGGCCAACCGTCAGACGTTCTCGCCCAGCACCGTCCCGCAGCCGAGATACGACCTCCGTCTCTCGCACGCCATCAAGGTCCTCTTCTTCGCCGTGCGCAACAAGACCTTCCAGGCTGAATGGTCCAACTACACCGCATCGTCCCCCGGCGTTGGCAAATCTCCCCAGGGTGGAAAGTTCACCGGCAACTACGCCGTCGACCCCATCCTCGACACGACTCTCGTCTACGAGAACACCAACCGTCTCGGATCCATGGGTTCGGACTACTTCTCCCTCGTCAACCCGTACTACCACGCGCCGGTCATCCCGAGCGTCACCGGTTACCACTGCTACTCGTACTCGCTCGACTTCATCTGCCTCGACCCGATGGGATCCACCAACTACGGCAAGCTCACCAACGTTTCCATCCTGCCCAACGCGTCGCAGGTCGCCGTCGCCGCCAACGCGGCATCCGGTATCTCAAACGTTGCTACATGCGACGGTTGCGGGTTCAAACAGTCCTACGAGTTCGTTCTCACGGCCGTTGACAACAACATCATCAGAGTGTCAGGCGGAGCGTTAGGATTTCCTGTCCTCTGAGATGCGCAAGTACATCTCCTATACATTTTATACTACAAATGTACTATAAAATACAGACTTTAAAAATGATTTAAGAAATGGGATTATAAGATTAACAAACAATGACGACTACTACACAATTCAATAACGGAAAATATGCAGGACACATTTCTCTTCTGCGCGATGGCTATCAGTTTGCTACCAAACGTAATTATAAAGTATTCACAAAACATTTTGGTATTTCTCGCACACACGTCACTAAGGAAGCAATAGACAAGGCTGCAATGGATGCATATGCGAAGGCGCGAATGTACCAAAAAGAATATTCAGACTCTAATGGTTTGACAAAGAATCAATGGAGACGCGTCGGAGATGTGATTGAAGTGAAGTTACAAGATGGTTTGATTATGACTTGTGATCCAGATATGCTAAAACACGTCGAAGCTCGTCTTTGGACTGCAAGAAAGGGAAGAGGAAAGAAAACGTACTACGCGTCGTGTAGAAAAAGTAAGAAGAAGAACTACGAAGCGTGTCAGTTTCATAATCTGATTTGCCCGGAGTTTAAACAGGTCGATCACATTGATCGCAACGGTCTGAACAACTGTCGGAGCAATCTTAGAGAAGGTTCC
>Ga0209630_10005313_pt1 | contig 10967 bp, 2 predicted proteins | sample COG_01_FD_184745 | JGI IMG/M metagenome (GOLD analysis project Ga0209630, IMG submission 184745) | Pelagic Microbial community sample from North Sea - COGITO 998_met_01 (SPAdes) (version 2) | ecosystem: Environmental > Aquatic > Marine > Neritic zone/Coastal water | place: Helgoland, sampling... | reverse complement strand
AATGGAAATCATGTGTCAAGTATCAGTGAAGAAAGACTTACTGGCATTAAATATGACGGAAACTTTCCACGGAAATCAATAGAATATTGTTTATCTACTGGCAATATTTCTAAAGAAGATGTTGATGTAGTTGTTATTCCATCAATGGCAAATACAAATTTTTATAAAAATTATATTAATCAAACTCTTCAATCTAAAATCAAAAGATATTTTCCAAAGGCACGAATAGAAGTAGTATCTCATCATATGTGTCATGCATATTCATCAGTATTCTCTTCAGATTATAATGAGGGGACATTTATTACAATGGATAATGCAGGTTCTATTCTCTTTAATTCTGCTGGTAATGTTTTTTCCTCAGAGAATCATTCCATAGGATACTTTAATAAGAATAAAGGTATCTTTAGATATCATCCTGGTATTCCTGAACTGAATAACTTCGGAAACTATTATTGGATATGGGCATATCAAATTTATACTGAAATGGTTCAGAAAAAAATTGATATTACTGATCCAAAGTATCGGGAAACATTCTGCGGAAAAGTTATGGGTCTTTCTGCATATGGAAATGTCAAAGAGTTTGAACAGGATTATCGTCAAACTTTTGAGGGTATTCCTTCTCTTACATTTAATTCTCTTCCCGAACAAGATTTTGTTTATGGGAATATGAGTCCAGAAAATAAAGCAAAAACATTACAGCATAATTTTGAACAAGGAATGCTTGTTTATATAAAAACACTCAAAGAACAAGGATATATTGATGATAATCTTTGTCTTGCAGGTGGAGTATTTTTAAATATTTTGTCTAACTCTGTGATTCGTAAGAATAATATTGTTAAAAACATGCACATTCCACCATTCCCTGATGATACGGGCCTTTCATTTGGTGCAGCATGTTATGGTGTATTCAAATCAAAAGAAAAAGTAACTCTTCCACATAATATATCACTTCTCGGTCGTACTTATAATAATAAAGAGATTGAAGAAGCACTTGAAGGAACAAACTATAAAAAGTTTGATGACTTTGAGGAACTATGTGTGAAAACTTCTAAACTTCTTGCTGATAATAAAATTATTGGATGGTTTCAAAATCGTTCAGAGTTTGGTCCAAGAGCACTTGGTTCCAGATCAATTCTGATGAATCCAACACCAAAAGAAAATAAAGAAACAATTAATATTAGAATCAAGCATAGAGAAGAATGGAGACCATTTGCAGGTATTATGCTTGAGGAATATCAGGAAGAATATTTTACTAATGTTTATCCTAATGAATATATGTTATACTCTCTTGTTGTAAAACCACATCAAAGAAAGAAACTAGGAGCGATCACACATAAAGATTTCTCTTGTAGAATTCAAACTGTAAATAATCAGTTGCATCCAGAAATTAATACTCTTCTTCAAAAATATAATGAAGAAACTAATTGTCCTGTTCTTCTGAATACTTCATTCAATGATAATGGTCAACCAATTGTAGAGAGTCCAAAGGATGCTGTTCAAACTTTCAATAATATTGATTTAGACTATCTTGTAATTGGAAACTATATCGTATCTAAAAAATAATCATTCAAGTTTAGTTAATCTTTCATTCAGTGATTCAATTTGTGCTTGCTGTTCCTTAACTACTTCAATCAAAAGACCTATCAGACCATTGTAATTAACAGTCTTAGGATCAGTATCACTCACCAGTTCAGGTAATATCTCCTGAATATTATCTGCTATCACACCAAGTGATGGTCTATTATCTTTAATCCAATTAAACGAAACACCATTGATCTGCAAGACCTTCTCAAGTGGATCATCTATAATCTGAATATTATTCTTCAGTCTTGCATCTGATGTTGAATTATAATCAATTGCAGTAACTTCACCAATTACATGAAGTTTAGATGTTGGATTTGTAGTTCCGATACCGATATTGAAACTTGAGTCTCCATTGATCCAAGCACTAGCCCCAACACCAATGACTAATTGATTACTTCCTGTGGTATTTGGAAGTTGGACACTATAACCAATAGCAACATTATTATTTCCGGTAGTTTGATCACACCCTGCATCTCTACCAAAGAAGTTATTCCTACTTCCAGTGGTATTGGAGTATCCTGCATAAGTTCCAAAGAAGTTATTGCTACATCCAGTGGTGTTATTGTATCCCCCATAATGACCAATGAAGTTATTATAACATCCAGTAGTGTTCTGGTATCCTGCATTATTACCAATGAAGTTATTGCTACATCCAGTGGTGTTATAGTATCCTGCAAGATTACCAAAGAAGTTATTATAACATCCAGTGGTGTTACTGTATCCCCCCTGATGACCAATGAAGTTATTATAACCTCCAGTGGTGTTATAGCGTCCTGCAAAAGAACCAAAGAAGTTATTATACTCTCCTTCGGTGTTACAGTATCCTGCACAATCACCTAAGAAGTTATTACTATTTCCAGTGGTGTTATATTGTCCTGCTTTATTACCTAAGAAGTTATTATCACCTCCAGTGGTGTTATAGGCTCCTGCATAACAACCAAAGAAGTTATTATCACCTCCAGTGGTGTTATAGTATCCTGAATTATAACCAAAGAAGTTATTATGACTTCCTTCGGTGTTACAGTATCCTGCAAAAGAACCAAAGAAGTTATTATAATCTCCTTCAGTGTTACGGTTTCCTGCAAAAGAACCAAAGAAGTTATTAGATTCTCCTCCAGTGTTACAGTATCCTGCACGATTACCTAAGAAGTTATTATCACTTCCAGTGGTATTGAAGTATCCTGCACAACGACCTAAGAAGTTATTATTATCTCCAGTGGTGTTGGAGAATCCTGCTTTATTACCAATGAAGTTATTATCACCTCCAGAACCAGAAGCACATTTACCGGCATAAGTTCCGAAGAAGTTATTATTAGATCCAGTGACGGTTGCACAACGACCCGCATTATTGCCGATCATATTGTTACAAGATCCAGTGGTGTTAGAGAATCCTGCACTACGACCAAAGAAGTTATTACGATTTCCAGTGGTGTTACTGTATCCTGCACAACGACCTAAGAAGTTATTCCTACATCCAGTGGTGTTGTATCTTCCTGCACAAGAACCAAAGAAGTTATTATCACTTCCAGTGGTGTTAGAGAATCCTGCACAAAGACCAAAGAAGTTATTATAAGATCCAGTGGTGTTAGAGAATCCTGCACGACAACCTAAGAAGTTATTACTATTTCCAGTGGTGTTGAGGTATCCTGCAAGATTACCAAAGAAGTTATTACTACTTCCAGTGGTGTTGTTTCTTCCTGCAACAACACCAAAGAAGTTATTATAAGATCCAGTGGTGTTACAGTATCCTGCACAAGAACCAAAGAAGTTATTATGACATCCAGAACCAGAAGCACACTTACCTGCATAAGTTCCTAAGAAGTTATTATGAGATCCAGTGACAGTTGCACATTCACCAGCACCAAGACCGATCATATTGTTACAGGATCCAGTGGTGTTAGAGAATCCTGCAGAAGCACCAATGAAGTTATTATCACATCCAGAGGTGTTGTTTCTTCCTGCACAACGACCAAAAAAGTTATTGCAATTTCCAGTGGTGTTATAGTATCCTGCAACAGAACCAAAGAAGTTATTATCATCTCCAGTGGTGTTGCAGGTTCCTACAAGATTGCCAAAGAAGTTATTACAACCTCCAGTGGTGTTGGAGAGTCCTGCACTACGACCAAAGAAGTTATTGCTACATCCAGTGGTGTTATAGTATCCTGCATAACGACCTAAGAAGTTATTGTGATTTCCAGAAGTAATACACTTACCAGCATTACATCCCATAAAGATATTATAGCAGGCACTTCTTGTTACGGGATCATAAGAACCACCTGCACCATCACCGGCAAAAAGATTTGCATCAGCATCTTGCTCGAAACCACCACCACCACCACCAGGTAGATTGGTAAGATTAGATCCATCTCCAACAAAACTTGAGGCAGTAATAACGCCGGTAGTGTTAATACTACCATCAGTTCCGATACCACCACCAGGTAGATTGGTAAGATTAGATCCATCTCCAACAAAACTTGAGGCAGTTATAATTCCAGTCGTATCAATGCTAATGTCTCCCAACTGAAAGAAGTCAAAAGCATTAGAATACCTTACAAAATCTAAATTATCTCCACCAAAAGCAGGATCAATTAAAGTAACAGTGCTACCATTAAGAGCACTAAATTCACTATCGGTTAATCTTACGCCATTTAAATAAACTTCAAGAATTCCTACAGTATAATCTACATTAAATAAAGATTGTCCTTCAGTTGCAGTAATTGTAAATGTATCAATTACATTTTCCCTAAAGGCAGCCCAAGTAATACCTGCTCCTGTATTTGCAAGATAATAATCCTGTTGTCCTGTAGTTCCCCCAACAGTCAACAATCCATTAATTTCTACATTATTAAGTGTAGAAATTCCACTGATATTTAAGTTAGTTGCAACAATGTCTGTTCCAAGTATTGCTCCTTGAAAAAATCCAGATGCTGTTACAATTCCAGTAAATTCTGCCTCATTCGCACATATCTTTCCAACGATTGCCAAATCACACTCTGGTGATGTGGTTCCTATACCAACTTTTCGAGTGTCTGCATCAGCAAAAATTAAGTTCTCATCAACCTCAAGACCATTACGAACGATAAAATTCTTATTGACTGCCATTGAGGTTCACTCTCCCCTCTTGATTGTTTACTAAGTTTATTTATCGTTAGTTTAGTGTGTCTTCCAGGAATTGAGAAATAACCTCCGCAAAAGGTTTACGATAATCATTTGTCCCATAAACATTAGAACTCTTAAAGAGACCTCCTTTTGTTTGTTCTGCGACCGTAAGAGTGTCTTGTAATTGATTAGTATTTTGAGTCCAGTTTGGAGCAGTTGCTGACCTTGTAATTGTGTAGTCGTTTGTATCAGTTCCAGTGAATGTTATGTAAGCATAAGGTTCTGTATAATCACTTCCATAGAATAATACGCCATCATAACCATCAGTGGATTCGTAACCTGAAAGAGCAATAACTCTATATCTTCTAAGATTTAATTCTTCAAGAAAAGTTCTTGAATCATTCTGAACTAAAATTAAATTAGAAAATGCATCAATAGATAAATTATGAGGTTCTACCCATCGTTCACTTTGATTTTGGGTATTTCCGGCAATTACTAAACCTGCATTTGCACAATCCACAAGAAACTTATCGTATGATGCTTGAACTGTACTAAGTTCCATACTACCAGAAGTATCAATAAACAATGAAACTAAAGTATCTGGTGGATAAGTACTTAATCCACAAATTGTAAACCAATCAGATACAAGAAGGTTATTTCCCTTATCCCTACTAACCTGAGAGTAAAATAATCCTGGTAATGAAGCAGTATCATCTACACCAGGAGGTATTAAGACATCACTTTTTTCATTATTTTTTCCTGTGCCAGAAGAATTACTACCAATAGGTTGTAGTAAATAAAATGGTCTATTGGGATAAGTTGCCCTAAAAGAATTCCAATCTGCTTCTATCTGTTGAGCATCTTGAGGAGATCCAACATTAGGTATTAACTGATTAGACTCATCAATCACACTAATGCAAACTACAGGTTCACTTACTACATTTAAACGAAGAGAATCAGTAAGTAAATCTGGTGGACCATCAAGTTGTTCTTTAGAATTAGTTATTACTAAAGTATAACATTCTCTTCTAGTAAGAGATGAAAGAACAGTCCCGAAAAATCCTGGTAATTGTGTGTCAATTTCATTTGGTGTTGTAAAAATAGAAGATATATTGCCATGAACATCAGCAGAATTAAATCCAGTTGGATCTGGGGTTATTAATCTACCACCATTCGGAAATTGATTGAGAGTAGTGTCACATACATTAATTGTATGGGCATTTACATTACTATAATAATCATTAATCCAATTTGTTTTTGTTGCACTACCAGTAATTTCACCTCTCATAAAAGAGTTATTGATTGATAAAGTTCCATCAGGATTTGTAATAGTTATTGTTCCTAATGATGAATTTCTACCCTTCTGTCCCATGTAACCATAAAGATTTGGAAATCTATCTAAGTCATTTCCAATCTTTTTATTGACTAATGAATCTTGAAGTGCTTCTAGAAAAATACCATCATTATAAAATGGAACAGTTTCATCTAATGTTCTCGTGATTGTAACTAAATCAATCAGTTCACTAAATGTCTTATTGTGATCTACTACCCATCTTTCACCTTGATTTTGTGAATTTCCAGCAACTACTATATTGTTATTTTCGCAATCAGTAAGAAACTTATTGTATGATGCTTGAACTGTTTTAAGTTCCATACTACCAGAAGTATCAATAAACAATGAAACTAAAGTATCTGGTGGATAAGTACTTAATCCACAAATTGTAAACCAATCAGACAGAGAAGACGTAGACCCATTGTCACGATTGACACTAGAATAAAATAATCCATAATCAGGAGCAACTCCTATAGGATCAGTATCATCTACACCAGGAGGTATTAAGACATCACTTTTTTCATTATTTTTTCCTTGACCAGAATCCCTACTACCAATAGGTTGTAGTAAATAAAATGGTCTATTGGGATAAGTTGCTCTAAAAGAATTCCAATCTGCTTCTATCTGTTGAGCATCCTCAGGAGATCCAACATTAGGTATTAACTGATTAGACTCATCAATCACACTAATGCAAACTACAGGTTCCCCATACAAATTTCCACCACCCAAATCAGTTTCACTTGTATGAAGCATCACATTTAATCCCATAAGGGTATTATTACCCTTATTATTGAGTGAGATTAAATTATTCCTAGAAGAACCCTGTAATGCCATTTATTTAACTTCCGTAAGGTGCGTATGTTGCAAGAACTTCCCAACCAGTTCCAACTCTTAAGATTGTAAATCCAAGGAAATAATAACCAGAATCAGTACCAACTGGAGAAAGATTATTTAACCAGTAAATGTCTGTACCCTCAGTTAATGTTGTTCCATTAACTTTAAATACAATGTTTTCTAAACTGAGAACTGGAGACGCTGCTTTTAACAATACACTATAATTTAGTGACCTTTCATCGGTTGTTGGAACATTAGTAATATCAATTATAGTAATGTCAGTGCTTGTAGTTCTGGTAATGGGACCAGTAGTAAAGTCACAGGTTAAAGTACCAGAAGAACTAGATTGGTTCTTATAAATGTCAGATACTTGTGTAACAGTAGTTAAACCTGCAAGTGTAGCACCTCCAGTTACAGAAATTGATGACTGGAAGATTGCTGGTCCAACACAAGTATCACCAGCATCTCTATTAAATGGATTATATCCAAGTCTTGCGGGAATGTCAGTGTAATATCCACCAGTCTGACCTGTTCCAACATGAATTAACTTAGTTGCATTTCCTTCAATCTTATTTGTCGCATCTCTACGAACAATTGTGTTTTCAAGTTCTTCATCAGAAGATACAAATCCTTGCAGGAAGTTTGCATTCAGATTAGTTACAGTTGTAGAAGAACCTACAATAAATGGCGCAGTTCCAGTAGTAGCAGTAGATTCTAATTGTCCCGCAGTTACCTTAGAACTTCCTCCGTTTATTTGAAGTTGACCACTTCCGGCATTAGCAATAAGTTCCGCAACTTCGGTTATTCCACCATACCACTTGAAAGAATAACCGGAAGACTGTGGTAAAGAGTGCCATAATGCAGTTGGTTCTATACCAACTGCATAATTTGTATTGACAGAATCAATAAGATTTTCATAGATAATTCTTGTTCCAATACTTGTTGTGGCAAATGAAGGAGAAGCTTGTCCAATAATACCTGTACCAAAATCAATTTCATTAATTGGAACATCAAATGTTATAGTAGCAATTCCAGAATTAACTAAAGTTGAAACTTCTACTCCAAAACCATCAACAGCTCCTTTAAAATCAATTGCAGATGCTGCTCCTTGAAGTAAACCTTCATCGTAGATGTCGATTTCATTATCTGCAGCGAGTCCTGTACCATCAATAACATAATTTGTAGTTTTTGTTAAACTATCAAATGATGCCGAAACATTAATGTCACCCAGAGCACTAATGTTAACTCTAGTAGACAATCCTACAGAATCCGATGAAGTTGTAGCAATACCAACACCAGAAATTAATTGATTCAGTTCGCTTGAATCTTTAATCCAACCCCATTGCTTCCATTCATTTCCTTTAGTATAAATCCAACCAACATTATTAAATTCTTCAGGTTCAGTTCTTATTACCGCATCACCATAGTTTCCTGCTTCTGTTGGTGTAGAAAGACCAACAGTAATTTTTCTAGAGATGTCAGCGTCACCTTGAAGGAATAATGAAGTTGCTTCAATACCTTTATCTGATGTTGATGTAATTTTTTCATTGAATACTACAGGACCATCAAACTCAGAAACTAATGTAGAATTATCGCCACCTTCAACTCTTAGAGACCTACTAACAGAAATTTCAAGTGGAGAAATAACATCAAATCCAACACTAAATGCACCAGTATCAATTTCTTCACCAGTTACTGTAGGAACAGGAGTATCAAAAACTTCTTCTTTACCAGTAGCAGAATTAACTTTCTTGTTACCAGTATAGAAATCACCATCACTATTCATTGCGGTGAAGATTACAATACCACCATTTTCTTTGGTTGATTGAGAGATCAATTCCTCTTGAGGAGAAAGAACTCTATCTTGTCTTTCTGGGAACGCAGTGGAATAGTTTCCAGGACCAAATCCAAGATACTCAAAAGTATGTCCAGAAGCACGAATAATAGAATTTCTTCTAAACTCAACGGATTTTATAATTATTTTTTTGACAACAGAATTAACATCATGTGTTTGTCTTTGACTTCCCAATAGTGATCTAAACACACCAACAGTATTTGAATTTACCGTAGACTTAATTCGGAAAATTTCTCTATCAACTTGTAAGTAATCGCCAACTCTAAATCCTTTAATAATTGCATCAGAAATTACTAATTGATCTGGTGCTCCTGAATCAGAAGAAAGTGATGTCGTAATTGTAGATTCAATACCACCATACTGAACTACATTCCTTCCTGAGTTTGACTCAGTTTCTTTTTCAAGTCTTCCAGATCTTGAGTTATTTCCTTTTAAGTATGCTTCAGGAGACCCAGTTACAGGAACAGAATTATCATTAATACCAAACTCAACTTCAACTGATAACAAACTTAATTTTTTAGTTACACTAACAATTTTATTTAAGAAACTATTATCAAATCCAACAAATAATAAAGAATTATCAACATTTAATCCATGAGAAGATGCAAAAGTAACAATACCAACTCCAGTTTCGTTGTTATATGTAACTGAAGAAGGTGTTAGTAATTTTCCAGTAAGTGAACTCAGATTATTCCCAAAATCAACAGCAGTAGTAGAAAATCCAGTAACACTATTTGCAGATTCAACTTCAATTTCAGTTACACTTGATGTAATTCCAGTAACTTTATAGAGATTATTATATCCATCATAATCTTCAGATAACCCATCAATTTCAAGTGTTAAATCCTGATAATCAGTAACCGCATCTACTCTAACAACAGCAGCAGTAAATCCAGTAGTTGTTCCAATTCCAGCAGCAGGAATAATTTGTAATGTATGACCGATTCCATAGGAACTACCTGGATCCATGATAACTACATTACCAACTTGACCAATAGCAGTAACATCTACTTTGACATTAGCATTTGATCCAGTGATGCTTCCTGCAAATCCAACAAGATCTGCTGCATAATAAGTATCCTCTCCGATGTAATTAGAACCAGCACTTACGACAGTTAAACTAGTAATTCCACTAAGTCCATGATCAATTTCAGTAAAGATCGTATGTGCAGTTCCAGTACTTGAAATTGCACCAGTAATTCCTATTCCAATTTTTAAATCTGTGGAAACTTTTTCTATTGATTCCTTTGTCAGACTATTCTCAGGATTATTGATTACAACTTGACCAATTGGACTTGATAATGCAAAAGATCTAGAAGATCTTGGATCTGCATTCGGATTATCTCGATTTAACTGAGGGTATAGAAATTGTACTGGTTGAGAAAAATTAGATTCTTGGAAAGGAGAAACTGTAGGAGAATTAGAATTATTAATTAAGAATAACTGATAAATTCCATCTTGTTTTCCCTGAACAAAAGGTTGAAGTTCAACACTTCTATAAACTTGCAAACAAGTTGGAATAGATTTTTGTGTGAACTTTGGAAGATTAGAATCTCTTACAGTGGTATCACTCTGGAAATTACCAGGATTATCAGTAAGAGCATAAGTGAACTTTTTAGAAGTTAAAATAGATGTTACTTCAAATTCACCATTAAATCCTTGTTTAGAATTTGCCGTTGTATTTCCAGCACTAACAATATTTTCAATCTTAATTTCAGAACCAACTGAAAGATTATGTGGAAGTTCAGTATAAACTGTAGAAATTCCTGAAGAAGACCACTCTACATCTGCAACAATTGATGGATTTCTCAGTTGATTGGAATTTGTTAATGTAATACTATTGCCAAAGTAAACATCATTAGAAATTTCTGTATCTGAAAGTCCAGTTGTGTTGCTTTCTTGAATAATGTATCCATCTAAAGGTGGTCTTGCATTATTCTGTGCATTCTTAGGAAGAACATATCTAACCTTATAAATCGTATCGATTAGATTTCTAGTGTCAAGAGTTCTTTCGACATAAGTTCTAGAAGTCGCTTCACCGATTCCAGAAACTCCAACATTGTTTATAACATCATAAAGAGTATTATCTGTTTCAGAGACGTTCAGATACCAATTAGACCTTACTTGGTCAAACTGAATTGGATGTCCAACATCTCCAGAAGATTTATCAGTTACCTTACTGATAATTTTTAAATTGCCACCTTTAGAATTAGGAATAATTGGATTATCAGTAAAAACATCACTAAGTGTAGATGCTAGTTT
>Ga0209630_10005311_pt1 | contig 10969 bp, 9 predicted proteins | sample COG_01_FD_184745 | JGI IMG/M metagenome (GOLD analysis project Ga0209630, IMG submission 184745) | Pelagic Microbial community sample from North Sea - COGITO 998_met_01 (SPAdes) (version 2) | ecosystem: Environmental > Aquatic > Marine > Neritic zone/Coastal water | place: Helgoland, sampling... | reverse complement strand
GGCGGCCTCTCCGGCCTCGCCCGTGGTCAGGCGCGGATTGTCCGAAAGACCCGAGACCTCCAGTGACCGGGCGGCGACCTCGGCGGCGGCTCCGTCGTCCAGCGAGCCGCCGGCGTCGAGCACCTTCAACCCCACCGCGCGGTAGAGCAGGCCGGTATCGAGATGCGGCAGGCCGTATTCGGCGGCCAGACGCGCGGCGATGGTCCCCTTGCCCGAGGCGGCGGGTCCGTCGACGGCGATGATGAGCGAAGGCGTAGTCACCGTTAACCGATAGACCCGCCGAGGCCGTTCATCAAATCGACGAAGCCGGGGAAGCTGGTGGCGATCATGTCGGGCTCGTCCACGGTCACCGGGGCGGCGGCGGCGAGGCCGAGCACCAGATGGCTCATGGCGATGCGGTGGTCGTGGGCGGTGTGGACCGTGGCGTCGCCCGGAACCGGACCACCGGTCACGAGGAAGCCTTCGGCCTCCTCCTCGACCGCGACGCCACAGGCGCGCAGGCCGTCGACCATCAACTTGATGCGGTCGCTCTCCTTGACCCGCATCTCGCCGACGCCGCGCATGACCGTCACACCGTCCGCGAAGGCGGCGGTGGCGGCCAGGATCGGATATTCGTCGATCATGGAGGCGGCGCGCTCTTCCGGCACGACCACGCCCTTGAGCGCCGAATGGCGGGCGGTGATGTCGCCGACCTCTTCGCCGCCGCTCTCGCGACGGTTGGCGATGGTCAGGTCCGCGCCCATCTCGATCCAGGTGTCGAACAGGCCGGTGCGCAGCGGGTTCAGCATGACGCCCTCGACCGTCACCGAGGACCCCGGGACGATCAGCCCCGCCGCCAGCGGGAAGGCCGCCGAGGACGGGTCACCCGGCACGGCGACGGCGGTCCCGGTCAGGGGCTGACCGCCCTTGAGACGGATGATCCAGCCCTCGCCAGCCTCTTCGACGTCAACGGTGGCCCCGAAGGCGCGCAGCATCCGTTCGGTGTGGTCGCGGCTCTTCTCCGGCTCGGTGACCGAGGTCACGCCCTCGGCGTTCAGACCGGCCAGAAGAATGGCCGACTTGACCTGGGCCGAGGCGACGGTCTGGACGTGATCGATGGCTGTCAACGTCCCGCCGGTCAGGGTGGCGGGCAGAAGCCCCGCCTTTCCGCTCCAGTCGAAGGTCGCACCCATGCGGCTCAGATGGTCGGTGACCCTGCCCATGGGGCGGCCGCGCAGGGAGGCGTCGCCATCGAAGGTCGCGGTGATCGGATAGCCGGCGGCCGCGCCCATCAGCAGGCGCACGCCCGTGCCGGCGTTGCCGCAGTCGATGACCGAGGCGGGACTTTCGAAGCCTCCCTTGCCCGTCACACGCCATTTCCCGCCCCCCAGACGCTCGACCGTCGCGCCGAAGGCCTCGGCGGCCCGGGCGGTGGCCAGGACGTCATCGCCCTCCAGCAGGCCCTCGACCTCGGTCACGCCGGTCGCCATGGCGCCCAGGATCATCGAGCGGTGGGACATGGACTTGTCGCCCGGTGCGCGGACCGTTCCGGTCAGGGCTGAGCCGGGCTTGGAGGTCAGATGAGAGACGGAAGACACCCGCGTGGGCTCCGGAAAGAGAAAAATGGAGGGGGTGCGCCCCGCGATCGCGGCCGCAGTGCAGCCGCCGGGACCAAAGACGGCTTTTGACAGCGAGCCCCCACAGTGGCAAGGGACGCGACCGAAATCCCCACACCCAATCAAAGGCTCCCCTCACGTGGCCGATCCCCAACTTGGCGCCAAGCAGGTCTGTCCGAACTGCCAGGCCAAATTCTACGACCTGAACCGTCGTCCCGCCCACTGCCCGAAATGCGACACCGAGTTCGATCCTGAAGAAGCGATCAAGCTGCGCAGCCGCCGCGGCCGTCCGGGCGGTTACGCCGCCGACGACGCCGACGATCAGGTCGACGAGAAGAAGGTCTCGGACGACGAGGACGAGGAAGAGGACGTCGCAACCCCGGAAATCGACGAGGAAGGCCATGAGCCGATCCTGACGCCGGACGACGAGGACGACAGCGTCACCGACCCGACCGACGAGCCCGGCATGGGGTCCACCGACGGCGACGACGACGACGTCCTGGCCGACGATGACGACGACTCCGTGCCCTTCATCGAGGACGAAGACGACGACGCCTTCGACGAGGACATCGCCAAGGGCGGCGCCGACGACGACGATCTCTGATCGAACAGCGACATGCCGGAAGCCGGGCCCAACCCGGTTTCCGGAGCTTGCGCGAGACCTTCAGAAGGCGGCGGAAAATAAAATCAGAATCGGGCTTGATCGAAAAATCGGCCTGACATACTAACGCCGCCTCGCCGGGGACCACAGGGAACCGGACGACACCCACCGGGGGATCAAACCTTCGGAACGGGGCTTTAGCTCAGCTGGTAGAGCGCTTGCATGGCATGCAAGAGGTCAGCGGTTCGACTCCGCTAAGCTCCACCATCGGTCCCTTCAGACGCTGCTTGCGTTTGAAGGGACCGGCCAACTTCCTCACCATTTTCGAACCAGAGCGGCCGTCACTCGTATGGCGCAGTTGCATCGAAAATGGCGTGTATTCGGAAGCGTGGGGACCGTTGGCAATGCCAAGTCCGACGTCGAGGGTTTGACCCCCGCTCAAAGACCTTCGCTCAACGCAAAGACGCCGAACGGTGGGGCGTCTTGCAAGAGCGCGATCTCGACGAACTGGAGAGCCGGGGCGAAACCGCTAACGCGGTCCCGTGCGATCTAGAACTCGGAGAAGCTCTCGATAGGCACGCCGCACTGGTGAAGGTAAAGTCGGGCGATCACTACCTACTCATTGCAATGAAGCGCCGCCCTATCGCGAAGAGGCGACTCGAAGGGCTCAATCGGACCCACTTCATTCGATACCGAGACGATCGCCTAAGTGAGGTCGGCCCCCGTACCGTGGCGAGAGAGCTTTGGCTGATTCAGAGGACGTACGACCTCGCCCGGAAGGAGTGGGGCTTCGCCGCTCTAGAGAATGCAGCGCGGGACGTGTCAAAGCCTCGGCAACCAAGGGGTAGAGAGCGTCGTCTGGAGGCAGGCGAGGAAACTCGCCTGCTGGCAACTGCCGCCACGATAAAGACTGCCAACTTGCAAGCGATCATCCGCTTTGCAATTGAGACCGCCATGCGCCAGGGCGAAATCCTTGCGTTGGACTGGCGCTACGTTGATCTAGGAAACCGCACGGCGCTTCTTCCCAAGACGAAGAACGGTCGAGCCAGAACGGTCCCCCTATCGCGGCGCGCCACGGACATTCTGACTTGCCTACCCACGCGGTCGGGCAGGGTTTTCGCCACAACACCGGACGCCTTAAAGCAGGCTTGGAACCGGCTCGTTATTAAGGCGGAATGCGGCGACCTCCGCTTTCACGATCTGCGCCATGAGGCTGTTTCGCGTCTCTTTGAGAAGGGGCTGGAAATGCCGGAGGCCATGATGGTCTCTGGGCACACAGACCCGAGAATGCTGGTCCGCTATACGCACCTCAGCGCTCGCAAGCTTATAGAAAAGCTGGACGCGAGCGATGTCTCTTGAACAACGATAGGGCGGTTCTTAAATAACCGTTCCCGAAACGATAGCTACCAGCTATCGTTTCGGCTTCTCCCCTTGCAACAGCACCGAGGAATATAGTCATAAGGAAATGAAATATGAAAACGACAGAGGAATATTATAGCACCCTCTATAAAGGCGTCCAAGGGAAATGGGTCGTCTTGAGTACCTTCAAGCCGGATACGAACGTCGGGGTTCTTGTTGAGAATCTGCCTGCTGAGATCGCAGCTCGCTCAAGCGAAGCTGACCAGTCCCTGTTCGCGACGTTTGCGGTGTTCGACAAGCGCCCTCTCACCGGCAGAGGCAAGGGAGCGGATATCGGAGCCATTGTTGCCTTCTTTGCGGACATGGATGTGTCGGATGGCGGGCATTACGCCGATAACAAAAACCCCCCAATGACGCTTGCTGAGCTGAAGTCGGCGGTTCTGGGTTGGGGCCTTCCTTCGCCATCAGCCATCGTGAACTCCGGGCGCGGATATCACTTCGAATGGAGGCTCGATAAGCCTTTCATCATTACGTCTCAGACGGAGCGAACGCGTGCGAACTTGGCCCTCAAAGGCTTCAACAGTTACGTCATAGAGAAGGCTGCCGAAGCGGGCATCAAACTCGACTCGATGGGCGACCTAGCGCGTGTGAAGCGGGCACCGGGGTCCGTGAACCACCGCCCCGGACAGCCTGCTCGGCCGGTCGAGGTAGTGGAATTGGAGCCTGACCGGACCTACTCTATTGAATTCATGGAGGGATTTAAGCCCTCGGTTTCACGGCACCGTGAAAGTCAAGCCGTCCTCAGTGAGAGCGGGCCCAGCTGGGATCAGGTCGTCGCCAACGACCCCTTCATCAAGCACTGCATCGCTAACGCCAAAACCATCACTTACGGGGAGTGGTTCGCTGGAATCAGCATTGCGGCTCGGTGCGGAAACGGACGCGAACATGCTCATGAATTCTCGCAGCTTGACCCTGCGCGCTATAACGCGCGAACGACTGACGAGAAGATCGACGAGACGCTGAAGGTAGGTGGAGCGGTCACCTACGCCTACATCCGTGAGGAGCTCGGCTTTAAAGGTCTGGACGAGGACGAGCTGGCGTCCCGGCTCCATAGTCCGCTCGACTTCGGAAAGATGCCACAGGCCGAGATCCACGTCCTACGGACGACGGTTTACGACCTGGGGTCGGATCGGTTCTTCGATATCCCAACGATGACTACCCGTACAAACGCTGCGTTTGCTATGCAGCATGGTCACCGCGTAGCGAGCCCTTTGACGATGTTCCGGTCATCGCCGCTGTCGATCAAAGCTGTGAAGGCCGACTATTTGCCGGGCTTGCCGAGGCTCGTCGGGACCGGGGAGCGCGTGACGCTCAATACGTGGCAAGAGTCCCAGCTGAAGCCGGTTGAGGGTGAGTGCCCGACGATACTGGCTCACTTCGACTACCTGATCCCAAACGAGGCCGAACGTAATCACGTCCTCGATTATTTCGCCCATCTGGTTCAGCGCCCCGGCCAAAAAATCCGGCACGCTCTCTTTATCGCTGGTGGCCAAGGCACCGGCAAAAACCTAGCCGTCAGTTGGTTGGAGAGGATAATCGGTGAGCCAAACCACCGCCTATTAGGTGCAGATGCGTTGCCAAGCCGGTTCAAGGCCGACCGCATCGATAAGAGTTTCATCACGGTGGATGAGGTCGCCGGCATCGACCATCAAACGGCCAATGACATGAAGGGCTGGATCACCGGTGAATATATGCCGGTCGAGGAAAAGGGCGTGCCGCGCTTCCAAGGCCGCACCCCACGGGGGTGGGTGTTCCTCAGCAATATGATCGACGGTCTGAAGCTGGACGACGATGATCGACGGTATGCGATCATCCAAGCGGCTAGGACCAAGCAGTCAGGTGCCTACTACGACGACCTGATCTCCAAATCCGAAAGCGAACTTCCGGCCTTCGCATACTACCTCGGAAAGCGGCCACTGGATGGATTCGAGCCCAATCGCCTTACGCTAGACAGCCCCATCAAGGGACTGATCGCACAACTCAGTCTGAGCCCGTTTGAGCTTGGACTTAGGCAGGCGATGGACGGCGAAGAAGGCGTTTTCGTTCGTGACTTCGGGACTGCGGAAGCCGTCGTTAAAACCGTTGTTAGCGGGGGCTACGCTTACAACCCGCCGACCCCGGCACGCGTTGGGATTATCCTCAGCAAGGAGAACGCAATCAGTCTCGACCAAATGCGGATTCCAGGCGTCGGTAAGAAACGCTTATGGGTGTGGCGCAATCACGAAAAATGGGCGTCAGCCAGTCCGCAGGAACTGGCCGACGAAGTACGTCGCACTAAGCCTCTGATAGAGGGAGCGATGTTGCGCGAGACGGTTTAGCGCGACTGGGTTGGGTTCTGGCTCGCTGGCGATGACCAGCGAGCGTCGCTTTCCCGTATCAGCATATCGGACGGGTGCAGCTAATAAACATCGGCCATCCAATCGATCTTCATGCGGAGGCCGTAGTTGGCAGTCTCGCACTCGCAATCCTCAGGTGGGAGAATGTGAGCTTCGAGCGGCGCGACCTTTTCGCCGTTCAAGGTCCGGCATCGCTCACAGACCGGCGGCAGCATGTCGTAGGTCCATGAGATGGCGTCGGTGCTGATCTCCATTTGCTTCAAGTTGAGGGCGTCGTTCCAGAGGGAGCGCCATCGGGAGAAGGTGAAGAATGCTCGGAGAAGCGTCTTCTCATGCGCTGCTAGAGGCTCGACCAGACCTTTCGGCGTAATCTCAGCGAAGGCAGCACGGCTCATGAAGCCGTTGGCACGGATGCCGATGGACTTTAATTCAATGCGGGAAAGCTGCTCGCCATTCTTGCGGTGAGCCGTGCACAGGGCGCGCGGATGGATACCCGCGCCGTCCTGCACTGCTGCAATCAAGAAGGGGCGGGCATTTTCCTTCAGGTAAGCAAGGCGTCGGATCGCTTCATCGACGGCAAGGCCGACGACCGTCTCTTGGCTGCTGTTGAGAACGTCCATTTCAGAACTGCGCCTTAGGCGGCTTGGTAAACTTGGCCTTCTCGCACTGGCCGATGATCTGGCTAGGGCCTGTATCTATCATCATCATGCCGCTTATCCGGTTGATCTCGACGAACCGTCCAAGTCGCAACCTCTCTGGCGTTACGCTGGTGATCGAATCCCGGGCGCTACAGTCACTGGTCGTGCAGTAGACGTTCGCGTCTAGGTCCACGGAGAACCGAAGGGTCTGCTTGCCGATCTGCTTGGTAGTCTGGACGTTCCCAATTTGAACGGTCTGGAGAATGGTGCCCGGGCAAACAAGGTCAAACTTCTGGGCATTCTCGCAACCCGCCATCGCGAGAAAGCCTAGAAAAGCTATACGGCGCATTTGATCCCCCGACCTTGGTGATTAGGGACCATAAGCCCGGATTGTTCCTGACTAAATATGGGATACTGAAGCCATCCCGACCGCCGCATTGATCCGCCAGGACTCACGATAGGCAACCCGCTCGGCTGGGTGCCCGAGGACAAACACGGCACTGGTCAACGATCTTGCTTGCCTGTCTCGGTGGATCAGCGTCTCGGCAAACTTGGACCACTGCACCCTTACACCTTCCGTCCAAGAAGCAACAATGGAGATAGATATTTTTGGATTGTAGATTTTGAGACAGTGAGACACTGAGACAAAGAGCAAAACCACAATGCACCGATGACGATAATCTGTGGTTTGTGTAATCTATTGTGAAATGATCCAGAGAAAGAAAGGGACATTTCATGCGGAAAGAATACCAAGAACGACTAAAAAACTCAGATCTTATTAATATGGCCCCTTGGCTCTTTGTAACTAGCGCCCAACTTGCTAAGGCGCTCGGCGTACATATCCAAACACTCTCAAATTGGAGGCTGCGAGGAACCGGCCCTGCCGCTGCTCCGTCGGGCTTCTTCAAAGGCCGTCCCTCCCGTTACATGGTGGGTCATGTGATGGGCTGGGCTGCTGAACAGGCCGGAGAGTTCGTTGCGCCGTGGAGGTTCAACGCAGTCTGGCTTCGGGACAACATGCAGTTCGCCAAAGCCGACGACCGGGAGGCAGTTCAGGCCAGGGTGAAAATGTTGATGCGCCTGTCCCGTGACTTTAGGCCCGGCGACCTGACAGCGCTGGGTCGGGACGGCCTTTTGCGCTAAAATTCGACAGAATGCAGAAATGGCCGGCGAGCTCTCAAGACGAGCTGCTTTGCAAGCTCCGATTGCGCCTATAGGCTTGGCAATAACGCCCCCCCCCAGGGGACAATGCCAAGCCGGAGCAATGTGGTGGCAGACGATGTTATTGACCGCCTGCGCCAACTCCGGACGGAGGTGGCGGCGCGCGACATGAATGAGGCTGACACGCGGCATCGCGTGATCGACTTTATCCTCCACGACGTTCTCGCGTGGCCTAGAAACCAAGTGAAAACTGAACCGTACGTCGGAAATGGATTTGCCGACTATGTTCTTGTTAAATCCAATGAAGACCCGATAATTTTTATCGAGGCCAAGAAAGACGGCATCTATTTCGAACTACCCCGACCGGTCAAGGAAGACGAGTGCAGCGCTTATATTAGGATTGATAAGTTATTAACTGATCAACCAATTCGCGACGCGATGACGCAGGTTAGGACTTACTGTCAAGATACCGGGTGCGAGTTTGCTGCCATCACTAACGGAAACGAGTGGATATTTTTTAAGACATTCGAGCGCGGCAAGAGATGGGAAACACTTCAGGCATTTGTCATTCGATCATTGGTATATTTTGAACGCGAATACACAAAAGCTTACAACGAGCTCGGATTCGTCTCGATAACAGACTATCTGTCTCTTCAAGAACTTCTAACGTCTTCTTCTCCGAAAGACAGGAGCATATATTACGCGAAGGATAGGATACCATCGTACTCCCACCCAATAACCGCTAACCGACTCGCTAATTTTCTGAGGCCAGTGGTAAATCATTACTTTGGCGTGATCGGTGACGACGATGCAGAGTTTATGGATCGATGCTACGTTTCTCAGCGAGACTATGAACTCACGTTCGACGGCATGAGATCCGTCATTGCCGACTCCCTCTCCCCCTATTTCGAAGGGTATGGCGTCAAGCAGCTAACTGACACCGGAAAGGGCGGCGCGCTCGGCGGCAAACTCACCAAGAAGCTGAAGCATGGCAGAGTGGGAGAGGTTTTGGTCCTCTTTGGGGGGAAGGGTGCCGGAAAATCCACTTTCATCAAACGACTACTCCACCACAATCCGCCCCGCTGGCTTCGCGATCACGCCGTCATCGCGATCATCGATCTCCTGAAGGTCCCGGAAGAACCAGAGGTGATAAGGAAGGCAATTTGGGAGGGGCTTGTCGATCGCCTGGACCCTGAAGGACTCTTAAGCGCCGAGCGGTCCACGCTGCTGGACAAGCTTTTCTCGGACCGCTTTGAAACGGCAAATCGCCAAGAACTCGCCGGCCTGCCGAAAGCATCTGAGGCTTACAACACCCAATTAAACGGTCTGATTGCGTCTTGGAAAACAGATAAGAGGTATTGCGCTCAGAGACTCGTCAATTACTGGCGAGGACAAGACAAAGGTGTTATCGTAGTCGTTGACAACACAGACCAGTATAATAGCGCAAATCAGAATTTCTGCTTTACTTCCGCGCAGGAAATTGCCGCTGAACTTGGATGCGTCACACTTATATCGATGCGTGAAGAGCGTTTTCATAGCTCAAAAATTCACGGCTTATTGGATGCGTTCCAAAACTCCGGTTTCCACATTAGCTCGCCGAAGCCTGCCGAGGTCTTTCGGAAGAGGCTCGAATATACCAAGTCATTGCTCGGTGGAGCAGGGCGCGGAAGAGATATGGTAGTCAGTCAAGACACCGCAGTGGTGTCTGATAGCGCTACATACCTAGGAATAATTAGCCGAGAGTTCAGAATGGAGAAATCTCCTCTGAACAGCTTTTTGACCGCATGCGCACATGGCGATACACGTCTATCGCTGGATCTGTTCCGCAGCTTTCTACTTTCTGGCTATACAAACGTAGAGGAAATGCTTGCTGCCGGAGAGTGGAATTTTAAGATCCACCAAGTCATCAAGCCCGTCATGATTCCCACTAGATATTTCTATGACGAGAGCCTTAGCGATATACCGAATATATACCAACTTCGCTACAATCGTCACAGTTCCCACTTTACGTCTTTGAGGATTTTGAGGAAGCTGTCCAAAGGCGTGGAGGGCTCTTCTGTAGCTCACATACCCATGGCAACCCTGAAGTCATATTTTGCCGAGACATTTAATATGCTCGATGACTTCAAGAGGAACGCTGACACGCTGCTGAGACACGGCTTTGTAGAGGCCGACAACCGCATTGATGAGTACAGTGAGTCCGTAGATGCAATGCGTATAACCGGATACGGCTTATATATGCTTAGAGACCTTTCACACATATTCGCATATTTGGATCTAGTTTGTACCGATACAGGGGTTTTTGACGAACCGACGAGCCATTATCTCGTCGAAGCAGCCAAGAAGGAATATAAGCTATTCCTTTCCAATGATCGTGTCGCGAGGGTCAGAACGCGCTTGGATCGGGTGGAGAAATTCATCGACTATCTCAGTGCGGAGGAGAGCCGAGAGAGGGAGCTCTACGGACTAGGTATGCCAGTGGAGGACATGTTCACGCATAGGTGCAAAGTGAACTTTGAGTCTGAGAAACAAATCGTCATGGCTAGCGCGCAGCGGCAGAGCGCGGGTCGTCGAAACGGAGCCTCGGGAAGCGGTGGGGGAGACAACCGGCGCCCTCGCAGGACGTGGAAACGCTAGGGACTTTGAAACTAAAACGCCTCGCCCAGAGGGCGAGGCGTTGAAGAAATCGGATCTAGCAGTCTGGCGAGCGGCTATGCCGCATGAGCCTCAAGGCGGGTTCCCCCTAGATCATCCACTTCGAATCGAGCTCCAAAGAACTCCGTCAGAAAAGCCAATTGCCACAATAGGGCGCTAGCTAGAACGCAGCCATCATTAACCCGCTGTGCGAATCCGTCAATCGGCAAAGATTGCCTAGCTACGTCTTAAAAATCGACCCTATCAGGTAACGCCTCTTCGACCGATTGCATGAGACCGCCGGGAGACAAACCCAGGGCGCGGGCGACCACCACGAACTCTACAAAGTCCAAGCGTCTCTCCTTGTTTTCGATTTTCGAAACGAAGGACCGAGCCTTGCCAAGGCGTTCAGCAAGCCCCCGCTGCGACAGTCCTCCAGATCGACGTGCCTCAATCATCACAGTGATCGCCGCATCATAGGCTGCTGACGTCACCCAAGGGCGCTGCATCTTCCGGACTTCCCATCGTGGAGTCCGGTTGCTAAGCAATGTGAATAGCGCACCCATCATGGGTGCGCGGGAGAGG
>Ga0209630_10005310_pt1 | contig 10972 bp, 22 predicted proteins | sample COG_01_FD_184745 | JGI IMG/M metagenome (GOLD analysis project Ga0209630, IMG submission 184745) | Pelagic Microbial community sample from North Sea - COGITO 998_met_01 (SPAdes) (version 2) | ecosystem: Environmental > Aquatic > Marine > Neritic zone/Coastal water | place: Helgoland, sampling... | reverse complement strand
CCCTGCTGGTTCTCAACGAACATGGACCTATTCTTCAAGCAGCTTGACGAATCCAGGAACCGGCCTGATTTCCAACTGGACCGGCACTTCTTGGATGGTGAACATCACAGACAATAACGGTGACGATGCAAGCGCCATGCAAAGCGCGAGTGGAACGCTAGCCATAACGGTTTACGTTGATGGCGTATTAACTTACACTGGTACTACAATTTCAGGTGGATGGGCTAACCAGAACGGCACTAGGGCAGGTTTTCAATTTACTGATGATTCATGGAAGTCATCGCTAACAGGTGGCGAAGAAATCACCCTCGATATGGCTATCTTCTCGACAGGAGATACACCGCTTGCTGACGGAGATATTCTTCAATGGGTTGATGTTGATTCTAAGTTCAAGCCTGCTCAGCTAACAATCGATGATCTCAGCGACGTAGATACCTCTACTGTTGCACCGACCGATGGTCAAGCATTGGTCTGGGATAATGCGAACAGCCAGTGGGAGCCTGGAGCAGTTGCAAGCAGCATTCAAACTGCAACTGACTTTGATCTACAGCCAGCCGCTGGCACGGCCTCGATCACGCGGACCGGAGCGTCTCAAACCAGTAACGTTACATCCGGCAACCTTGGGCTGGGCATTCAAAACTCAGGTTACACTTATTGGAGCACCAATCCTGACGGTTTTGCGGGAACTGTTCTTGACCATCTCGTCAACACAGCTTCGTTCCCTATTGATGTTGACATCAGCGGGACCACCTACACGCTCACGGCAGCAGCTGACTATTCAACGACCGGAACCCCACATGTGGAGCTGCAGCACGAGACTGTCACAACGTTCAGTAACGCTGCTTCCTACACGCTCAGCCTAGCCTCTGCCCCTACCCAGGCGCTACAAAACAACGACATCTTGCAATGGGTTGACGCTGACTCTAAGTTCAAGCCTGTTCAAATTATTAGTGGTATTGGAACTGAAGGTAGTGTTAATACCACAGGTATCATAACAGCATCATCATTTGTTGGTAATGGATCTAGTTTAACTGACTTAGTTACCAGCATTCAAACTGCAACTGACTTTGAACTGCAACCAGCCACTGGTACGGCCCCGATTACGCGGACTGGAGCGAGTCAAAGCAGTAACGTCGCATCCGGCAACGTTGGACTGAGTATTCAAAGCTCAGGCTTCACCTATTGGAGCGTTGATCCCGAGGGCGACGAGAGCGGGACGATCCTCGACTACCTGTCAAACGTGGCAACGTTTCCGATTGACGTTGACATTAGCGGCACGGTTGTCACGGTCACAGGGATTCAAGACGATTCAGCAGGTCTATCAACTCCATACGTTCGGCTAGATCATCTGAACGTAGGCATGGTCAATGGCGTGAGCTACACACTAAGCCTGGCATCTGCCCCTACTCTGCCGCTACAGAACAATGACATTTTACAGTGGGTTAACGCTGACTCAGTGTTTAAGCCTGTTCAGCAAACAGGTAGCAGTATTAGAACTCTTCTAGGTATTGGCGAGTACGTTGACGATGCAGCGGCAGGTACGGGCGGCGTAGCGTCAGGAGCGTTGTATTACAACACGACGACATCGGACTACAAGGCTAAGACGTAGCCGAAAGCGGTAACTGCTATTATTAGACCATGAAAGATCATCTTGCGACTCTACAGACCCTTCTCTATCGGAAACTTACCTCACTGTAAGTACAGTAAATCTCTTTCTTATAAGACACTTGACACCAGCACCTAAGTGCTCTATACTACGAGGAGGAACAACCTCCTCTTTTTTATGAAATCTTATCGAGAGCAACAAAGGGAACGACTTTCTGATTCAATATTTGAATACTTGTCTGACGAAAAAATTACAGCAGATGAACTTATCTCTGAATTTTATGATGAAGTCAAAGAAACATTTGATTACTTTGATAAGTATGCAAAAAAATGCAAACAAGTTATAGATAAACTTCCTAAGAAAGTTGTACCTGCTGATGATTATTCCCACTCAGAGCATTATTATGATCATGGGAGAAATAAAACTTACGATGAAATGATTGCTGAAGGTTATACAATGTCTGGTGATGGATTTTGGATGCCATCTGAAGAAAAAAAGATTTCAGATGCACAAGAACAAGATTGGGAAAAATTTTGGGAGGAAATAGAAATTATTTGACAAAACTACATCTTATGATGTAAAATTATACGAACAATTCAAAAGGTATTATGGCTCTTAGTGAAAAAGTGTCCGAAAATTTAAAAGAAGCAGAGGGAAGTCTTCGAAATGCTCTTCATTGGGCAGCAAAGAATGAAAGACCTTTAGTATGCAAACAGATTTCAGATTTAATTCACACGATTGACCAAATTGGTTCTTTTGATGGAATTATTGACATGCTAGAAAATCGTAAACCTGGAAGTAGAGGAAACTTTGGAATTACTTTTGATGATGATGAATAAAGTAAATTAAATTTAAAGATAGAATTAACACACTGGACTTTTTGGTTAAATAGTGTTAGGATTTCCTAACACTCACAGATAAGAATGACATTACCCAGAAACGGATACTCAGAACTCACAACACAAGAACATCATGAATTGAGTTTGTTGAAAAATGCAATTAAAGAAAATCCTGCATCCGTTCACTATGAAAAAATGGAAAGATTTGCTGATTTGATGGTTAGGAGTCTAGGGGTGTGCCAGACACCAGAGTGACCACTGAGACCCCACTGGGGTCTTTTTTAATGTATTATATCTGTAGTTAAGACAAAACCATGCTTTATGAAATTAAAGTTAGTCCTGGTCCGAATAGTCGGCCTTTTCAGTATTATACTGTAACTGTTGAAGCATTAACATCACATGATGCTGTTGCTAGAGTTGAGAGAAGTAATCCTGGTTGCAATGTTTATTGCATGAACTCATACAATTCTCCCAAAGAAGGAAGTTCTGGTTTAGATTTCAGTGACATTGGAGGTTCTGCACTTTTTATTGCTTTTCTTTTGTTGCTTTGGGGAGTTATTCAGTATTGGCACATCATTCTTCCGATTAGTATTATTGTAGGTATTCTGTGTGTTATTGGTTGGTTTGCGAAGGAGGATTGACATAATACATAATATCACTTAAAATGTTCATGTAATTTAATTGATTTAATGGCACAAAAATTTCTATACATCGTGGATCATTTTGAACCATTTCCAAGGTCAGAGTATGGTGGTTTGTGGAATGTAATCGCAGACAATGATGAAGAATGTTTTGATTTGATTTTAGAAGAAAATGCTCACCCTGATGAACAGTATCACATCAATCTTCGTTGGAACATTGAGAAGGCTACTATTTTCACTTTAGGTGAAGAGAGTGGTACTTCTCGTGTAGTTGAATATTTTATTACATGATGTCCTATAACCCCCAAGTTGATGATTATGTAAAATGGGATCGTAAGCAAAGTCGCTTTACTGATGAAGGGTGGGTTTATTTTAAGTGTGCAGACTACATTACAATTGAAGTTGGCACAAAAGATAAACCAGATTGCTTAGTAGGTATTCACAAAAAAACACACATTCTTGTTGTTTGCCACTCATGCTATTGGGGTGATTTGGAATACATAAAGAATAGAAGAACTCCTGAAGATGAGTAAAAGTTAATGTCATAAGTATAGAGTTTATTAAAAATAAATAGTAAAATAGTAAACGGAAAAACTTATGTCTAGATTTGGAGATCTTGTTAAAGGAAAAGCAGCACCTGCTCCTTCTCCTGCACCTGTTGTAGAACCAACTCCAGCACCTGAACCAGTTGTTGAAGAAGTTGTTGTTGAAGAACCAGTAAGAGCAAGAGATGAAAGTGGTCATTTTATTGCTGATGATCCTTCAACCCCAGAAAATGAAGCATGGGTAGGTGGAATTGCCCCTAAAACATCTAAAAAATCTAAAAGATCTAGGAGATCTAAAAAATCTGAAGAATGATTTCAAAAAGAGTTAAAATAGAACCGGTTACAGAACCTTTTCACAAAACCTTTCCTTTCGGTCTAAGTTGGACTGTGAAGCAAGGTAAAAAAGAACTTGAACACTTTGCTTATTTTCCCTATGAAGACTATAGATCAAGATATATCCAACGATACAAATCTGAAGGTGGAAGAAAATTCAAAAAGTTCAAAACTAAACCAAGATCGTGAATGGATTGATGATGCATTTTGTGTTGAGAAAGGTTTTGTTTTGTGGAAAAGTATCCGTAAAGATACTGGAGAAGATTTTTTATTTGGTATGACTAAACAGGCAGTTATTGAAATGACCAGATTTCATTTGAAATGTGAACAGGAAAACACTTTACATCTTTACACAAGAGTAGTAGGATCAGCAATTTCTAGTATAGACTTATGAACAAACCCTTATATAAAATTGAAGAAGAAGGAACTAATGGATGGCATCTGTTAGAAAATTACGAAAATCTTACTAAAGATAGATGTTCTGAAATTTGGTCTGCACTTATAGTAAAAGGATACAATCCAAATCGGTTAAAGATCGTAAGAACTTCCTGAACAGTTCTAATCTATAGATAATGATTCGTAATACAAAACCAATTATTTGTAGAAAGGTAAGAACTTATGGCAAAAGGAAATACTGGTAATACTAAAGAGTTTGTTCAATGCCTAGCATTTGCCCATTTTGCTAATAATAAATATCCTAACAAAAAAGAAGATCAAGAAGAACATAAAAATTCCTTTTATAAACTTTTTCTTACTTCTACAGATCGAAAAAAACATGACATTAAAAAGTTAAATCTTAGAGAATATAAGGAATATTTGGGAACAAAATTTCCTTATATTATGTGTTTGAGAGATTTTATAACAAAGGTTGGTGAAAGAGGTAAAAATAAAGGTAAAATTACTGCAGACACTACAGTACAAAAAGTATATGATGTTGCACTAGAACTTTATAAATCAAAAATTATTGGTCAAAATTGGGAGAAATATGAATTTTTAGAACAGACTGATATTTTTACTCAAACTGTAAAAGATGCTGCATTAGAAAAAATTAAAAATGTTTTAGGAATAAAATTCAAACTTGATATGCTTGCAAGTTTTGATATGTTTATTGTTCATAAACAAAAAAAGCAGCAGATATTGGATGAAATAAACACTCACATAATAAATGCAGATGAAGCAACTGTATTAAGAAACTATACACTAAATCAACATACTTATAGAACTATATTAAATCGGCATTTTAAGTCACCGTCAAATACGAGACCTTTAGTTGCTGTTTCACTTAAATTACCAGGATCTATTGAACAAAAAAAATTTATAAACATAATTGGAACAGAGAACGTAAAGAAAGAACTGTCTGAAAATATTGATCCATACACTAAGTTTTTAACTTTAGCAATATCATCTAAACCAAATGAGTTAAAATCATTAATAGAAAATTTGATAAAAATAGAATATGGGCAATTTAAAACTAATTCCAATGTATTGACTTGGGAATTACCAGTAACCTTTAGGTATAAAGTAGCAGCACAAAAGGTATTTGGTAGAGATATTGAACCATTGAGTGATATGAATTATAAAATAGTTTTTCTTGCTCAAGGATATGGTGCTGGATGGAATGGATTTGTTAAAGTTGGAAAACAAGGTCCACCTTGGACTGGTGGAGGTGCGGCATCAACATTTGAATTTTTCTATGAACAATATCCAGAATACTCTATAGTTATACAGAAGTTAGTTCAACTAAGGGCAAAAGCTTTTAACTATGTTTTAACTGGTAAAGAAAATGGAAAAATAGACACTTCTACTTTTTCAAATAAATTAAAATCATTATATCAAGCAGCACTAAGAGAAATAACAACTAGAAAAATACTAGTTAATACTGTTGGTGTGAAATATGATAATATTAAGAAATTTTTTGATCTTTATGATGAAGAAAATAAAAGTAAAGACAGTATGACAATGTATCAAGTTGCTGTGATTAACTTAGTTAGAGGCAAAATAACCCCTTCAATTAAGATAACAAACAAATATGCAAGTTTTAATATGGATGTTGGTAAAAAATCAGAAAGGAAAGCAACATCTTCCGAAACTCAACAAAGAATAAAAGCACATTATGCACATGCACAACTTGCATGGTTTACTTTTATTGGTGGAAAGAGTTATCAATCATTTCTCAAGCAAAGAATGTTTTTGACCATATATGGAATTATCACTAAAAAAGGATATAAAATTTTTGATTATAATAAAAATATTACTACAGTTAAAAGTGCAATTACTGCATCACTGAAAGGTATGCCTAAAGCATCGTTTGATTCTGCTCCTCACCTGTTACTGTCATGAAACTGGCACACTGACGATCCAACTGTAAGTTGATGTGCTATGCTTGAATTGTTCTAAGGAGACCAATGAAGTTTAATTTTTCAGATTTTGCTGACAGAGAAGAAGCAATTTCTTCAGTAGAAGACTCTATTGAACTGATTGTTGATTGTTATTCTAAAGATTCTTTACTGGATAATTATCTTGATGATGAAACGGTTGATAAGTTGAGATTTATTCTCAATGATATTTCGGAAGGAATTATTAAATAGAACCAGTTTGCGATCCGTCACACCACCTCTTCACAGGGGTGGTTTTTTATTGTATGATAAGTCCATAGATTACCACACATCACTTGACTATCACTCTTCGACCACATCAAGTAACGGCAGTTGATGCCATGCTTACTAATCGAAAAGGAATGGTCATAGTTCCGACTGGTGGAGGCAAGACGCTTTCTATGATTACTCATGTTAAGAACATTTTTGCATCTAATGATGGTGCTAAAACTATTGTTGTAGTTGTTTCACCAAGAATACTTTTAGCACAGCAACTTTCCTCTGAGTTTCTTGAGCAGATTGATGATGCTGCTGTGATGCATGTTCATAGTGGTGGAACTTCTCACTTTAGTAGCACTAAACCTAACATTATTCACAACTGGTCTGCACAAGCATACAGTAAGCAACTTATCTTCACTACTTATCATTCTCTGCATCGTATTCAGGAAGCAGGTCTTAATGTTCACACCATTCATTTCGATGAAAGTCATAACTCAGTCAAGAAAAACTTTTTTCCTGCTACCAAGCATTTCTCTACTAATGCTAACTTTTGCTTTTTCCACACTGCTACTCCCATTTATTCTGCAACTAATAACAAACCCGGTATGAATGATGAGCAAGTTTATGGTCAGGTGATTTGTAAAGTTCCTGCTCCTCAACTTGTGAGTGGTGGATTTATTGTTCCTCCACAAGTCAGTGTAAAGAGACTTGAGATTAACTCCTCTAACGTCTTTGAGAGGGACTCTAAGCACCTTCTGGAGACTATTGAGGGTGAATGTATCCATAAGGGTCTAATCTGTGCTAAATCGACAAAACAGATTGTTGGATTGATGTCTAAATCCAGTTTTTCTCAGGAGATGCAGGAGCGTGGTTATTCTGTTCTTGTGATTACATCTAAGACTGGTGCGATGATTGATGGCAAGAAAGTCAAGCGTGAAGTATTCTTTGATACTCTAAATGCTTGGGGTAAGGATAATGATAAGAAGTTTGTTGTTCTTCATCATTCTATTATCAGTGAAGGTATTTCTGTAAGTGGTCTTGAGGCAGTTGTTTTTATGAGAAATATGAATTACATTGGACTTCTACAAAGTGTTGGTCGCACACTTCGACTTCATCATGAAGATGCTGCTGATATGAAGTCTGGTGCTATTCCTGCTGGGCAGTATCAACTTTACCGCAAATCATTTGGCAAGGTGATTATACCTGTCTCTGGTGATAGTGATAAGGTTGGTATTGCAACTGCAAAGAAAGTCCAAAAAGCACTTGATGTTGTATTTGAGCAGGGTGAAGTGTGTGAAACTATTATCAAGAGGTGATTATGTCTAAAGGATTTACTGTTGGAAACTGGAATGACCCTTTGAAGTTTTATGCTGCTATTCCTTTGGCAGGAAACAAAAACAAAATTGTCATTATTCACAAGGGTCAGCAACTCAAAGTATGTAGGAATGAGCAGTCTGCCCGAAACTTTATTGATCGACATAAAAAATCAAAGAGTGTTGGAGAGTTGCCCCTCTAAAAATAGCCCACTTTGAGATTGTCACTTAGATGTAAGCATCAAACTAATGAACGACTTCTTTGAAAAAGATCTTCCTGGTGAGATCCTTGACCTGACTGATGAAACAATCAATCAACTTCTCAATGAGGATGAACCCAAAAAGTTCAACTTCGATGAGTATCTTTCTGTAAACTATGACTACTGATTTCTAATGTATTTTCACGACATTCTCCGCCAAATGCAAGACCTTCGCAAAGCATGGAAGGTTCAAGATTTTAGATATACTAAAGAACAAAAAGAGCAGTATGAAATGCTTCTTGCACTTCGACGTGCTCGTGTAGAACAATTTTATGAAGAAGGTCGTGTCGCCACAACAAAAACAAAAACTACCAAAAAAGTTGTTGTTGAATCTAAGGAAATCAACTAATGAAACACCCACTGACTGACGAAATTATCGCAGCGGCTCTTCAAGATCTTGAAGACCAGGAAGACCAGGAAGACCTAAGGCTGGTGATGGAACGCAAGGACAGCATCTCAATACCGATCACGCTGGAGGAACTGTCAATGCTCCCAACACAGGAGGACGACTAATGAAAGAAATCACACTTGAAGAAGTATTGAGGCTTGGCAGCTTCAAGTACGATGATAGGCATGGTTGGCAAATCCTCGACGTTAAAAGCGATGTTACAGGCGATGTCTGTGCTAATGTCCATGGCGGTATCTATGGCGTTGTCAAAGGCGACATCGAGGGCAGTATCGTAGGCAATGTCGTAGGCGATGTCAGAGGCAATGTCGTAGGCGATGTCAGAGGCAATGTCTTTGGCGCTGTCGATGGCAATGTCCATGGCAAAATCAACGGTCGCAATTGGGAATTTATCGAAACGCCTAAAGACAAACTTCAACGACTAATCACAGAATCAGGCGACCAAGAACTGATCGAAGCATTCAACCAACTGGAGGACAACTAATGAAAGAAATCACACTTGAAGAAGCTCTAAAGCTTGTTAGATTCAAGTACTCCGATTACATCGGATGGCAAGTCTGCGATGTCCCTAGCCTTGTCCACGGCGACGTACTAGGGGTCAAAGGCAATGTCTTTAATGATGTTGGCGGCAACATCTATGGCAAGGTCGGTGGCGATAAGGGTATCAGAGGTAACGTCGAAGGCTGCATCGGAGGCAACGTCTATGGCGATGTCGATGGCAACATCTATGGCAAGGTCGGTGGCAATGTCAAAGGCAGAATCAACGGCCGCGTATGGCGGTTTGTTGAAACACCTAAAGACAAACTTCAACGACTAATCACAGAATCAGGCAACCAAGAACTGATTGACACATTTAACCAAATGGAGGACAACTGATGACCAAACAAATCACACTTGAACAAGCTTTAGAGCTTGTTAGATTCAAGTACTACGACTGCCTCGGATGGCAAGTCTTCGATGTCCCTGGCCGTGTCCACGGCGACGTACTGGAGGTCAAAGGCAATGTCTTTAATGGTATTGGAGGCAATGTCAATGGCAGGGTTGGTGGTGATGTCGATGGCAGTATCGGCGGCAATGTCGAAGGCGGTATCGGAGGCAACGTCTATGGCGATGTCGGCGGTATCGGAGGCAACGTCTATGGTGATGTCGATGGCATTGTCCATGGCAATGTCGGTGGCAATGTCAAAGGCAGAATCAACGGCCGTGTATGGCGGTTTGTTGAAACACCTAAAGACAAACTTCAACGACTAATCGTAGAATCAGGCAACCAAGAACTGATCGAAGCATTTAACCAACTGGAGGACTCATGACTAGCCAGTTTATCTATGTTGTCACTACAGATTCTGGTGATGACGAACGTGCATTCACAAATCAAAGTGATGCTTATGACTACAAATCTTGGCTAAAGAATCTATCTAAAGATTATGGAATGATTGGCATCAAAGAAATGTACCTTGAGAGCAACCAGGAGGACTCATGACTGAGCAATTCATCCATGGAATTGTTAACTTTCGAGACTGTTGGTACGCTCGTTTTGATATGCATAACTGTTGCAATGAAGATTTCTGGGAATGGCTATCAACAGGATATTATGACATGTACGTTCACCCTTTCCCGGATTATGATCCTTGGAATTTAACTGGTCGTGAAGGTGCCTTAAATGCACTTGATCGACTCTATGAAGAGAACGATAAAGGACTACGCCGTTTAGCACAGGAGGACAACTAATGACACCTGGCAATAAAGACGTGCTATCAAGCCCTGAGTTTATCCCACAAGCGCCTACAGCAGGCTTTCAAACCCTTTGGGTACAAAGACAACTCATGAACTTCAAGCAACTCAACAATCTGCTACAGAGGATCACTGGATTCAGACTCGAATATTATGGTAAATACACCAAAACAAAGACTTGGGATGAACTTGGCAGCCCCAGCCTTAATTATGGAAACATGTTAATTGCCAAAGCTTACCTTGATGCTGATTGTGGAAACATTAAGCCTGGTTGTGGAAACATGTTAATTGCCAAAGCTTATGGCCTTAAATAGTGAGACCAACTGAGTTTATTATAGAGTGTAACAAGGGGTTGACCTGAGACCCCTTTACCTCTATACTTGGATCAAGAAACAAAGGAGGACAACTGATGACACACCCTTTGACTGACAAAATCCTAGACAAGTTTGGAACGGACGACCAGCAATTTGCCTTTGAACTGGCCACGAAATGGGAGCCGACAAGGATTTATCTTGACGATGACATGCGAGCCGCTGCTGATTGGCAGTTGGAGCAGGTGATGAATTGGCTTCACGATAATCTTGGCAATGAGATTTATGCAGATGCCTATCAAGAAGACTACGACAATCTTAGGGGTTACATAATTACCGATTCCGTTAAGGATGATCTACACCTTGCAATGCGCCCAACACAGGAGAACAACT
>Ga0209630_10005308_pt1 | contig 10978 bp, 4 predicted proteins | sample COG_01_FD_184745 | JGI IMG/M metagenome (GOLD analysis project Ga0209630, IMG submission 184745) | Pelagic Microbial community sample from North Sea - COGITO 998_met_01 (SPAdes) (version 2) | ecosystem: Environmental > Aquatic > Marine > Neritic zone/Coastal water | place: Helgoland, sampling... | reverse complement strand
TTAATTTCCAAAGTTTCACAATATCTTTTATTATTTGCTGAATCAGCTTGAACAAATAAAGGATTCAAATCTAAATCATCTAAATTAGGTGAAGCTTTATTTACTTGCATTAACAAATCTGTTCTTCCAATAATATCACTTAATGACTTGAATCCTAATTCAGCTAAAATTTCTCTTACCTCTAACGCAATAAAAGTAAAAAGGTTTACTACTTTATCAGGTGTGCCAGTAAATTTTTCTCTCAATTTTTCATCTTGGGTACAAACACCAACTGGACATGTATTTGAATGACATTGACGTACCATAATACACCCCATTGCAACTAAAGCAGTTGTTGCAACTCCATATTCTTCAGCTCCCATCATCGCTGCAATTACAACATCTCTACCTGTTTTAATGCCACCATCAGTTCTCAAAGTAACTTTGTGCCTTAAATTGTTTAATGTAAGAACTTGATTAGCTTCAGTTAGACCCATCTCCCAAGGTATTCCTACGTATTTCACACTTGTTTGCGGGGTAGCCCCTGTTCCTCCATTGTGACCTGAAATTAAAATAATATCTGCTTTTGCTTTAGCTACACCTGCAGCAATAGTTCCAATACCAGACGAAGCAACTAATTTAACTCCAATTCTTGCCTTTGGGTTTATCTGTTTTAAATCATAAATTAGTTGTGCTAAATCCTCTATTGAATAAATATCATGATGTGGTGGAGGAGAAATTAATGTTACTCCTGGAGTAGAATGTCTTAGCCTTGCAATTTCTTTTGTTACTTTAAAACCTGGTAATTGACCACCTTCTCCTGGTTTTGCTCCTTGTGCCATTTTAATCTCTATTTCATTACAATTATTTAAATAATTCACAGTTACTCCAAACCTTGCAGATGCAATTTGTTTAACTCTAGAATTTGCACTATCCCCGCTATCCATTATTTTGAATCTATTAGCATCCTCTCCACCTTCTCCACTACAAGACGCACCTTTAATTCTATTCATTCCAATTGCTAAAGTTTCATGTGCCTCTTTGGATAAAGCCCCATGAGACATGCTTCCACTACCAAATCTTTTTAATATTTTTTCTACTGGTTCAACTTCAGAAATATTTATTGATGGCCCCAATTTCTTTTTTCTAAAATTTACAAGATCTCTTAAATTTATTGGTGGTAAATTATATATACCTTCAGCATACTTTTTATATGCTTCATATGAATTTGAACCAACCGCACTTTGCAATAAATGAATAAGTCTTCCCTGATATTGGTGTGTTTCTCCATTTTTTCTATATCTGTAAATACCTCCGATTGGAAGTATAGTTTCGGTACTTTCAAAAGCTTCTTTATGAATTTCTCTTATTTTTTTTTCAATTCCTAATAAACCAATACCTGAAATTTTTGATATTACTCCAGGAAAATAATCATTTACAACTGTTCTACTTAATCCAACAGTTTCAAAATTACATCCGCCTCTATATGAGCTTAAAACTGAAATTCCCATTTTAGACATTATTTTTAGTAAACCAGCATTCACCGAATTGATGTAACGTTGTACGCACTCATCAAAACTATATTGACCAAAAAGTTTTTTCTTGTGTCTTTGATATAAACTATCAAAAGCTAAGTATGGATTTACCGTTGTTGCACCAACACCAATTAATGTGGCAAATGAATGTGTATCTAAGGCTTCACCTGGTTGAACATTAATTGAAACATATCCTCTTAATTTTTTTTTTATCAAGAATGTGTTTATAGCTCCAACACATAATAACATTGGCATTGGTAATTTGTCAGAGGATAGATCTTTATCACTTAAAATTAATTGAGTTACACCTTGTCTAACAGCAATCTCTGCCTCATTTTGAATTCTTTTAATAGAGTCTGTTAAATTTTCATTTTGTAAAAAACAGCAGTTGATAATTACTGAGTTTTTACCAAAAAAATTAATAAATTTGTTAAATTGTGAATTTGATAAGATAGGACTATTTAAAACATAAATGTTTTCCTTAGTTAAAGTATCAAAATCAAGAATATTTCCCAAATTTCCAAATCTAGTTTTTAAACTCATAACTTTATTTTCTCTCAATGAGTCGATTGGTGGGTTTGTTACTTGACTAAAATTTTGTCTAAAAAAATGATAAAGTGGTCTGTATTTATCTGATAGTACTGCCAATGGTGTATCATCCCCCATTGAACCTGTTGCCTCTTTTGCATCTTCTGCCATTGGATGTAAAATAAGTTCTAAGTCTTCCAAACTTATCCCAAACGTATATTGCCTTCTCCTTAAACTTTCTCCATCGAAATTATGTTTTTCATTTGAGATCGACAATTTTTTATCTAAGTCAATTATTTGAGAATTAAAATGTTTAAACTCTTTAGCTAAGTAATCTTTAATTTGATTATTTGAGAAAACTTTTCCTTTTTCAATTCTAACTCCAATTATTTCACCAGGTCCTAATCTTCCTTTAGATAAAATTTTTTTTTCATTTAACTCTATCATTCCTGTTTCTGAACCTGCGAAAAGCATCTTATCCTTTGTTATGGCATATCTTAATGGTCTTAGACCGTTCCTATCATTTGCAGCTATAACCCATTCATTATCTGTAGCAGCTATGGCAGCAGGACCATCCCACGGTTCCATTGTACTATTTAGAAAATTAAATAACTGTTGATGACTCTTTGATAAAGTTTTATTTTTTTTTGACCAAGCATCAGGTACTAGCATCAGTTTAGCTAAAGGTGCTGATTGACCTGATTTATTCAATAGCTCAAATACATTATCTAAAGCTGCTGAATCCGAAACTCCTTTTTGAATTACTGGTTTTAAATTTTCTACATCATCAAAAAGTGGACTGCTCATTTCTTGCTCATGTACTTTCATCCAGTTTTTATTTCCTTTATAAGTATTTATCTCACCATTGTGTGCTATAGCTCTAAATGGCTGAGCTAAACTCCAACTTGGTGCTGTATTTGTTGAAAATCTTTGATGAAAAATTGCATACCTTGATACGAACCTTAAATCTTTAAGATCTAAATAAAAGTCGGATATTGCTTCTGCTAAATATAAACCTTTATAAATTATAGACTTTGAACTAATAGAACAAATATAAAAGTTGTTCAATGATGACTCGAAAGCTTTGTTTTCAATTCTTTTTCTTGTTTCATAAATTTTTCTTTCTAAATTTTTATCTAATAAATTTGGGTCATTTGATTTAAATAAGACTTGAATTATTTCTGGCATAGTTTGGAGAGCTTTTTCACCTAAAACTTTCGGATTCACTGGCACTTGTCGCCAACCGTATATACTAAAATTGTTTTTAGTTAGTTCACTTTCAACAATAGTTTTACAATTTTCTTGTCCTGAATAATCATTTCTAGGTAAAAAAATCATACCTACACAGATTTCGGAGTTATCGTAATCGTGCCCTGTGACCTCTATTTTTTCTATAAAAAAATCTTTTGGGATCTCTACATGGATTCCAGCTCCATCGCCTGTTTTTCCGTCTGCATCAACAGCTCCTCTATGCCAAACTGCTTTTAAAGCTTCAATTCCGTATTCAACGACATCTCTAGATTTTTTTCCCTCAGTAGATGCAATTAAACCAACTCCACAAGCATCATGTTCCATTTCTTTAGAGTAAACGTGATTTTTAGTAAGTAATTCTAAGTTTTTTTTATAAATTTTCATTATGCTACTTTTGGTTTTTTTATTTCCAAATTTTCTAAATAATTTTTCATAGCTGCTGCTGCGTCTCTTCCATCTTTGATAGCCCACACAACTAATGAAGCTCCTCTAACAATGTCTCCTGCAGCAAAAACTCCCTTTAAGTTAGTTTCCATTGTATCAAAATCAGTTTTTACAGTTCCCCATTTTGTAACCTGTAACTCTTTTGTATCAAATAAATATGGTAGATCCTCTGGATCAAAACCAAGAGCCTTGATAACCATATCAGCTTTAATTGTAAATTCTGATCCTTTTTTTATTTCAGGTTTTCTTCTACCAGAGTCATCCGGTTCACCTAGTTGAATTTGATCTACAATTAAATTTTCAATTTTACTTTTACCTTTAAATTCTTTGGGGCTGGATAACCATACAAATTCAACACCTTCTTCCTCTGCATTGGCAACCTCCCTCGCAGACCCTGGCATATTTTCTTTATCTCTTCTATAAAGACATTTAACTGATTTAGCTTTTTGTCTTACTGATGTTCTAACACAATCCATAGCTGTATCACCACCACCTATAACAATAATATTTTTTCCTTCTGCATTTAAAATACCTTTATCAAACAAGTGAACTTTATCACCTAATCCTTTTTTGTTTGAAGCTGTTAAAAATTCCATAGCTGGAAAAATATTTTCTAAATCATTTCCAGGTAAATCTATTTCTCTTGGTTTATAAACTCCTGTTGCAATCAAAATTGCATCATGTTTTTTTCTTAGCTGTTCTAAAGTTGCATCCTTACCTATTTCGAAATTCTGAATAAATTTTATACCCCCATCTTTTAGAAGTTTAGTTCTTCTTTCAACCACATGTTTTTCTAATTTAAAATTAGGTATGCCATAAATTAACAAACCTCCCGCTCGATCATATCGATCATAAACAGTAATCTTATATCCATTTTTTCTTAATTGTTCAGCTGCTGCTAACCCTGCTGGACCTGCGCCTATTACACCAACACTCTGGTTTTTTTCTTGTTTAACTTCAATTGGTTTAACCCAACCTTGTTCCCACGCAGTATCTGTAATATATTTTTCTACTGAACCAATAGTTACTGTGCCATGGCCCGATTGTTCTATAACACAATTACCTTCACATAATCTATCTTGTGGACATATTCTTCCACATACTTCTGGCATATTATTTGTGCTTTGGGATAATTCATATGCTTCTTTAAGTCTACCTTCTGCGGTTAATTTAAGCCAATCGGGAATATTATTACTTAATGGACAATGAACTTGACAAAATGGTACTCCACATTGAGAACATCTACTCGACTGATCTTGGGCTTTCTGTTTAATAAAATCATCATAAATTTCATTAAAATCCCCTTTTCTATTATCAACATTTCTTTTTGTGGGATTTTGTTGACCTATTTTTACAAATTTAAGCATTTTATCAGTCATATTATTTTTTAGAATCAGGGCAAATTACACATTGTTTTTATTAGTAAAAGAATTATTTAGGTCAATACGTATTACCTATATTTAATAAAAATTAGCTTAAAATAAAGAAATTTAACTTTTTGCATACCTATTATGATTAGATGGAATTGTTTAAAATGAATATTTTTTAAGTTACCACACTTATATGTTTCAAGAATTTATAGAAATCCTAATCCTGTCTGCTGTCCAAGGAATATCAGAATTTTTACCAATAAGTTCATCAGCTCATTTGATTCTAGTTTCTAACTTATATGATTTAAAATCAAGTTCATTATTAATAGATATAAGTCTACATTTAGGTTCATTATTAGCAATAATGTATTTTTTTAGGAAAGATTTATTAGACCTAAAAAATAATCATAAGTTATTGAGCTTAATTATAATTGGTTCAATGCCACTAATTATTTTTGGATACATATTGCACACAACAGAACTAGTTCATCTTTTGAGAAATATAAAAATAATAGCATGGACTACGTTATTTTTTGGAATTGTTTTATATTTTGCTGATCAAAGAAAAGTTGATCAAAATATATCTACAAACTTAAATGTTAAATCAATAATATTTATTGGGATATTTCAAATTCTTGCATTAATACCTGGTGTTAGCAGAGCAGGTATTACAATGACGGCAGCTAGATTTCTAAAATTTAATAGAGTTGACTCAGGTAAAATTTCATTTTTATTATCTATACCCGCCTTAGCAGGTGCAAGCTTTCTAGGCCTGAAAGATTTGTCTAATCAATCGATAGAAATAAATTTAATAATTATACTTGCAGTGATACTATCTTTTTTATTTTCATATATAACTGTTAAATTTTTCTTAAGTTATTTAAATAAATTTTCTTTAAATATTTTTGTTATTTATAGAATCATTATTTCAATAATCTTATTTACAATAATATATCTTTAGTTAATTTTTTTAGCTAAAGGTAATAATTGTGATAATAAAACTCCACATAATATAAAGAAACAACCTAATAAATTATTAATACCTAGAATTTGATCTAATAAAAACCATGCAGCAATAGTTGCAAAAACTCCCTCTAAGGAAAAAATAATAGCTGCAGGCGCAGGTGATATATTTTTTTGTGCATAAATTTGTAATACAAATGCAAAACCACCTGATAAAATACCAGCATATAAAATTGAATCAATCTCTTTTAAAATTTTTTCAAAAATAAACTCTTCATAAATAAGTCCTATAAAAAAAGAAAAAACAGCAACAATCAATGTTTGAATAGCTCCCAATGTTAATGGAAGATTGTATTTTGTAACTATAATACCAGTAAAAATAATATGTGTACTCCAAAATAAAGCTCCTAAGATTACAAGAGTATCACCAAGTCTTACTGTTGCATCATAAAAGTTTGTTAACAAATATCCACCGATTAAACATAAAATTACAGAAGGCCATACACTCCAATGGATTGATTTTCTTCTAAACAAAAAAATAATAATTGGAACCATAGGCACATAAAAAATAGTGAAAAATGCTGCATTTGCTACATCTGTATATAACAAAGCTACTTGTTGAAAAGCTGACCCTAAAAAAAGTGATACTCCAATCAAAAAAGAGAGGGTAACAAATGTCTTATGATCTAATTTAAACTCTGATTTAAATTTTTTAATCTCAAACAAAAAAACTAGAGGGGTTATAGCTAAAAATCCCACAAAAAATCTAACTGCATTAAAGGTGAAAGGACCTATATCATCCATTCCTGTATCTTGAGCAATAAAAGTGGTTCCCCAAATAAAAGTACACAATAAAGCACTAAATAATGAGACAGTTTTTGACATAATTTTTTTATATAGCTAATTTATAGGCAAAGTTTTTGCCTAAATTTTCCTTTAAATCATTATTAAAACGTGCTGCCTCAGCACCATCAATTATTCTATGATCATAAGATAATGAAAGTGGCAACATTATTCGTGTAACAAATTTACCATCAATATTAATTTGTTTTTTTTCTGATTTACCAACTCCTAAAATAGCAACTTCAGGATAATTAATAATAGGTGTAAAAAATGATCCTCCAATTCCTCCAAGACTAGTGATTGTCATTGAGCCACCAAATAACTCCTTTTTATTAATTTTTAAATTTTTACAATCATTGCTTAATCTTTTTAACTCTTCTCCTATTAAAGAAATATTTTTGTTACCTGCATTTCTTAACTTTGGCACCATCAGGCCATGAGGGGTATCGACTGCAATACCTATGTGATAATACTTTTTAACAGTCATTTTTCCTTCTTCTATTTCATCAATAGAGCTATTAAAATTTGGAAACTTTTTTAATGATGCGGTTAAAGCTTTAATAATAAAAGCTAATGGTGTAATTTTTTTCTTTTCTCCCGTATAAATATCGGTTAGTGATGTTCTAAATTCTTCTAGCTCGGTGATATCTGCTTCATCATGATTAGTTACATGAGGAATATTAGTCCAAGCGTTATCTAAATATTTCGATGATAATTTTTTAATTCTTGGTATATCTTTTATTTCTATTTCTCCAAATTCAGAGTGAGAATATTCCTGCTTAATCTTTTCATTATTTTTTTTTTTATTATTTAATATATTTTCTGATTTTGATGCCACAAATAATTTAATATCACTCTCAATAACTCTGCCTTTTCGTTCACTACCTTTAATTTGATTAATATCTACTCCAAGCTCTCGGGCAAATTTACGAACTTTTGGACTTGCAGATAAAATATCCTTAACTTTTTTTTGATCAGCTGCAGTTTGCTTAATTTGTGGTTTTATTTCCTTGATTTTTTTAAACTCCTTTTCAATTATTGGTTTTTTTTGAACCTTTTCCTCTGATAGAGATGTATTTTCTAAAATTAATATTAAATCACCCTCTGAAACTTTGTCTCCAACTTTTAATTTTAAAGTTTTGATTTTGCCATTGGAATTTGATGGAATTTCTACGCTAGATTTATCGCTCTCTATTGTTATCAGAGGATCGTTTTTTTTTAACATTTGTCCTTCCGAAACTAAAACTTCGATCACCTCAACATCTTTAAAATCTCCAATATTAGGTACTTTTATTTCAGTTACGGACATTATAACTTCGTTGGCATTGGTTTGTTCGTATCAATTTTATATTTTTTGATTGCATCTTTTGCATACTTGGAAGCTATAAGTTGTTCTTTAGCTAAAATACTCAGCCCATATGTAACCACATGTTCTTTATCAATTTCAAAAAATTTTCTTAAATTTTTTCTTGTGTCACTTCTCCCAAAACCATCTGTTCCCAAAGAATAAAAACTTTTATCAATATATGGTCTTATTTGATCTGAGTTTATTCTCATGTAATCGGAAGCTGCTAATATTGGTCCTTCTGTTTTACCTAAACATTTTTCAACATAAGATTTTTTAGGCTCTTTATCTGGATTTAAAAGATTAAATCTTTCTACCTCTAGCCCGTCTCTTCTCAATTCATTAAAACTTGTAACGCTCCAAACTTCACAATCTATTTGATACTCATTTTGTAAAATTTCTGCTCCAGCTATCATTTCTCTTAAAATCGTTCCTGAGCCTAAGAATTGAATTTTTGTTTTTTTATTTTTGTTGAATTCTTTAATTTTATACATTCCTTTTAAAATTCCTTCTTCGCATGATTTGTCTTTTGGTATAGCGGGATGAGGATAATTTTCATTCATAGTTGTAATATAATAAAAAACATTTTCTTTTTTTTCGTGCATTCGTCTTAATCCGTCTCTAAAAATGACTGCAAGTTCATAATGAAAAGTTGGATCATATGATACACAATTTGGTATTGTAGAAGCTAAAAGATGACTATGACCATCTTGATGTTGTAAACCTTCACCTGCTAATGTCGTTCGTCCAGCTGTAGCGCCTATTAAAAATCCTCTAGATTGACTGTCTGCGCCTGCCCACGCAAAATCTCCTATTCTTTGAAAACCAAACATAGAATAAAAAAGATAGATAGGTATCATTTCAATATCATGATTAGTATATGAAGTTGCTGCAGCTATCCATGAAGACATTGCTCCAGCTTCATTAATTCCTTCCTCTAAGACTTGTCCACTTTTCTCCTCTCTGTAAGAACTTAATTGAGCAGAATCTTCAGGTTCATATTTTTGACCTTCATGGGCGTATATACCAATCTTTTGAAAGAAACCTTCCATGCCAAATGTTCTAGCTTCATCTGGAATAATAGGAATTAATCTTGGTGCAACATTTTTATCTCTTAATAAATTTGTTAACATTCTAACTAATGCCATAGTAGTTGACATTTCTTTAGAACCAGTAGACACTTTCATGTTGTCAAAAATATCTTTTGGTGGAGCTTTTATCGGTTTAGCGTAAGTGGATCTTTCTGGAATAAAGCCTCCCAATTGGAGTCTTCTTTCCTTAATATATTTTATTTCTGGAGAATTTTGATCTGGTTTATAATATTCAATATTTTTTACTTGTTGATCAGTCAATGGGACATCAAATCTGTCTCTATAGTACATCAAGTCGTCTACATCGAGCTTCTTTGTTTGGTGTGTTGTGTTTACACTTTCACCTGTTTTACCCATGCCATAACCTTTTATTGTTTTAGCAATGACAACTGTTGGACTTCCAATATTTTTAGATGCTTTATCATAAGCTGCAAAAACTTTATGAGGATCGTGCCCACCTCTGTTTAATCTCCAAATATCTTTATCAGATAAATTAGATACTAATTCTTTTGTTTCTGGGTACTTACCAAAAAACTTTTCCCTTACATAAACACCGTCTCTTGCTTTCATTGCTTGGTATTCACCATCTACTGTTTCATTCATAGTTTTAACAAGGTGACCTGTTTTATCATTTGCCAATAATGAGTCCCAATAAGATCCCCAAATTACTTTGATCACATTCCATCCTGCACCTCTAAAAATTCCCTCTAATTCCTGAATTATTTTTCCATTTCCTCTTACTGGACCATCTAATCTTTGTAGATTGCAATTTACAACGAAGATTAAGTTATCTAATTTTTCTCTAGCTGCTAAACCTATAGCTCCTAAAGACTCTGGTTCATCCATTTCTCCATCTCCAAGGAATGCCCATACTTTTCTTCCTTCATCTTTTATTAAACCCCTGTTAATTAAGTATTTCATATATCTCGCCTGATAAATCGCTAACATTGGGCCTAGGCCCATTGATACTGTTGGGAACTGCCAAAATTTTGGCATCAACCATGGATGAGGATAAGAAGATAAACCTCCAGGGTTAACTTCTTGTCTAAAACTATCTAATTGTTTTTCACTGAGTCTTCCTTCGAGAAAAGCTCTTGCATACATTCCTGGTGCACTATGACCTTGAAAATAAACTAAGTCTCCTCCAAATTTGTTATTCTTGGCTCTCCAAAAATGATTCATTCCAACATCATAAAGTGTTGCAGCAGATGCAAATGTACCAATATGACCTCCAAGTTCTGGAAATTTTTTATTAGCTCTAACCACCATTGCAGCTGCATTCCATCTTATTAATGATCTAATTCTTCTTTCTATATTTTGATCACCGTTAGATTTTTTTTCCTCACTTGCTGGTATTGTATTTATATATGGAGTGTTTTGTGTGTGAGGAATATTTACTCCTTCTATGTATGCTTTATTGATTAATTCTTTAATTAGATAATGAGCTCTTTGACTTCCATCATTTTTAATTACTGCAGATAAAGATTCTAACCATTCATTAGTTTCAAGCGGATCAATATCATTCTTATTTACAACTTGGATTGTTTCTATTTTTTTTTCTTTGACTCTTGATTTTTCAATTTTTTCTTGTTGAAAAAAATTTAATGAGACTTTAGTTTCTTTTTCTTG
>Ga0209630_10005307_pt1 | contig 10980 bp, 9 predicted proteins | sample COG_01_FD_184745 | JGI IMG/M metagenome (GOLD analysis project Ga0209630, IMG submission 184745) | Pelagic Microbial community sample from North Sea - COGITO 998_met_01 (SPAdes) (version 2) | ecosystem: Environmental > Aquatic > Marine > Neritic zone/Coastal water | place: Helgoland, sampling... | reverse complement strand
TGTACTTAGTCGTGTTGTAGAATATGGTTATCCCGTATATTTTGGGTTTGAAGCCGGCCACCTTTCTCCCAATTTAGCCCTTCCGTTTGGACAACAAGTGCAAATAAAAGATAACCGCTTAGTGGTTGATTAACTGTGGATTAACTGCGTGGGTGAAACTCTTGAATTACATCTTTCAAGTATGTCCTGTCTAAATGCGTATAAATTTCTGTTGTTGTAATGGACTTGTGTCCGAGCATTTGTTGGACCGCGCGAAGATCAGCGCCCGCCTCAACCAGGGTAGTTGCAAAGGAGTGTCGAAACGTGTGCGGACTTATGTTTTTGGATATCCCAACCTCTTTTGCAAGTTCTTTTATCTTTTTGAAGATATAAACCCTTGAAATAGGCCTACCTCTTAAGTTTAAAAACAGGGTGGTGTCGTCTGTTTTTGCTTCCTTTTTGGGTTTTCTAAAATGGTTTAGGTATAGCCCGATGTGGTGAAGTGCGGTGCTTCCGACTGGTACAATGCGTTGTTTATTGCCCTTACCGGTGACTATAATTACGTCTTCCTCAAATAGGATGTCGTTGATTTTTAGACTTGTAACTTCTGACACCCTTAACCCAGAACTATACAATAGCTCTATAATTGCCCGATCGCGTTGCCCGCTTTTGGTAGATAAATCAATCGCGCTCAACATTCTATCAATTTCTTGATTGTCAAGAACTTCTGGAAGTTTTCTGCTCAGTTTTGGCGTCTCTAAAAGTTCTGATGGATTTTGCGTAATTACATGCTCCAATTCCAGATAATTATAAAAAGCCTTTATGCCGGAAATAATTCTTGCTTGGGTGCGGTCTCCTAGTCCCAACTCATTTAACCATTTTATAAGGCCAAGAAGTTCGTTTAAAGACAAACGTTCCACGTGTGCATCAATATCTTTACAATAGTGCAGTAGCTTTTCGAGGTCTGTTAAATAAGCCGATACAGAGTTTGAAGAAAGAGAAAGCTCTAGTTTTAGGTATTGTTTGAATCCTTTATTGTATGGACTCATTACTCAATTTGTGTTTCCGCACATTGAACAATCTCTGTTACACCGCTTTGGTTTTTATTAATAAGCGTCACAATAGTACAGTTGGTGATGTCGTACTTTTCGGGTATGTTGATTTCAATTCCTTTTTCAAACACTCGACCGACCTCAACGGACTCTGCAAGCTTTAATCCTGCATAATTGGTTACACCTTTTCTTAGGATAGAATAGTGCACATAGTCGCTGTCGTAGGTATTGTCTGGCATCTTTTGTTTCGACTTGATTTTATTTTCAACGATAAAAATCGACAAAAACACTGGAGTTGCATCCACCTCAACAAAGGTTGTCTTAATGTTTGCAATAATATTTCGGTTGCCTTGGTTAATGATTTCTACCTCTAATTCTGCTTTTGCATCTAACACAAGTTGCTCGTTTACCTGGGCCTCCCACGTTTCGTATTGTTGGTTCACTTTGCTGGTTTTACCATCAAACAACTTGCGATCTATAGCACCTGCGGGCAAACCAGATAGCTCCCCAATAAGGTTACTTACAATTTCCGTTGCTTCAACGGTGTTAAACGTGTCTTTACTATCTGAATAGGGTGCTGTAAATGCGCCATACTTATTGGAGTGCAGCGTCATCACTACTACCCTTCCAAGATCATTTTTTCCTTGAATATCGTGCGCAATGTCCGCCGCTTTCGGGCAGTTATTACACTTTACACCACTGATGTCTTCTATTAGAACATTTTTTAAAACATTCTGTGGTATATCGGTCGTGATATAGGTTGTGTCTTTTGCTAAAAGTATTGGTTCAGAAAAGTCAATAAATGGAGGAACCTCTGTGCAGCCAAAGATGAATAATAGGGTAACCCAAAGACCGAATTGTTTAATCTTATTTTGTGCCATAGTCAAAGTTATCCCAATCTTGTTATTCTTTTAAGCATGCTAACCTCTTTTTCTGTCAAATTTCTCCATTTACCTTTTGATAAGCCTTGTTTGTCTATCCCGGCGTAAATCACACGATCAAGTTTAACCACCTCGTATCCAAGCGCTTCAAACATTCTTCTTACTACACGGTTTCTTCCGCTATGTATCTGGACACCAATTTTCCGTTGATCATCTTTATCTACGACTGCAATCTTATCAGGTTTCATAAAGCCGTCAAAAAGTTTAATTCCGCCCTGGAGTTTGTAAAAGTGCTTTTGCTCGATAGGTTTGCTTAACTCTACAGAGTAAATCTTGGTTACGTTTCTTTTTGGGTGCATCAAACCTTGAGCCATTTCCCCATCGTTGGTAAATATTAGAATTCCTGTCGTGTTTCTGTCCAACCGACCAACTGGGTATACCCTTTCTGCATCAACATCATCAATCAAACCCATAACTGTCTTGCGTTGCAATGGGTCATTAGTTGTTGTTATGTAGTCTTTTGGTTTATTTAAAAGTATATAGATCTTTTCCGAAGGCGAGATTGTTATGCCATCTACCTTCACTTCATCATCTCTTTGTACCTTAAAGCCAAGTGTTTTAACTATTTCACCATTAACCTCTACCCTACCCGCCTCTATGATTGTATCTGCCTCTCTACGACTACAAACACCACCATTACTGATGTACTTATTTAATCGTATCTCTTGGCTTACCTCTTTTTTGGGTGGTCTTTCTTGTGTGATTTTTTTGATATCCCCCGAAGGTTTAGATATTCTTCGTCGCTTCCGTTTGGTTTTGGCATAATCTCGATCTCCCCCATTCCTGTCGCTTCTTCCCGAACCGGTATTCCCATACCTTGGTTCCCTTTCATCTATGTTCATGCTGCAAATTTAAACAGAATCATTGTTTTGTCGTTGTTGGTGTTACCCAACATTTTGTTATCCGTGTCTTGTTTTTAACACTTTCTGGTGCTTCGTTGGTAATCCTTCCATCATTTGTTACAATCAAAGCCACAATAACTTGATTTTCACAACATTTACCTACTACCTTCGTTAGTATATATCGTGTTACGGTTAACAGCTATACTAATTTTTGCCTTTTTGTCGAGCGTGGGAGCGAAAGGTCTAACAAAAGCACCCACATTGGTTCGTGCATGTTTGAACATTTCAGACAGTGTTATAACCCTCGACTACTTTAGTATTTCTGATGTCTGTGGTTCTTTCACGCAACACAATGTCTTTGGTAGTGAGAATGGCGTAACATTCACCTTGCTTGACTCACAAAACAACTTTAGCGCTACAACTTTTCAATTCAAGTTACCAAACGCAAACCCGACATGGTCGTTCTACTTTGAAACGCGATACATGTGCAATGGGTTAGATACAGCCATGTCTAACATTATAAAGTTGGACATTAAACCACCGCCAGAAAACGACATTGACTCAGTGAGTATTGACCTTGTTACGCAAAAAGCAATTATTGGCTGGACAAAAAGCACAGCCAACGACACGAAGGGGTATCGCATATTTACCCAATCCAATGGTATAAATAGCCCAATTGGAGACACCTCTTCTCTATTATATGTCGCTAAAAATCAAACAGTTAAATCAGTAATTAAGTATACACTTGCTGCGTTTGACTCATGTGATTTGTTCTCCTCCATTTCCACGAGACACAGCCCAATTGTATTATCTACTACACTTGACACCTGTACCAAAAGCGCTTCATTGACCTGGACAAGGTATGAGGGTTGGGCCACAGAAAATCAAAAAATATACATATCATCCAATGGTGGTCCATATGTATCGAAAGCGATAAACGCTAATGATCTATCGCATTCTTATGCAGGAATAAATTTTGGCGACAGTGTGTGTTTTTATGTTCGAGCAGAAAACATCCAAGGTGTGAAAAAGACAAGTTCGTCAAATGTTCCTTGTGTTAAACTACTTCAACCTGTTATACCTGCTGTGACGTATCTATCTAATGTTTCAGTTGCCTCAAAGACGTCTTTAGAAATTGAGGCTTTTGTTGATAATCAGGGTGTTGCTGATAGTCTTGTTCTTTATCGGGTTGGTGGAACACCTGTTCGTGTGGGGAGTTCAACGCTGCTTCAAGGTGCTCAATTTTACAGTTGGGCAGACAATGCTGTCAATCCTGAAAGTGGAAGTAGTACCTATTTTATCAGAACCTTCGCCCCTTGTTTGGGTGGAACCAGTTCTTCCTTAAATGTCAATTCTATTTTCTTAAAGATTGATGATGAGTCGTTGTTTTGGAACCAATACAACAATTGGAGTGGTTCCGTTTTGGAATATGAGGTGCACGCATACAATGGTTCCACGTGGAACATTATTGCGACAACCAACGATATCAATTATACAAACACAGACACAACCATGCAGTGTTTTTACATACAAGCGGTTGAAAATCAAAACAGTTATGGTTTTAATCGCCAATCTAAAAGCAACACCGTATGTGCCAAAAGGACTCCAAAGTTTTTTATTCCCAACACCCTAAACCCACTTTCTAAAAACAACAGGTTACTTGTTATTGGTAATTCTATTGACCCTGATAATTCCCAAATGGTTGTATTTAATCGTTGGGGGGAACAAATATTTGTAACAAAAAACATTCAGGAGGGTTGGTCTGTAGGTGCAACAAACACCTTTATACCTTTAGGTGTTTATTTCTACGAGATTGCTATTATGGATCTAAACGGTAACAAACACCGACTTTCTGGCAGTGTTCGTGTAATAAGATGATTGTTTTTACATTTCACAAAACCCCTGAACCCTCATTCTTTGATGCTCTTAAGCCTTGGCTAAAGCGTGTATCCGAAGCGTTGTTTAACACTATTGGGGAAGTTCAGTATATCTTTTGTACTGATGATTTTCTGTTGGGTGTGAACCAAAAACAATTGTCTCACGACTACTACACCGATATTATAACCTTCGATTTGCGTGACAAACCAGCAGATCCGTTGGTTTGTGATATATATATTAGCCTTGATCGTGTAAAAGAAAACGCCTTGTCTTTTAATTGTACTTTTGCCGAAGAATTAAAGCGTGTAATGGTTCATGGCCTATTACATCTAGCTGGAATGAATGACTCCACTGAAGAAGAGAAACAAGCCATGCGGCTTGCTGAAAACAAATACATTAACCTCAATTAAATAGTTCCACGTGGAACAAAGAAATGGTAAACGGTAAATATGACGTAATCGTTGTTGGTGCTGGACACGCCGGTTGTGAAGCTGCACATGCTGCAGCAACCCTAGGAAGTTCTGTCTTGTTGATCACAATGAACATGGAGGCTATTGCAAAAATGTCTTGTAATCCTGCAATGGGTGGGGTAGCAAAGGGCCAAATTGTTCGCGAAATAGACGCTCTTGGTGGCATGAGTGGGCTTATCTCTGATCAGTCTGCTATCCAGTTTAGAATGCTTAACCGGTCAAAGGGTGCTGCAATGTGGAGCCCTAGAACACAAAATGATCGCATGGTGTTTTCCAATATGTGGCGAAACACCATAGAGTTAAACCCAAACATCTCCATGTTTCAAGACATGGTTAACGAGTTGGTTATACAAAACAACGTCGTCACTGGGGTTAAAACCGCTATGGGGTTCACATATGAAGCCCGCTCTGTTGTTTTAACCAGCGGTACCTTTATGAACGGCACAATACATATTGGTAGAAATCAATTTGGTGGTGGTAGAATGGCTGAAAAAGCCTCTACGGGTATAACAGAACAATTGGTGTCTTTGGGTTTTGAGTCTGGTAGAATGAAAACAGGAACACCTCCTAGAGTAGACGGAAGAACTTTAGATTATTCTAAGATGGAAGAACAAGCTGGAGATAAAACGCCTGGACTTTTCTCTTATATGTCTGACAAACCACTCGAAACACAACGCAGCTGCCACATTACCTATACCAATCCACAAGTACATGATGTATTAAGAAAGGGGTTTGATGATAGTCCAATGTTTAATGGTACCATAAAAAGTGTTGGCCCTCGTTATTGTCCAAGTGTTGAAGATAAAATCAACCGTTTCGCGGAGCGAGATCGTCATCAGGTTTTTGTAGAGCCAGAAGGTTGGGACACCGTTGAGATATATGTTAATGGTTTTTCTACCTCTTTACCCGCAGACATACAAATTGAAGCCATGCAGCTTATCCCCGGATTTAAAAATGCGAAAATATTTAGACCTGGGTACGCCATTGAGTATGACTTTTTCCCTCCTACCCAATTGTCTTTGAACCTTGAGACTAGGGCCATAGAAAACCTATTTTTTGCTGGTCAAATTAACGGAACAACCGGGTATGAAGAAGCCGCTAGTCAAGGCTTAATGGCTGGGGTTAACGCACATAGAAAAATTACCGAGAAAAGCCCTTTTATTCTTTCTCGCTCTGAAGCCTATATTGGGGTTTTAATTGATGACCTAATTAATAAAGGAACTCAAGAACCGTATAGAATGTTTACGTCTCGTGCTGAGTACAGAATTCTGCTTCGTCAAGATAATGCCGACAGTCGTTTAACCACCAAAGGGTATGAATTAGGCCTTGCTTCTGAGGGGCGTTTTAAAAAGCATCAAGAAAAAGAAAAGGCCATAAAAGACCTAACTAATTATATTGAAAAAACCAGCATACCACCAGACGAAATCAATCCGGTTTTAACAAAAAAGAAAACCGCTATTGTTAATCAAAAGTATAAGTTTAAAAAGCTGCTATCACGTCCCCAAATTCAGGTAAGTGATTTCGATGATGTAAAAACCACAAAACCTTATTTAAGTGGTTTAAGTGTTGATCTTAAAGAGCAAGCGGAAATTTTGGTTAAATACCATGGTTACATTGAAAAGGAGCAGGAAATGGCTCAAAAACTTGAGAAGTATAACAACATGGTTATCAAACCCGGCTTCGACTACAATGCACTAGCCTCACTGTCTGCAGAGGCTAAAGAAAAGTTAAATAATATTCGCCCCACAACAATTGGTCAAGCATCACGAATAAGTGGTGTACGTCCTTCTGATATATCTGTCTTACTCGTTTATTTTGGTCGATGAAAAAGTTCCTACAACTATCCTCGTTGCTTTTTATTTTAGGTTGCGCCTCAATTGATCTTCCACCTGGAGGACAAAAAGATACACAACCACCTGTCGTAGTTAAGAGTTCTCCAGACAGTTTAGAAACCCTCTTCACGGGTACAGAAATAAAAATAACCTTCGATGAGTATTTTACCTTAAATAACCTAAACCAAAGCCTCATTGTTTCTCCCCCTTTATCAAATACGCCTAAAACTATTGTAAAAGGGAAGAGCCTTGTTATTCAACCCAAAGAGTTACTTAAACCCAACACCACATATCAGTTTTATTTAGCCGACGGCATTAAAGACTTAAACGAGGGTAATCCAACAAAAAATTTAAAACTTGTTTTTTCAACGGGTAGTATTATCGATACCGCTTTTATTTCCGGTTCTGTTAAAGGTGTTTTTTCTCTAAAGCCTGAAGATGGGGTAAAGGTGTTTTTATACAAAGAGTTTCTCGATAGCCAGCTCTTTAAAAACACGGCATACTATATTACAAAAACCGAAAAGTCCGGTGTTTTTTCTTTTACCAATATCGCTGATGGACAGTATTATGCCTATGCTGTTTTGGATGAAAACAATAACAACAAACTTGACTTTAATGAGCGTGTTGCTTTTGCTTCTAAGCCTTTCTTTTCTAATACCAGAGATAATTTCTTATTACTTAGTAAAGAACCAATACAACCAGATTTAAGGATTGGTCGGGTAGACGAACCATCTCAAGGTTTGTTTACCATTGTGTTTAATAAAACCATTTCTTCTAAAAACATCCATATTAAAACATCTCAGGTATTGTTAGATATTTCTAAAGACAGGTCAGTTCCTTGGCATTTTGGTAAAACGCAAGACACCTTGTACGCGTATATAAACACCAAAGAAAATGTTGATTCTATTCAATTAACACTCAACATTGATTCAACCATATTCGAAGAAACCATTAGACTTAAAACAAAAAAAGTTACTCAACCACACATCTTTTGTCCTGAACGTGTGAAACCAACTGAACCTCTAATTCTTTCTACAAACTATTTAATTAGAAAAACAAACCAGGAAAAAATAGTCATTACTGATCTTACAGACTCTACAACCTTTTTGTTTGATTCTACTTTAATTGGTAAAAAAGACGTTTCCCTTTTTTCTTTTTGGAAAGAAAACCACACGTATAAAGTTGTTTGTCTTGAAGGTTTTAATACCTACTCCAACCAAAAAAATAGCCAATTAGACACTTTTACTTTTACCGTTGCTAATTCTGAAAAAACAGGAGAAATAGAAATCGTGTGTTCTTTGGATTCTACACTTTCTTATCATACAGCATATTTTCTTGTTTTATTAAAAGATAATAAGGAATACGGACGTAAGGTCTTTACAAAAGACACCCAATTCACTTTTTCTTATTTAGAACCAGGTGAATATTTTGCTCATATTTTTCAAGACAAAAACCAAAATGGTTTTTGGGATGATCAAAACTATTTTAAAAACAGCACGCCAGAACCAATATGGCGTCTTTCTGACCCTATAGATGTAAGAACAAAATGGAAAACGAAAGGTATACGATTTAAAATAAAATAAACCATTGATAATCAGTACTTTATACCTTTTTTATTTTGTTAGTATTTTACTTTTTTCTGTTAATAAAGGTGGCTCTTGTTTTTTTCTTACCTCCACGCGTTAATAAACATAGACTTATAACATTTTTTCTTCTCACTAATCAACATCCTATTTTTCTATCACTTTTTAACAGCAACAGTATATGAATAGAAATAATCCACACACCTTTTCATTATTACCCTGTTTTAGGAAAAAAATTGTTGTAGTTATAAACAAGACCTGTTTATAACTGAAGAAATAAAAATAAAAAAGGGGTTTTCCACATATCCACAGCCTTTAATAAAGAAATAAGAACTTATTTAATAATATTATAATCTATTACTACCGTGGACAAGATAAAAAAAGTAACAAAAACAAAACTCAACTATTTTTGCCTCGATGAAACAACAAATTGAAAACGTCAAAAAAAGCATTCGCACTTTTGAAGCAAAAACTGAAAAAGAGGTTGAAGATTTCCGTTTGCGGTTTTTAGTTAAAAAAGGCGAGGTAAATGCCTTGTTCGAAGAATTTAAAAAACTGACCAAAGAAGAGAAAAAAAACGCTGGTTCGGTTTTGAATGATTTAAAGAATTTTGCAAACAAAAAGTTTACAACGTTAAAAGAAGGGGTTGTTCATACAGAAGAAGAGAAGAAAGAAGAAAAAGATTTTTCTTTACCTGGATCTATTGTTTCACAAGGAAGCAGACATCCATTGTCTATTGTTCAAAAAAAGATGATAGAAATCTTTGAAAAAATGGGTTTTAATATTTCTCTCGGTCCAGAGATTGAAGATGATTGGCATAATTTTTCTGCTCTAAATTTTCCAAAAAATCATCCTGCAAGAGACATGCAGGATACGTTTTTCATAGAAAAAGAAATATCTTTAAGAACACATACATCTTCAGTTCAAGTACGGGTGATGGAAGAAAACGACCCACCTATTAGAACAATCAGCCCGGGAAGGGTGTACAGAAATGAAGCAATAAGCGCAAGGTCAAATAGCTTTTTTCACCAAATAGAGGGTTTATATATTGATGAGGGCGTTTCTTTTGCTGATTTAAAACAAACCTTATTCCTATTTGTACAACAATTCTTTGGTAAAGAGACAGAAGTTCGTTTTAGACCAAGTTATTTCCCTTTTACTGAACCTAGTGCAGAGATGGATATATTTTTGGGCACAGCGACCGAAGAAGATTATAGATTAACAAAAGGAACAGGTTGGTTAGAGATTTTAGGTTGTGGAATGGTTGATGTTAATGTATTAGAAAACTGCGGCATTGATTCAAAAAAATACAGTGGTTTTGCATTTGGAATGGGTGTAGAAAGAATAACGATGTTTCAATATGGTGTTAAAGATATTAGAACGTTGTTTGAAAATGATAAAAGGTTTTTAGAACAGTTTAAGTCATTGAATTAATACTAACGGGATGTAGCTTAGTCCGGTTAAAGTGCTCGTCTGGGGGGCGAGAGATCGGAGGTTCAAATCCTCTCATCCCGACGACAATGTGACCTAAACTTCTTATTATAAGGAGTTTAGGTTTTGTGTTTCCCAAAATATTCCCAAAAACGTAATATTTTTGTGTTTGATTAGATTGTTTTAGGAGTTGCGATAGTAGGTAGAGTAAAAAAAAAACATTGTTGAGGTATAAGTTCAACAATATATAATAATCCGTTTTATTACACCGATAGCAACAGGGGTATCCACCAAATAAACATAATGATGGGGGCTTTCTGCTGAGGGGGTGTCTCGCACCCTGTTTATTATAATTCTATTAAAAAACACCATTTACTTACCATTCGGTTTATAAACACTAATGATAAACCTCATGATATTCATATAGATACAACAAATAATAATTATTATTTTACATTGAGCAATAAAAAGTAACAATTAAAGTGAATGAAATATGTCTTATCCAGCAAAAGTTAGAGGATAAACGAATATTTTGTTCGCTTATAAACTAGTTGGGCACAAGCAAAAAAACCATAAATAATGAATAAAGATAAAAAAGTAATTGAACATTTAAATTCCAAATGGGGGAAACATCCTTGCCCAATGTGCGGGCAAAACAGTTGGACAGTATCAGATACTGTTTTTGAATTACGTGAATTTCACGGAGGAAATGTTGTTTTAGGAAGTGGACCAATTTATCCAATTATTCCTGTAAGCTGTAATAATTGCGGTAACTCAGTTATGATTAATGTCATCCAATCGTGAGCCATAGAAAAGCCAAAAGTTGAACCTAAAAAAACTGAGGAATAATGAGTGAAGAACAAAGTAATTTTAACGTTTCTCAAGAATTTGAAATAATTCCGCATCAAAAAGGTCAAGCCTATCCGATTGGCGTAAAAGAATGGGAATATTTAAAAGAAAAAAAAGTTAATA
>Ga0209630_10005305_pt1 | contig 10981 bp, 9 predicted proteins | sample COG_01_FD_184745 | JGI IMG/M metagenome (GOLD analysis project Ga0209630, IMG submission 184745) | Pelagic Microbial community sample from North Sea - COGITO 998_met_01 (SPAdes) (version 2) | ecosystem: Environmental > Aquatic > Marine > Neritic zone/Coastal water | place: Helgoland, sampling... | reverse complement strand
CACCGCGCCACGGTCATGGCGCGCACGAGGCGACAAAATGGAAGGGAGAGAGGTCATCCGTGAGTTCCACTGGATGCTATGAAAATTCAAGCGACGCGGTTTCCGTGAGCGCGAATCTGCTGACGCGATTGCGCGTTTCCGCGCTCCATTTCGTCGCGAGCGCGTGAAAAAATATTCTAATCGCAGAAATATATATTGCGCACGATGCGTATGGGAAGCAGTCACGAATGTAATTAAAATATTTAAATATCGAAATCTACTTATTATGTTTTGTTTGTCATACTTTCGAAAGTACGAAAGTACCTTCGAAAGTACTTTCGAAAGTATCGAAAGTATCATACTTTCGAAAGTACTTTCGAAAGTACTTTCGTACGAAAGTACGAAAGTAGTTGTACTTCGGAAGAAAGAATTTACAGTTTTACACGTTACATGTAGTCATGTGCGTGTACACATAGTCGTACACGTACCTTCGAAGGTACTTTCGAGGTACAACGTTACACGTACAGTACGTGTACAGTAAGTTGCCAACTTTTATGTATCAATAAATATTTACTTTCGTACGAAAGTAAGTTAACTTTTACGAAGGTACCTTCGAATAACGAAGGTACAACGTTGTACTGTACACGTACACGTACGAAGGTAAATAAACACATATTACCTTCGTACATAACAACTTATCATACACTAAAAGTTGACTTATGATATTCATTTATTATTTTCACTACGCGTACTGTACACGTGTACTGTTTTATACTGTACGTGTCGCCCTTCAACGTTGTAGACTTGTCATACCTTCGTACGAAAGTACTTCAGTACAACGTTCGAACGTTGTACTTCCGGAAGGTCATCAAGCTCGCCACGCAGTGATGACGGTCGAAGTTCAACACCGCGTTAGAGAGACTGCGCTTGATTTCGATGTTTTTTTGGAAGATCTAAAGCAATGGACCCGTGAAGTTCAGCAGAAGGATAAAGCTCTTCGCTGCCTTGAGTTTGCTCTGGACAAAAAGGAAGAGTGTCGCACGAGCGCACCGGCATCTGCCAAATATATTCCTGTGAAAGTGCGAGCCCGCGCGCGATTACTTCTTGATAACGCCGAAGGCGAATTCGAAAACCGAGACTCATCAAAACACGGAACTTTCCTCGAAGAGTTGCTGAAAATTGGTAATGGCTGCTTTCGAAAGAGAGAATATGACAGTGCCATTTTGCACTACAGTAGGTACATTCAGACACACAGAAATAGCAGTGCAGCGTTTGCGAATCGAGCAATGTGTCATATGAATAATAAGTGCTGGGCGCTTGCCGAAGTCGACTGCACATATGCCTTAGAAGTAGACCCAAACAACGTAAAGGTTGGTCAAATATTTAACTGAAAAACTGTTTCTGTTTCACTCAAAAAGCTTTTTATGTGAAGCAGGCACTCCATAGAAGAGGAAGTACACGGCAAGAACTTGGGAAGGAGTTGGAAGCAACGATGGACTTTGAACAAGCACTGCGGTTCAGGCCGAACAACAAGTTTCTTTTCCACGAACGATACAGAAGCAGACTAATGCATGAGATCACCTCAAATGTGAGACACACAAGCTTGCGCAAAGTTTTGAGGTTAAGTCAGGGAGAACAAAACGAGTTCAAAGTGGGTAGATGATAGATACAGTCCATTTAATATGTAGAACAATCCCAACATGTTCCCATGCACGTGCTGAAATAGCCGCGCATGCTGACACATCCTGATTTGGGTCACCAAAGGAAAATGTTAAGAGCTGGCTCCAGCTACTCTTGTTCTTGAAGAGTTAGTTTGCTCCTTTCCAGCTGAGATTCTTGCTTGACGGATTACTACTTTTGTGTGCAAAATCTTTGCTTCTACTTGTTTTCCTCTTCTTCAAGTACTCTGAGGGTTCGTCGTGGTCATCGTGTATTTCATCAGTCGTTTCGTCAGTCAGCTTTTCTCCCTCAGTGTGCTTGTTCTTTTTGCCAGTTTTGGCTGAAGAACACGTCACCTTTTGACTCCGAATGTAGCTAGGTAGGTGACACAGATGTGGCTGTTCTTGGTGGCTGATCAAGCAAGAAGCTCGCTTAAGTAGGGCTAGATCTGTTGGATTACCATCGAAATGTGCAGCGAGCCGCTCAGAGTTCAGTAGTTCAGCTCGCAATTCTCGAAGCCTTGCTTCCCGTACTGCTGTACGGCCGACGGCGCGGGCAGCATCCTCCGCCCGGTAACGGAGAGCCTCAACAGCTTCCCTGCGAAGCATTTTATATGGCATCAACGCAATCGCTGAACGCGTGTCGTGTCTGCTAACACTATGCCGGGATAGCATATCTTCGAGCGCGCGTGCGTTTTTTGGAGTAGTCAGTGTTATGGCAGTGCCTGGTTGTCCTGCACGGCCAGTCCGGCCAACACGGTGAATGTAGTCAGAGGCTGAAATGGGCACATCTAAATTTAGAACAGTGTGCACATCTTTGAAGTCTATTCCTCGCACAACACCGAATTCCGTTTGAGCATGCGACATTGCATTACGTTTTCGTTTTGTGTGTTTCGTAAACTTGCTTCTTTTCGATAAGCTGCAGTCGGTGACATCGGTGCTTTCAGCTTTAGATTCGAAAACTTCTTTCACTGGCACATCCTTGTTGTCATCGTTTACTACTGATATGCTGCTCGATAAGTCATCTGCCGCGGCGATCATATAGTCGTAAACCCCACGATTGAATTCATGTAGAATATGGGCACGAGAATTAGCTGGCAATTCTTCGTGAAGCACACAACAAGGTATTCCGAATTTGTGCAAGAAAAGACGAAGTCTGACAGCAGCATCTGGGCTCGATACAAAAACTAAGGACTTCTTCTTGCAAAGGCCAAGACGGAGTAGAGCCATACAATATAGTAGTTTGTCTTTTTCGAGAATCTCGAGGGCGTAGTGAGAGATCAAGGGCATTACTGCCGATTTACCTGTTGTAACTTGCTCTTCTTTTACCCTGCCACTGACAAAATTGTTTTCGAGCGCAATATCTACGTTTACTGGATTATGCAAAACAATTGCCTTAAGTTTTGAAAGATCATCAGGTGAAGTAGCAGATACAAGCATGCACTGACAACCACGTTCTGTGGCATCAGCTATGCAGCGAATGTCATCTTCATAACCAAAAGACAGCAGAAGATCAGCCTCATCAAGTACAAAGAACTCAAGGCCAGAGTTGAGTGCCCTGGGGGGGAATTTACCTCCACGTATACATGCGGCAACACGTGAGGGAGTGGACACAAGTATTTCTGGAGGCACCCCAGCGAAGTTGCGAGGTAAAACATCGGCACTACCAGAACATGTCAGCTCGCCTGCGCGTAAAGTAGGAGCGCACTCAACAAGAAATGAAACTGCCTCTTTCATCACTTGTTGAGCAAGCTCGTGCGTGGGAACGAGTATAAGCACCCGTGGATTAGACTTAGTTTTTGAATCGCTGCGCTGCATTATTTTATGTATGGCGGGAAGAAGGTACGCTGCGGTTTTGCCACTTCCTGTGTGTGCGCGTGCTAACACGTCTTTGCCAGCAAGAACCAGCGGGATCGCGCGGGACTGTACCGCAGTGGGACACTTGAACTTCTTCTTTGCCAGTGCCCTCAGAATACCACGATCTAGTCCTAGGGACGGCCATCCCGTATCATTATACCCAATCATGTCATTCTTTGTCTGTGTCGTCGTGTCTAAATGTCGTATTGTTGGGCGCGTGGGTTCGACGACGTTCGCGTGGCGAGCATTGTTTCAAGTCTCCGTGAAATGCAGCCCCACAAGTACGTACAGTAGTGTACTACACGTAGCCCTACATACGTGTACAGTACGGTAGTACGAAAGTATTACTTCCGGAAATAGAAAATCTTCGTTCGAAGATAAATAAGTTGACTTATTTACGGAAGTACGGAAGTTAAAAATGACTACACGTACGTGTACAACGTTGTACAGTGCAAAGTACTTTCGAAAGTACGAAAGTACGAAAGTATCATACTTTCGTACGAAAGTACGAAAGTACTTTCGTACTTTCGAAAGTACTTTCGTACGAAAGTACGAAAGTACGAAAGTACTTTCGTACTTTCGTACAACTTAGTGTACACGTACGTGTACACTACTTTTAGTTGCTATCAATCGTACATTTATAATTAGCGCCTCCGCGTTCCCGTCAGGATTCGTTGGATACAACCGCCCCATATCTCCGGCGTGCGCGCCATATCTCCGGCGCGCGCGCGCGAAAGTGCCGCTCCCGCGCGGCGTCGTTGTCGTTCGAGGACGAGTTCATCGTCACGTCCCGGTGCAGGTTTTTGCATACGGGGCTCCAAACGCATTTCATTGGCTGAAATTTTCGTAGGACCGGAAAAATGCCTAGTTGTAGATGGGTTTAGCTTCGACTTACATAGGGCACCAGTTGTGGAGGAGGATGTGCGAATTAGCCCTACATTGCCAGTGCTGTGTTCAATACTATATTAAACACGCCACTCTACAAACTCTGAACAGAAGTGAAGAGAAACAGCTTCGCGGCTTAAAGGGCGTAGGCCAGTCAGTACACGTACGTGTACTGTAGTCTAAGTCGGGAAAACCCCCTAATTTCAGCCTAATTTTGATCGGGCGCGAGCTTTCAGATCTCGCGTGTTTCACCGGAGTCGTAGTTTCGAGAAAGGTTCGCAACTCAACGCGTCGTTGCTCTTCACGCTCGGGCGACGCGCCACTTGCGCGCGCGGCGCGCCCGAGCGCGCGCGGGGTGGCGTGGGACGCCTCTATCCGACGAACCTCGACGGCACGCCGGGTGACGACGCGGAGGCACCGTTCGTGACTTAGAGTATGAGTTTCAAACCACTGTCCCGATCGAGACCGCCGATCAACCCGACCCGTATTTCCCTCAACTGACCGACGGCCGAACGGAAGCGACGGAGGCGCTGATCGTAAGTTCTGCCTGTATGGACACTCGGAACCATAACTAACCTCTCGCGCACACGGTCGCCATGGGTGCGGTCACGTACTACGGAAACGGTAAATGTCATCTCCCTCGCATGTATCACCACGCGATTCGCTGAGAGCGCGCCCCTTCGCTCGCATCTCGCCTTTGATGTGCGCTTTGGGAGAGAGGAAACCCTACTATGGGATCTCTCTCTTCGCGGAAGCCCCCACCCAACGAAAAACCCACGACTAACCTCGCAACGCACGTCCATCCTCCCGTGTGATCAACAGCGCAAAAAATTTATGTAGCCACGGACGCTGCCATCGGCGTGGGACTTGGTCTCGTCGCTGGTGGAGCTTGGAAGGTGCGTGCGCGTCCGTCGATCTCCGGCCCCACGCAGTTCCCGTTTCTGCCGAGATCGCGCGTTCGCGTCCCCCCACATCATATCGCTGATGCACGCCCCCCCACCTCCTCCCTACTTCCTTCAGATGTGGCACTGGGAAACACGCAAGAAGGTCGAAACGTTCCACGCGAAGAATTGAGCGCGCAAGACGGACGTGTCTTGCTGAGACAACGATCGAGTGTGTTAGAATCTCAAAGCTGCTGGTTGCACACTGGAATCTGCAAAAAGTCAGGGAAGATAGTACACGTACGGGCACCTCCTAAGGTTACTTCCCCTTTTCGCAGGCGCGTGCGGTACACGTAAAGTGGGGCGCTTTCGTTTTGTAGGGTTGCCGAGGTTCGAACTGCCTGACTGTAAAAACCAACTGTCCTGCTCGTGTCCTTGCGTCCTTGGCTTGTGACCGTTGCACCCCATGCCGGCGCAGATCTTCCCCTCATCAACGCCCGCAAATCATCTGTTGCTGACGTCGACCTGCATCGAATACCACCGTCATGACTTCACGCCATGCCTTCCACCCCACGTTTCTGCCACGCTCACGCTGAGTCAAACAGCCGCCTCACATTCGCATTTTTCGATGGAATCAGTGTTACCGGGCATGACTTTACTTGCTGCACGTGCTCGAACGCGCATTCAGAACAGAAAACATAACCAGAGCACGCGAGCGTGCTCGCGTCGACGATGAAGCGTCGGCACACTGGACAGCGACCGCGCGGAGCGATTCCGACACCATCAAGTGCGGGAGGTGGGAGAGGTGGTGGCGGAGGCGATGGCAGCAACGAGCCGCGTTCGACGACGCCTTCCGCAGTGCCATACCACCACTCTGCGAGCTTAAATGCAACGACCGCGATCGAAAGGTGGAGTCGATCCGGGAACGTGAACCTTAAGTTTGAAAACAAAAAAGACACAAGGCATACATAAACGTTTATGAAGTGGAGGATACTCTCGGAAAGCCTTACCATAAGCCCTCCTTGCGCGTGATCAATTGCGACGTGCGCCGCTCGTAAGATAGCGGCATTGACCCGCGCAAGGACCCCTCCCTCCACGCGCGCGGCGTTCAACGCGATCGCCCTGTGCGCGTCCAACGCCGCTCTCGTTTCTGAGGTCTCGATCAGGGAGACGCGCGTTATTTTCAACCCGAGAAAACGTAAGATCGGGTCGTGAGTATCGCCGCCATCGATGAGGAAGGACAGCCAGTGCGCAAACGTGGCCGCCTCTAAAAGTGCGTTGACGATTGGGTACGTCTTCACGAACGTGCTGGACGCTAGCGAGGACGGCGTTCGAACGTATGCAGAGGGGAGACGCAAGAGAACGCCACCGTCTTCGTCCTCCCCCTCCTCATCGTCGCGTAACAGCGCACGAGCGGCATCGCGCGCGATCGTGCCCCCCCCGTGTGCGAGAAGCCGCTTGTGGAGCCGGTCGAGCTTCTCCCGCGCGTACGGCACAGCCACGAGCGTCAGCACCGACAACGCGCGTTCTGTTCGCGTCAGCGCTCGCGTTTTCTTCACACCCGTCACGCCGTCAACCGCGTCCCGCTCTCCTCCTCTTCCTCGCACACGTGATCCTCGCCATCTTGTTCTTTGAAGCCCATAAAATCCTTCCGCCATGGACCCATTCGAAGTCGCGAACGCGTGAGTTTCCACGAGCGTCATGAACGCGGCGAAGCACTCGTCCTCTCGATCGAGGATCCACGAGGACGACGGGCGCCTGGAGACCAAGACGCGCATGGAGTACACGAGCGCCGAGCGCAGGGAGGAGACGAGCCGATCCGCGGCAACGAGCTCGAAGAAAGTCGGGCGCTGCTGACTCGCGTTCACGGGGAACTGCATCGTGGCGCACGCTACACGCGCGATGGGCGAAACTTCTTGGTTCACCGACTAAAATAGTTGCAACTACACGTACGTGTAGTGCTGTACACCTGTACACGTGTACAGTAGGCCCTACGTGTACAGCACTCATACAGCTCTATTATCTTCGAAGGTATTTTATGAAAGTACTTTCGTACAAGGATCTAGGCCCTACTTTCGAAAGTACTTTCGTAGTACCTTCGAAGGTATTTTCGTACGAAAGTACTTTCGTACTTTCGTACTTTCGTACTTAAGTACGAAAGTACTTTCGTACTTTCTCAAGTACTTTCGTACTTTCGTACGAAAGTAGATGTGCAAGGAGTTCTTGGCGTTCCAGAAGCAGGTCGCGATGAAGCAAACCCGGCGTCATGACAGCTACTACGTCGGGGGTTTGAGCGAGAAGGACGCTGCCGCGTACGTCGCGAAGATAAAGAGGTACAACATCGCGCGCATTCAAACTCTACACCGCGTATGGGTCGTGAGACGTGCGTTGGGCTACACGCACGTCTCAGCGAGAGGATGCGAGGCGAAGCGAACACCTCCGGAGCAGGAGCACTCGTCTTCACTCAACCGCGTTAAGGGGTGTTCGAGTTGTACAGCGAGAGTTAGATAAATTGACTTACATGTACAAATACAGTCAGTCAGTGTAAATACGATCAACCTTTCTAAAGTATTTCCGGAAGTATTAAAAATCCTTCAAGGTACACAGCTACTTTCGTACCTTCGTACGTAGGTACACACCTACACAGCTACTGTACCTTCGTACGAAGGTACTCTCGAAAGTACGAAAGTACCTTGGTACGAAGGTACGAATTTACACGTTACGTATGTACTTTTGTACGTTGTACACGTACAGTACGTGTGATCGTACAGTACAGTATCTCTGGTTTTAAAACTCTTCGACACGAAAAAAACTTCAGAGGGACAACGATCTTCTTCTTCCACGCTTCCTTCTGTTCACAGCCGGATGAGTCTTGCTTTTTGTATAGCCAGAAACTGCACACAACGCCGAGAACTGCCACGCACGCGTCCTCTCCGCAGAGCTCTTCGTTGCAAAGCATCCACGGTGTGTACGCGCCGTTCTGAAAATTAGACGGTTCGAGTCTCGGCGCGCGGTTGCCAAGCGAACACGTTATCAAGATCAAGATCCAACTTGTGACCATTATCTTGATTGCAGGAAGGTAAACCTTGCCATGACATCTCTCGCCGTAGCACGAGTGCGGCCCTTGTCTTTTCTTGTATCACTTCTTCTGATCTTGCGCAACCCCAAGAAGTCAGTGCCATCATGGGCATGACTGCTGGTAGAGTGCCTGGCCTTTCGCCTACCGACACTAATGGCATCAGGCGTTATTATCGTCCTGAGGGTAAGTCTGGCGGTCATGGAGTCGGCTGGACTGAGATAACACCCTATACATTCGACGTTTACGAGGGCTGGGAGGAGGTCCCTGTTTCGATTGCAGATCCCGGGGGTACTGAAATCGACGCACGTTTTAACAGTGATCTGGACGGAGGGCTTAAGATTGTCCTTGCTCCTGTTCTTCGTTTTGCAAATATCCCAGAGGGAGAAAATCCCGGAATTGAAGAGCTGATTCCAATTGATCGATTCATGTCTGGTTTTGGCCCAGAGTTGACACAAAATCCTGTTGAGGCTGATGATATTATAGATGTTTCCACTGATGTTCGAAGTGGTTTAAAGTACTACAACTTCGAGCTGCGAAATCACACGCTGGTTGCAGCGACAGTGTGGAAGAAAAGAGTTTTCATCATGTGCCTCCAAGCTCCCCCACGGCTTTGGCGCAATAGCGCAGAGAAGCTGAGAAAAACTATGAAATCTTTCACTGTGCTTACAGAGCTTTCATGAAGTATACCTGTTTTAAAATATGAGAATTTAAAATTGAACAGTTGTACTCTCTCTAAAACTCCAACTCACTTTCTCTGCATAGTTATCTGAGGACTGAGCGAGCCTCAATATAGACATCATCGATACGTAATCATTCCACGACCCTCGATCGATGGCAAGAAAGCCTTTCCATCTTTCAGACCCTTCTTCTTTGAAACCTTACTAACGAGTTTACGGACACGCTGCTCGTCTGCGTGCTGTGTCCGAGCTCTGATGTCAAGAGGGCTGATCCGAAGCCTAGGCTGGATGGCATAATCAAAGGTCTCAGCTTCGGGAACAACAGCATGGTACCTGTAGCCAGGATCACCATATTGAGGACCATTATTTGTACGACCGCTCAGGTCATTATCCTCTGTTGCGCTCTCTGTCTTGGCAGCCTTCTCTCGCCTGCGTTTCTTATTTGACGTGCAACGTTCACCCGAATCCCCTTCCACCTGGTGTCTTATATCACAGTACTGGCTGGAAAGCTCATAAACAGGACGGCTCCATTTCTCTACAAGATATTTACATTTCTTGCGGTTTGCTGGAGTCTCCTCGGGCAGGTTGGAAAGGAACATGATTATACATCCAAGACCAGAGTGTTTCAATTCTTCCTTTCGGTCTGCTAGACCTGTCTCAATAGGCAGTTGCCGTATACAGTCGATGACAGTTGTGCGGACAGTAATGTTTGGAAGGTTTTTATTAGGAAGCAATGTAAGCCACTGGGCAAGAACTTTTAAAAGACCATGGCGCAAAAATGATTCATGAAGGTCTACTTGTGTGAGCTTATCCGTGACCTCACCCAACATTTTCAGTTTGTGCGTTGCAGGTAGTTGTCTACTTACCAACTCACGATCTTGTTCTGTTGCTACTTCCATTCGTGCAAGAAAGTTCAGAACTTCAGATGATATGACTGACTCAGACTGCTTTATACGCCGACCTCCCTTAGCATGACCCCTGCCGAAAAGTTCTTCGATATCACTGTCCTCTTCTTCAGCCTCTGACGCAAGAGGGGAAGGAATCTCACTGACACCAACCCAAGGGTCTTCAAGGAGGGCTTCAGGGTTAGCACTCCTAAAGTTGTCACCTGGTGCTGAGCACATAAATTGCGAGCGACGTTGTTCAAACAATTCTTTTGATACGTCTCTGACTCTATTCAACATGCTGTCGTCGTCGTCGTTCTCAGACGGTCTCATAGAGCTCTTGCCCCTTGAAGCGGTTCGTTTCTTTTTCAACTTTTTTTCGCCACTCGTAGATGTACGGTTCGTTGATTTTTGCGATAATGATTCCTGCTGAACCCGCTTCGATGCGATCATTCGCGCGTGTTCAGTGTCGGCGGTAATTGGACTGGGCAAAACTTCGACTTTTCCGTCATCGTCACTATCGTCGCCGAATAGGTTGGCCAACTTGTTTTTCAGGTCTACCTTTCTCTCGTCCTCGCAAGCGTACTGAGGAATGGACGGCATAACTAATTGAAGAGAATAGTTATACGTGAAGAAATGTGCTAGGAACGCTTTGAGATTCCCCTCCTGCAATCTGAACTGGCGTCTTGTACTGTCCCGCCGGAACAATTCCACGTTTATAATAGGGCTACTGTAATTCCACGTTTAATACTATTTCAAAGGTCTACGGAAGTACTTTCGTACTTTCGAAAGTACGAAAGTACGAAAGTACTTTCGAAAGTACTTTCGTATTCATTACTTCCGGAAGTACGTTTATTTATCATGTACGAAAGTACCTTCGTACCTCCGAAGGTACGAAAGTACGTGTACTTCTACGATTCTACGATCTATCTTCTACGAAGGTACTTTCGTACGGAGGTACAGTACAACTATGTACGAAATAAAGTACTTCCGGAAGTACCTTCGTTCGAAGGTAAGTTGTCAACTTATTTCCGAAAACTCTAGGCAGGGCCTACATACAATCGTACAGTACATTGTCTAT
>Ga0209630_10005294_pt1 | contig 10989 bp, 8 predicted proteins | sample COG_01_FD_184745 | JGI IMG/M metagenome (GOLD analysis project Ga0209630, IMG submission 184745) | Pelagic Microbial community sample from North Sea - COGITO 998_met_01 (SPAdes) (version 2) | ecosystem: Environmental > Aquatic > Marine > Neritic zone/Coastal water | place: Helgoland, sampling... | reverse complement strand
TAAATATTATAAAGATAAATTTTATCTTTTGGAGATTAATACTCAGCCAGGAATGACAAAACTTTCTTTAGTGCCAGAGATAGCAGCATTTTATGGTATAAGTTTTATTAAACTTATTGAATTAATTCTAAAAGATGCCTCAACAAATAAATAAAAAAATTTTATTATATTTTTTTTTATTTATCATTCTTGGAACATTTAACAATAAAAATTTTAATAAATTTGAATTTCCTAAAATAAATCGAATTAATATTAGTGGATTTGAAACACATAACAATAATTTTCAAGAAAAATTAAAAATATTAAAATTAAATAATTTATTTTTATTAAAAAAATCTCAAATTGGGGAGTTGTTTGATACTAATAACTTAATTGAAGAGTATAAAATTTTTAAAAAATATCCCTCATCATTAGAAGTAGAGATTGTTAAAACTAAATTTTTAGCACTATTAAATATTGATGGAAAAACTTTTTTTGTTGGCTCAAATGGTAAGTTAATTGAAACCAAAGATAATTTGAAAGATTTACCTTACATTTTTGGAAATTTAGATATAAATAGTTTTTTAAGGTTAAAAAAAATAATTGATAATTCAATATTAGAATTTAAAGAAATTAAGAATCTATTTTTTTTTCCTTCTGGGCGATGGGATGTAGAATTATCATCAGGCATTTTAATTAAATTACCAAATGAAAAATTAAAAGAGTCATTGGATTTATCTTTAAATTTATTAAATAATGAAAAATTTGTTAATGTTAAATTAATAGATGTACGTCAAAAAAATCAGGTTGTTGTAAATGAGCAGTGAAACTAATTTCGAAACATATCTTTTAATAAATAAAAAAAAATTTATTCTTTGTGTAATTCACAATACATCTTTTGAAACAATATATAAAGATGAAATGCTATTAAGTGATAATAGTGAATTTAAATTTGAAATGTTAAATGAATTTCTTGAAAAAAATATATTTAAAGTTGAAAAAACTTTAAAAAATTTTGTTAAAGATATTGATATTATTTTAGATAATGAAGTATTTTTTTCAGTCAAAATGTCTATAAAAAAAAATAATAATGGAAAATATATTGACTCAAAAAGTTTATTGAGTCCCTTAAATGATTTAAAAAACTCTTGTCAATCAAACTTTAATGATAAAAAAATAGTTCACATGTTAATAGAAAACTATTTAATTGATGATAAAAATTATTGTACTTTACCTAAAGATCTAAAATGTAATTTTTTTTCTTTAGATGTAAACTTTATTTGTATTTCAAATAATGTTGTTAATGATCTAGAGTTGATTTTTAAAAAATATCATATTTTAGTAAATCAAATATTGTCAGCTAGTTATGTTGAAAAATTTATAGAAGAGATCGATCAAAATATTTTCAATTGCGCCAGCAAAATTAAATCTGGGTTAAATGAAAATGAGGTATCACTAGTTCGAAAAAGCTTTAAAAATAAAGGTTTTTTTGAAAAATTTTTTGATTTTTTTAATTGATTTGTATTTTACGGTAATATTTGTTGTTTTTAGTTTTATTTTCTAGTGTTTTAAAAGTTCTCCGTGTCTTTATTAAATCAAAAAACAATAAATAAAACTACAAGCTTTAGTGGTATTGGACTTCATAGTGGTAAATTAACGAACATTAGTGTTAATCCATCTACTCCTAATTCAGGAATTATTTTTAAAAGAGTTGACTTAAAAAACAACAACTTAATCCATCCAAGTTTTGCAAATGTGAGCAACACCTCATTAAACACAACAATATCAAATGAGCATGGTGTAAAGGTTTCTACTATAGAGCATTTAATGGGAGCATTATTTGGATTAGGGATTGATAATGCACTGGTTGAAATTGACAATGAAGAAGTACCAATCTTAGACGGGTCCGCTAAAGAATTTATTAATAAATTAACTGCTTCAGGATTAAAACAAAGTGAAGCACCAATTAAGATTATTAAAATAAAAAAAAAAGTAACTTACAATCATGGAAATAAATCAATATCAATTGAACCGTCAAAATTAAGCTTAGATATTAACTTTGAATTAAAATACGAAAATTCATTAATTGGAAATCAAAAAAATAAGATCAATGTTTATGAAGATGATTTAAAAGATATTTTTGAGTCGAGAACATTTTGTTTGTTTGAAGACATTGAGAAAATTAAAAAAAATGGATTGGCAAAAGGTGGTAATTTAGAAAATGCGATAGTAGTTAAAGGCAATAAAATACTAAATACCGAGAAACTTAGAAATCCAAAAGAATTTGTTAATCATAAAATACTTGATTGTATTGGTGATCTTTACACTAGTGGGTATAGAGTTATAGCAAGCATAAACTGCTCTCAAGGGGGTCATTTTTTAACTAATCAATTATTAAAAAAAGTTTTTGAAAATAAAGATAATTTTTCAATTATAGAAATTCAAGAAAGAAACCTTCCACACACAATAATAAATAAAAGCCTATTAAGATCTATCGCATAGTTGTTATTATATATATCTTTAAAATTGTCAGTTAAATCTATATAAAGCTATCGTGCTTAGATTAAAGTTTTTTATTTTTTTTATATTTATTTTTTTATTAAGTTCTTGCTCTAAAGAAGTAACTAAAGAAAACTTAATAAAAGAAAAAAGTTTAGAGCTACAAGTAATTGAAGCATACCAAGAAGGTATTGAGGCATTAGAGGGTGGAGATGTATTATTTGCTGCACAAAAATTTAATGAAGCGGAAATATTATTCCCTCAAGGTGAATGGGCACCAAAATCAGCTTTGATGGCAGCTTACTCTTATTATACTCAAGATTATTACGGTGATGCTATCGCTGAACTAGAAAGATTTATAAAGATTTATCCATTACATAAGAATTTGCAATATGCCTATTATTTGCTAGCTATCTGTTATTATGAACAAATTGTAGATGAAAAAAAAGATTTACAATCAATTGTTAATGCAAAAAAAAATTTTCAAATAATTTTAGATAAATATCCCAATACAGAATATGCAATAGATGCTGATTTTAAATTAGATTTAATTAATGATATTCTTGCGGCTAAAGAAATGTATATTGGCTTGTATTATTTTGAAAAAAAAAAATGGATTCCAGCAATTAATAGATTTAGGGAAATAACAGATAATTATGATACAACAATTTATGCAGAGGAAGCTCTTCATAGATTAGTCGAGGTTCATTACATATTAGGATTAGTTGATGAGGCAGAGAAATATGCTCAATTATTAGGGTATAATTATCAATCTTCAAAATGGTATGAAAATTCTTATAGTTTATTTAATAAAAATTATGAAAAAAGAAAAAAAGAAAGATTAAAGACTTACAAGAAAAAGAGTGGTGGCATACTTAAAAAATTTAAGTCTCTAATAGAGTGAGATGGATAAACCAAAAATAAAAAAAGATTATTCAAAAAAAATTCAAAAATTATTAGATCTTAACAAACATTATTACGATCTTAGCAAACCCCTTGTAGATGATAAAGAATATGACAAAATAAAATCAGAAATATTGTCGTTAGAAAAGAAATATGATTTTTTAAAAAGTGAAAACTCACCTTCCAAAATAGTTGGTTTTAAACCATCAAAAATTTTTAAAAAGGTTTCCCATAAAGTTTCAATGCTTTCACTTTCCAATGCTTTTTGTGAAGAAGATTTAATAAATTTTGAAAAAAGAATAATTAATTTTTTAGACCAAAAAAGTTCTTTTGAAATAGAATATAGTGCTGAGCCTAAAATAGATGGTATTTCAGCATCTTTAATTTATAAAAAAGGAAAATTTTTAATGGGCCTTTCTAGAGGTGATGGTAAGGAGGGGGAAGATATTACTCAAAATTTACAAACAATTAATGATATTCCTAAAAGTATTTCAGCTAAGGACTTTCCTACAGAAATAGATGTTAGAGGAGAAGTATTTATTCAAAACAAAGATTTCAAAAAACTCAAAGATAAATTTGCAAATCCTCGAAATGCAGCATCTGGATCATTGAGACAAAAAAATCCTGAAGATACAAAAAAAATTCCACTTAAGTTTATTGCTTATACGTATGGATATGTGAGTGATATGAAAATAAACAGACAAGATGAATATTTACAAAAATTAAGTGAATGGGGCTTTAAAACAAATCCATTCAATAAAACTATAAAAGGTATAAAAAAATTAATGGAAAATTACCATGAAGTAGAAAAAAAAAGAAATGAGATTGATTTTGATATAGATGGCATTGTTTATAAGATTAATAGTTTTGATTTACAAAAACGATTAGGTAGTGTTACTAACTCACCCAGATGGGCAATTGCTCATAAATTTTCGGCTAACAAAGGCACTTCAACTATCTTAAATATTGAAATTCAAGTAGGAAGAACTGGGGCCCTCACACCTGTTGCTAAAATTAAACCAATTAACATAGGTGGAGTAGTTGTGTCTAATGCAACTCTACATAATGAAGATGAAATAATTAGAAAAGATATACGAGTAGGTGATGTAGTTATTGTAGAAAGAGCTGGAGATGTAATCCCACACATAACCCAAGTCGATTTAAAAAAAAGAAAAAAAAAATTAAATAAATATATTTTTCCAATTAATTGTCCATCTTGTGGAGAAAAAACAATTAAAGAGTATAATTTAATAACCAAAAAAAAAGATGCTGTTAGAAGATGTTCTAGCGAAGGTTATGAATGTGAAAAAGTGGCAATTGAAAAAATAAAACACTTTGTATCAAAAGAAGCTTTCAATATAGATGGATTTGGAAAAAAAATTGTAGAAAATTTTTGGAGTCTAAAAATGATAAGATTCCCACAAGATATTTTTAACTTAGATTTTAGAAAAATTGAAAAAATAGATGGCTGGGGACAACAATCAGTTACAAATTTGAGATATGCTATTGAAGTAAGAAAAAATATTTCATTTGAAAGGTTTATTTATTCTCTTGGAATAAGGCATATTGGTTTTGAAAATGCAAAATTAATTTCTAAATCATTGAGACTTCCAGAGAACTTTATTAATCTTTCGAACGCTAATAAAATAAACGAATTATTGAATATTGATGGTATTGGAGAAACTCAAATAAATTCTTTAAAAAAATTTTTCTTAAATAAAACCAATTTAAAAGTAATTAATGATCTTAAAAAAATTCTTAATATAAGTAATGCTATAGAAAATAAAAAAGATGGCATTTTAAACGATAAAACTTTTATGCTTACTGGAAAATTAGAAGGAATAAGTAGAGCTGAGGCAAAATCTTTGATTGAAAAAAACTCAGGCACAATAATAAGCAATGTATCAAAAAAACTTGACTATTTAATTATAGGAGAAAAGCCCACTAAAAGAAAAGTAGAAGCTGCAAAAGAATTAAAAATAAAAATTTTAAAACAGTCTGAATGGCTTAGTTTAATGAATAAAACTAGCTAACCATTTTTTTTCTCTAATATTGAGATGTTTATAAAGTTTTGAGTATATATCTATATTATATTTTAAAAGATAATTTTTTTCATTATTTGTTAATAAGTTAAAATTTATTAAATCGCTATCTATTGGAGCTAAAGTTAAATTTTCAAAGTATAATTTGTTTTTATTTTTTTTAACATACATTAAATTTTCAATACGAATACCAAACTTATTTTTTTTATAATATCCTGGTTCATTACTTAAAATCATTCCTTCACGAATTTTAATCTTATTAAATTTTGAGATCGCTTGTGGACCTTCATGCACATTTGAAAAAAAGCCTACACCATGTCCAGTTCCATGCTCATAATCTAAATTAATTTCTTTTAAAAATTTTCGAGCTTTAACATCAAGAATTTTACCAGTTGTATTTTCATTTAATTCTGAACTCACTACGGCAATATGACCTTTTAAAACTCTAGTAAAAATATTTTTTATATTTTTTTTTGGTTTTGAAAAACAAATAGTACGAGTAACGTCTGTGGTACCATATTTATATTGACCACCAGAGTCACATAAAAAAATATCTTTTTTATTTATCTTTTGTGCATTATTTTTTGTAGCTCTATAATGAACGATTGCACCATTTCCTGCGGTACCCGCAATTGTATTGAAGCTAGGATATAAATAATCTTTATTTTTTTTTCTAAAATATTCTAATTTATTTTGTGCATAAAATTCGGTTATCTTTTTTTTATTTATATTTTTAATCCAATAAATAAATTTTGTAAGAGCCACTCCATCAATGATATGAGAATTAACCATATTTTTGATTTCCTTTTTATTCTTAATTGATTTAAGCAAGTAAATTGGATCTTCTTTTTTCAAAAGTTTAAATTTTTCTTTTAAAATATTTTCATAAAAAACCGAACAAGTCTTAATATCAATTATAACTCTTCTCCCATTGAGATTAAGAATAAGATCTTTAAAATCCTTGGGATCAATTATTTGTGAAGATTTTAATTTTTTTTCTTTTATTAATTTAGAAACCTTATTTTTTTTTGAAATTAAAAAAAGATTATTTTTCTTATCTAACAGTAAATGACAGTTTGGTATTGGGCTATTTGGATTATCCCAACCTCTAATATTTAATAACCAAGCAACATTTTCTGGTGCAGTAATAAATAAATAGTCAGATTTGTTTTTAATAAGAATCTTTTTTATTTTTGAGATTTTTTTTTTATAATTTTCTCCAACAATTTTTTGATCTAAAGAAAAAAATGGTTTTTTAGAACTCGATCTTTTTTTATAAATTTCATCAATTAAATTTTTGTCAATAATTTGAATTCTTTTACATTTATTAAAAAACTTTTTTATCTGCTCAGATGTAAATATTTTTGGATCTAGACCTAAAGAAAGATTTTTGACTAAATTACAATTTATAATTTTGTGATAATCTAAAATTTGGAAATTATTTTCTGATTCCTTTTCTGCTTGGATTGTGTATCTACCATCGACAAACAAATAATTTTTATTCTTTAAAATAATTGAATATCCAGCAGATCCTGAAAAATTTGAAATATTTCTTAATCTATCGTTTTCAGTATATTCTGAAAAATACTCATCATTTTTAGGAATTACATAACCATCTATTTTATATTTTTTAAATTTATTAATTAAAATTTTTATCCTTTTTTTTATCATTTAATTCTTTTTTGATACCTTAACCATCCAGGACTGTTGTTATTATTATTATTTTCATCTTCAAAATCTTGATTAAATTCAAATTCATCTAATTCCTCTTTGCTATCATCAAAAAAAGAATTTTTTTCTAAATATTTCTCAGGTAATTCATCAATAAATCTTGAAGCCATACTGTCAATCCAATCACCTTGATAAAATCTATTCATTGAAAAAGAGATAATCACTCTTTTCTTTGCTCTGGTTAAGCCCACATAAGCTAATCTTCTCTCTTCTTCAAGACCATTCTGACCTTTTTCTTCAATTGATTTTTGATGAGGAAAAAGTCCTTCTTCCCAACCGGGTAGAAAAACTACATCGAACTCAAGACCTTTTGCAGCATGCATTGTCATCATATTAATTTTTTCACCTTCCCACTCTTGATCAATAGATGTAGCCAAAGATACGTGTTCAAGAAAACTTTCTAAATTATCAAATTCTTTCATTGCACTTAGTAGTTCTTTGATATTTTCAAGTCTATTTTCATTTTCTAAATCTTTCTTATTTTTGAGCATTGCGGAATATCCTGACTCATCAAGAATTATCTGTAGTAATTTTACATGATTCACTTTTTTAATTTTTAAATCTCCCCTCCATTTAGAAAGCAAATCTAAGAAAGAAGATAAACCAATTTTTGCTTTTGGTTTTATTAAGTTCTCTTGAATCATTTCTCTAGAAGAATTCTCTAAACAAATTTTTTGTTTTTTTGAATATTCATGAATACTTTTAATGGTACTTTCCCCAACAGATCGTTTTGGATTATTAACAATTCTTTCAAAGGCTAAATCATCTTTTTCTTGATAAATTAATCTTAAATAACCAATACAATCTTTTATTTCAGCTCTTTCATAAAACTTAATTCCACCTAAAATTCTATAGGGTAGTCCGATCTTTAAAAATCTTTCTTCAAATTCTCTTGTTTGAAATATAGCCCTAACAAGAATAGTTATGTTGTTGTATGAAAATTTTTTTTTTATTTTTTCAATTTCATCTGAAATACCTGTAGCCTCATCCTTTCCATTTTTGTAACAATTTAGTTTTATTAAATCACCTTCTTCCATTGTAGTTTTTAATGTTTTTCCTACTCTGTTTTGATTATTTGAGATTAAATTAGATGCCACAGATAAAATATTTTCTGTAGATCTATAATTTTGTTCTAGTCTGATCACTTTTGTATTTTCATAAACTTGATCAAATTCTAAAAAATTTTTTATTTCCGCACCTCTCCAACTATAAATCGATTGATCATCATCTCCCACACAACAAATGTTGTTATTTTTTTCTGACAGCAGGTTTAACCACTTGCTTTGAATAAAATTAGTATCTTGATATTCGTCTACCAAAATATATTTAAAGTTTTTTGAATAAATCTCTCTTATGTCTAAATTTTTTTCAAGAATTTTAACTGTATGTAAGATTAAATCTCCAAAATCACATGAATTTAAATCTATAAGTTTTTGTTGGTAAATTTTATAAATTGGTAATATTGTTTTTTCATAGATATCTTTTTTATTTATAATAACCTCATTTGGGTAAAATCCTTTATTTTTCCATCTATCAATTATTGCCAGAATATAACGTGGAGCTAATTGTTTAATATCAATATTTTCCGCTTTACAAATATTTTTTATAAGTCTTAATTGGTCATCTGTATCTATAATTGTAAAATTAGAATTTAGATTTACTGCTGGAGCATGTTTACGCAAAAGTTTAGCACAGACTGAATGAAAGGTTCCCAACCATGATAATCCTGTAGCGCTTGAACCTAGAATTCCACTAACTCTTACCTGCATTTCTTTGGCTGCTTTATTTGTAAAAGTAACTGCTAGAATTTGATTAGGAAAAGCTTTTTTTTCTTTAATTATATTAGCTATTCTTGTTGTGAGTACTTTTGTTTTACCAGATCCTGCTCCTGCTACTATTAATAAAGGTCCATCAAGATGTAATACTGCTTCTTTTTGTGCTTTATTCAGGTTTTTTAAATATTCAGAGTTTAACATTTTTTAAATTAAATTATAACTTGTTCCAATTTTATGCGAAAACAAAATTTATCATTTAAACAAATTGGAAAACAAATTCTATCTATAAATACTTTAATAGAAAGTTATTTTAATAGAATAAGACAATTTATTTTAAATCTTAAAAAATTTAAGTTTGATAAGAATAATAGAGTTTTTTTAGGTTTGGTTGCAGTTGTTTTTTTGACACTTGTGTACTTCTTAATTCCAACTGCTTATAATAAAAATTTAATTGAAGCAGAAATAGAGAATCAAATTTTCCAAAAATATCAAATTAGTGTAAAATTTAATAATAAAATTAGTTATAAATTATTTCCTAAACCTAATTTTTCATCAAAAAATCTTTCAATCCTTAATGATAAAAAAGAAATAGCGAGTGTTAAAAATTTTAAAATTTTTATTAGTGTTAAAAATTTTTTTAAAATAAATCAGGTTCAGACTAAAGATTTAATATTAGATAAAACTGATTTTAATATAAATAAAAATGATTTAAATTTTTTTATTAACTTAATGAAAATAGAACCAAGTAGAAATAAAGTTATAATAAAAGATAGCAATATATTTTTTAGAAATCAAAAAGATGAAGTTTTATTTATAAATCAAATTATAAATAGTTCTTTTTATTATGATTTTAAAAATTTAAAAAATGCTTTGAATTCTAAAAATAGAATTTTTAATGTTCCTTATAAATTGATAGCACAAAATGATAAATTGAATGAAATATTTCAATTAAAATTTGACTCAAATAAATTGGTACTCAAAATTCAAAATGAAACTAATTATAGTAAAAAAAATATTGATGGCGATTTAAAAGTTACTTTTAAAAACAGGAATAATTTATTTAGTTATAAGATTATAGAAAATTCTTTAAATTTTTACTTAAAAGATAGTAATAAAACTTATGATGGACTAATAGAATTTAAACCATTTTTTTTAAATTCTAATTTAAACTACAAAGTTTTAAAAGTAGGGGATTTTATCAATCCTTTATTAATTCAAATTTTCAAATCTCAGATTTTAAATAACGAAAATTTGGATGCTGAAATTAATTTTAATGTAAAAGATATATACGATTTTGATAGATTTTCTGATCTATCCTTAAAATTAGCAATAAAACAGGGAAAGATGACTTTTTCTGACTCCGAAGTAAATTGGAAAGACAATATAAATTTGTCTTTTGAAGATACTATGCTTTATTTTCAAAATGAAAAAATCAATCTTAATGGAAAAATAATTGTCGACATAAAAGATAAAAATGATTTTTATAGATCTTTTCAAATAAACAAAAATTTTAGAAAAGATTTAAAAAAAATAGAATTTGATTTTAATTATGATTTTAATGAAAAAAAAGTTTACTTTGATAATTTGAGATTAGATAATAAAACAAATAAAAATTTAGATAAATTTGTATCTAAATTTAATTCTAATAATGAAAAATTCTTTAATACAATAACTTTTAAAAGTTTTGTAAAAAAAATTTTTGACGCCTATTTTGGATAAATCATTTTTTTTGGATCTACAATTCGATCAAAATCTTTTTCATTAATCAATTTTGTTTTTAAAGCTTCTTCTTTTAAAGTTGTTCCATTTTTTAAAGCAGTTTTAGCTATTTTTGCTGCGTTATCATAACCTATTTGAGGCGCTAGAGCTGTTACTAACATTAAAGAATTGTCTAAAAATTTTTTTATCTTTATTTTATCTGCTTTAATTCCCTTTACACAATATATTGCAAAATTTTTAGTACTATCAGCTAATAGATCTATAGATTGCAAGATGTTATGTGCAATTAGTGGTTTGAAAACGTTAAGTTCAAAATGTCCATGTGAACCTGCCATTGTAAT
>Ga0209630_10005291_pt1 | contig 10995 bp, 11 predicted proteins | sample COG_01_FD_184745 | JGI IMG/M metagenome (GOLD analysis project Ga0209630, IMG submission 184745) | Pelagic Microbial community sample from North Sea - COGITO 998_met_01 (SPAdes) (version 2) | ecosystem: Environmental > Aquatic > Marine > Neritic zone/Coastal water | place: Helgoland, sampling... | reverse complement strand
AAATTGTCTCAGACGTTATTTGTCTAGTCAACAATTCAAATAAAATTCCCGTATTTTTGTACTTGGAATGCTTAGGTTTCATGCATGAATATTTTTATTCCTATATAAATATATGAGGAACCCTGAAGATTACTCATCTATTATGTTTTTTTCATCTAAAAGGGAAGATTTATTATCTTCAGTTAGGGACTGTTTACCTTTTAAACGTTTAAAGGATAATTTTTTAAGAATTCTACTATTTTCCTCTAATGCAAACGTTGAAACATCATTAGTTTTATTAGGAGTATCATCAGCAGTTAATCCTGCTTTTCCTAAAGGATCTCTTCCCATATTTGCTTGATCAGTACCATATCGGCTTAATTTAATAGCAGGTCTACCTGGTCCTTCCTCATCATAACCATCAGGAACATCTTTTATAGTCTTATCTCTTTTAGTAGAATATAAACCTGCTAAGTCATGAGGAGTACCATATGACTCTCCTGATTCTATAGGGTCATTACCTTCGTTTTCTATTTGGTTAAGTCTAAATATATGGGCAGCATCGTCTAATGCTTTATTTCTTTCAAATTCTATCTCAGTATCAGATAAGTTAAATATATTTTTATAAATAAAGTCTGTAGATAGGATTTTTTTATCTGTAATAGAATTAGCTAAAGTAATTTTATCTGTATAAAGTTGGGTTTTTTCTTGTTCAAATACAATTGAGGGACCTGTTAGTTCTAGTTCAAAATCTACTAGATCAGAATTTTCAAACCCTTGAGTATATAAATGAACAAGAGCTATTTTATGTAATTCAGATACAATAGTTCGTTGTAAGCGCTCAACAGTACGTGCAAAACGAATATCCATAGCAGCTAACGTTGACTTACCTTCGAGGTTTTCATCGTATCCCAAGAATGCCTTAGGGATTTTAAGGGCCGCTAACATTCGGTTCTTTAAGTATTCAATATCAGTTGTACCATCGTAATCGAGACCTTTTGTAGTTTCGATCTTAGTTGATGCATCGTTACCTCTAACTGGGATATAAAAATCCTCAGTCATATTTTGGACATTAAATTTAAGGTTATAATCTCCAGTATTTTGGTCAATATATGGAGTTTTTTTCATTCTAGAAACTGTGCGTTCCATAAATTGATCTACTTCATTTGGAGGAATACCTCCTACGTTCATGTAAAAAATTCTTTTTTCTGGTGCACGCATAATTCTGTGAATAAGCATTGCATCTTCCATCAAAATTAGCTGCTTAAATACCTTACGAGCTGGCTCAAGATATGAACGACCATAGGGGAGATAATTAGCATCTGATAATAATCTAAAGTGAGCGACTTCATAATTTTCTAATTTCATTTGGTCGCTTCTTCTAGCACTATAAGTGGTAGATTGTGATAAACCATTAGGGTCTAAAATAAACTGAACATAATTGGGATTTTCTGGGTTCATACCCTCTTCTCTTACTACTTGATATACAGAAAGAGGTAATACATTATATATACCAAACTTTTCAGATATCTGTAAGTGGAGATAAAAATCACCATACTTGCACATTTGGCGAACCCATGATGGTAAATTAAATTCAATATTTAGTACATCATAAAATAAATTATGTAATACTCTTTTAACATTTTCGTTAGATGATTTAATTGTTAAAACATCCCCATATTCATTTTTAAGGGTTGATTCCTCAGATATAATATCAAGTGCTGGGGCAATTAATGAGTCATAATCCATAGCTTCATAATCACTATACAACTGAAGTCGCATAGAAGAATAATTAAGTGTTGGGTTATATTGTAATGATGAACCTACAGGTCTGTGTAATCTAGTGAATCTATCATAGAGTGAATTAGATTCTAAGTTACCATATTTTTGGATGCGATCAACATCCATTACTTTAAGTTGTTTTCCTCCTACGTTTCTTATAATAACGTCGTTTGAAAATAATCTTCGTAATCTTGTAAATAAGCTAGTATCTGCCATATTTATTGTTTATTGTGTATGTGTATAAATATTCAACCTAAAAGCCAAGACAAATCTTCATCTTTTCCCCCTACTTTCATTTTATAGGCCTGTTTAGGGTCATTTATAGGGTTATTAGTAAAAAATGGATTATAAGTTGCTTTGGTTGTATTTGCAAGCATAGCACGGGTTAAGTCAACCCCGTGCTGAGCGAATTTGAGCGCAGTATCTCGCACGTAACATGCGGTAGCTACGGACATTATTAGGTCGTCATTATACCCAGTTTGTGCTTCTGGTCGACCATTTTTCCATACAAAGGTTCTTAATTCATCTAATGTGCGTCTTGAATAAATTTGGATACTTTGTTCTTTAATATATGCATCTAATTTAGCAATTGTTAAAGGTCTAGTACGTAAAGACATTGTAAATCCAGGTACCATTTTTGATTTATCAATTAAATCATATCCTTTAGCAATATATGCTTCGGCATCACGAGTAAATTTTTCATCTTTAGGGCTGTAATATAAATTTTCATAACCCATATCAATTACCTCTTGTATAGTAGCCCATCCTATATTTGCATTTTCAATTACTAATAATGCTTTATTGTATTCATTTGCTATATTATATAAGATTCTACCAAAGTCTTTTGTTTGAACTTGATCTTTAAATTCAGCAACTTGGGTACATGTTTCTATGTCTATAATATGAAATGCTGAATAATCTTTTGAATCACCTCTTGCTACGTCAGCTACAACCATATATTTTCTTGAATAATCAGGATATTCCCAAACCCACAAACTCTGATTCATACCACGTTTTTCAAGTGGATCTTTTAAAGTTGTAGTTTCTATATAGTTTAGTAGTTCAGGAGGAAATACAGTATCACCTGAAGTTGTAAAATCACAATCACACTCTTGTGCTGCCATTCTATCCCCTAGCTCATCATCTTGTTTATCTCTCCATTCTTGGTTTCGTTCGGGGTGTACAGTCCATGGTAATCTAATAGGGGTAAATCCACTAGTACCATCTTGGGCTTTAGTCCACATTCTATGGAACCAGTTACCTGTACCATTGGGTGTAGATAATATAATTGCTCTACCACCAGTAGCAAGTGTTTGTTGTGCTGAACCCCAAATTTCTTCTATTCGATTTTCTTCAATAAAAGCACCCTCATCAATTACTAGAAGGGAAATGGCTTCTGATCTACCAGCATCACCTGCTGCAGATACTGCTTTAATTTGGGAACCATTTTTAAGTCGTAGTGATAATCGGTTATTTTCCATTGTTGGTAATTTTAACCAACTGGGTAACTGATCATACATAAATCGTACTTTGGTTACTAGGTTTTTAGCTGTTTCTTGTTTTGTTGCTATTACAAGGATATTTTTATCCTTTTGAAATAACATCATGTGTAAAGCTATACCTGCTGAGAGGGTCGAAATACCAAGCTGTCTTGATTTTAGGATTACTGATTTATCATGTTTATTTAGTAGTCCTAATACTTTTTCTTGGAACGGGTATAGGTTAAACTGGGTGCGACCTCTTGTTGGGTGTTGTATCCAACAATATTTTTTCATAAAATAAACAGGATCGCTTGCTGATTTAACAAATTCCTGCTTTATGATTGATTTTATATCTGCCATCGTATATACATACTAACAAAAAAGGGGACCTATTGGTCCCCTAATTTTTATATTGTTGTTATTACAACTTATCTACGTCCTTTTTTACAGTGACTTTAAGCGCATATTTATTTTTACCAATTTTCCTTGCTTCATATTTAGCAGCCTCAAAATCATCAATAGTTACAAATTCGCTCGGGACTTCTCCTTTAATTTTTTCATTATCATCAATAAACGTATATTTTAGTACGTCACCTGCTTTTGGATCTTTACTTTCACCACCTCCATCTAAAAACTGTTCTACGGCTATTTTTAGAGTTTTTTTATCTTTAGGATCTAAACCTTCTTTAAGGCTTAGCTTTTCTTTTAATTCACTTTCAGTGATTAAACCAGCTAATTTTTGCATACGTAGTAATTCTTTGTTCATTTTTAATTATATTATTTTGTTATAGCTTGTCCTATTAAATCACCTTTTTGATTTACAGAGTAAACAAACTCAAGATCTGGTGTATTACCTTCACCTGGGCTTACGTCTGATACTCTACCCCCCATTTTAGCAACAACTTGAGCGATTTCTTTTGCTGCTTCTAAATCCATCATAAGATCGTCGTAGTCTTGACTATCTTTATCAGCAAATGCAAGTTCATCTTTAAGTTCGTCCATGACATTTACAGGGGGGTTTTCATCATATCCACTACCAAATTGTGATATACGGAAAAACTTACCATCTCCAACAACATTATATGCGTGGGTTCCTGGTGTAAATTGATTCAGAAAGGCATTACCTTCATTTTCGTTAAGACTTAGTTTTTTTTTTTGAATATCACTTTCAGTGATTAAACCAGCTAGCTTTTGGAAGCGAAGTGTAGATTCATTAAGACCTTCAAAGCGCAAGTTATCTTCTTCTAATTCTACTTCATCAACAGCGGCATCAATAGTATCTTCATCAATAGGAGCATCTTCGTCTACTACGGTTTCTTTTTTTCTACCACCAGCTGCTTTGTCGTATTCTTTTTGAAGTTTGGCTTGTGCTCTTTCGAGTTCTTTAAGTTGTTTGCGAACTTCTTTAACAGCGTTTTTATCCATCATATCTCTGAATTCGTTGTCTTCGTCAATGCGAGTCAAACGGCCGTTAGTTTCTTCAATCATTTCAGCAACAGCAGCAAGTTTAGTTTCAAGTGCGGCAACGCGTCCTTGATTTTCAATTTCTTTCATCTTTTGAGCTAATGGATTTTTAGCTTCTTTGATTACTTTTTTAATATATTTTTCTAATTCACTCATAGTGGTTTTACTTTCTGAAAATGGATCGCTTAGATCAATGTCGCCTCCTAAGCCTAAGGCATCTAAGTCAGCCATTGGATCATCTGACATGTCAAATTCTGCGTCTCTTCTCTTTCTACCTCTAGTTTCAGGGGCATCTGGATCACGAGTTGGTTCCATTGATTTTTTAAGCTGTGAAGTTAAAGTAATTAAACCTTTCATTTCAAGTGCTTTTAAAAATTTATTTGCTTGTGCAGGACTGTTATATGAAGTATTAGCAATAATGTCTTTGGAAGTAAACCCATCTGGGTTAACCATTGCTGTAGCTAATGCTTTCATTTCCTCAGGTGTAAAACGCTTTTTAGGGCGTTTTTGACCAGGTGATTTATATTTTTTAAGAACATTATTTACACGTTGCATAAATTGAAGTACATCTTTTAAACCAACACCATCTTTAAGCTTGAATACATTAGATGTACGAGCCATTTCAGATAACTCTTCTTCTTCAACATATGATGGATCTTCACCAAACATAGGATCTGGTGACATGTCTTCTATACCTGGAGAGGTTATTTCATCGTCTTCAGGGCGAGAATCTGCTGCCATTTGTTCAGCGCGATCTAAGGCTCCCATTGCTAGGGCTTCTAATTCATCTTCGTCGCCAGTTTCCATAGCTTGAGCAATTCTTTCATCTTCGGTTTGCTCATTTATGACTGCTTGAATTTCTTCAAGTATAATCTGCTTAATTTCGTTTTTGTTCATTGTGCACAATGTTTGGTGTTAACAGTAATAAATATATAAAAATTACTGAGGAAGTGTATAGTCTATAGTATTTATTAGAACTATAGTACCTACAAAACCCCCCACAACACCTACCCATGGCTTTTTATACCATTTATCTACTTGATTTAAACGATCTGTATAGATAGTGATTTGGTTATTTAGTAATTCTATTTCTTCATCTTTATAAAGAAGGAGGAGATCATTATGGTCATTTAATTCTAAATGAAATTCTATTTCTTTTTCAAGTTGTTTAATTAAAATTGTTTTAATTGAATCTTGTGTTTCAAGTGTGTCTAAAGCCAAGAAAAACTCCTCAAGTTCCAATGCTGGAATTTGAAGAGTATCTTGTGAAAAACTTAAACTAGACACACATAACATTAGTGTAGTTAATATGTGTTTCATTTTTTAGTTCTATACTTTTTTTTAAAGTCGTTAGTAGTTTTTTTAGCACTAGTTGTTGGTTTAACTTTTGCTTTAGTTTTATTAACTACTTTTTTCTGCTGAGTAATTTTGTCTTTAGTTACCTTTTTATCAGCTTGGACTTTTTTAGTTTTAACTTGAACAGCTTTAATTTTAGCTTTGTTCTCTTTAATTTTTTTGTTGTGCTCTTTTTTCTTTTGTGTAGAGGCTACTGCAGCGGCACCACCAAGTACTGCAAATAGTCCTAATATCCATTTAAATAATTTCATGATTAAAATGTTATTGTTTTTAATATTTGTTTAATTCTTTCTTCAGTAGAACCTTTGATTGTATGGCAAATAGGACGATGTTTAAGAATTAACATTTGAATTTCTTCGTCAATTTCTTTCCTATAATCTAAATCCGTTTCTCTTACACCATTATCTTCCATTTCCATTCCTTCAGGGGAAATATAAAACATATAATCATACTCTCTGATAAAACGTTTAGCATATTCTTCAAAGGCATCCCCATCTATGTAACTAGTTTTTCTAGCACATTTTGTAAATGCTATTACATCAATAATTGTTCTATCTGTGATTATGTCAGGTTGCATAAGCTCTGTTACGCGTTCTGCTAAGAATATAGTTTGACCTTCAATAGTAGTTTCATGATTCAAAGGTATACCCAATGAATTAAGATACTGACTACGTTCAGTAGCGAATTTATAATCTTTTAATTCAGGAATTTCCTGAAGTGCTTTTACTAGTGTAGTTTTTCCTACACTCATTGTTCCACAAAAACCTATTTTCATCTTATCCTGCTTGTCTTGCTTTAAATCTTGGGTCTTTATACCATGGCATCCCCTTACCACTACGCTTAGCTTCTTTCCACTCTTCTTCTGTTTTTCTTATACCATAAATATAGTATTCTCTTAACCTACTATTTCCTTCTGGAATAAGTGCTGGTCCTTCCCAATTATGGAGTTTATTGTCCCAATAATATGCTATAGTTCCGTCTGGAGTTTTTAAGCGTTTTGTTTTAGGAAAACTTTCTTTACCACGACGATTATTTTGTTCATCTATAGCTTGAGCTTCCTTAAGTCTTTTTTCTTCGTCTTTATTCATACTGCATTGTGTTCTAAAATATTTTCAGCTACATAAGTTCCTTGTGCCCCACTTACTGTAATACCCCTTGCTGAGAGAGCATCACCTACAAAGTGGACATTTGATAATTTATTAAGAGATAAATCTTTATAATTAACCAGTGGTTCTGGTGAAAGATATTTAACCTCAGGCATGTAAACACCCCAATCATTGCCTAATGTTGGGAATACTTTAGTCATGTCTTCAATAAAATCTTCAATATAAACCGCATTATCACCAATAGCATCATATAGTGGATCTAAGCTATTTACAATTTCTGTTTTAACATAACCACCTTCACTAGTTTTAGATGGTACTCTATGGCTAGGCGAGTAATAAGTACCAGTGCCATTAACCTGGAGTTTTTTAACTGCTTCACGTGACCAATCAAATGGTTTATCAATGCCTCTAATCTCCATTAGAATACCAAAATTAGTCATATCGTTACGATATGCTTCATCTTTTTTAGCATGTCCATTGTACGAATGATCTCCATACGTTTCTTCAACTGCAACATATGCTGCATTATTATTAGTACAGAATGATCTTAATGATACACCTTTATCTTCAAATTTACGATACAACTTAAAGTCATAGCTAATATCAATTAATTTTTGGAAGTGGTGTTGTGGTGCTTCAAATCGTACACCAATTTGTACTGGTTTAGATTCTGTATCATGGTTTCCAGTCTCTATAAGGTGTTTACCGAAGTCAATGCCTGACTTGCCTACTGCAAATATTAAACGATCATAAAAATATTTTTTATCTGCTACAACATATTCGCCTTCAAAATCGATTTCTGTTACTTTGGAGTTCCATGTAAATTTAACACCTTTAGATACTAAATATTCGTACCATGCTTTACCAATTTCGTGGAGATAATCAGTACCAATGTGCCATACTGGGAATAATCTTAAACCAAAATATGGTTTAATAAAATCCGGTTCTTCTACTGGATGTGAACATTGGATAACTTCTGGTTTTGGGTGAAAACGTCTAAAGTTATTAATCACTTGATCCATTAACTCCATAGCTTTTTCATCACCACAGTATTTAGACATATGACCACCAATTGAGGTATGGTATGTAAGTTTACCATCGCTCCAGCCACCTGCCCCCATAAAGCCTGTCATTACTTCTTCAGGTTTGCGGTTATAAGGATCATTACCCATATCAATAATAGTAATACGACTTCCATCATACCCATTATCAACTAATTTTGTTGCAGCATTTACGCCTGCCACTCCAGCGCCTACAATTACTATTTTTTCTTGCATTTATGCATAATTTTAACGGTTAAATATACGATAAAAAGAGCTATAACCCACATGAGGTTACAGCTCTCTAATTATTTTTATTAAGTCGACTAGGCTATAAATCTAGTCTATATGTTTACTGTTGGTATTTAAAATTGTCTTCAAAGTCTCTCATTAATAAATTACCTTGTAAATATGCTTCTTTTTCCATATTACGCATATGTTCATCATTTTGAGCATATTGTGGATCACTAGCATCACCTAAATGTAAGTCACCTCTTTCATTTTGAACGTGGTGAATTAATTCATGAGCAAATGAACGAAGTATATCTTTAGGATGACGGCCAGAAATATATAATACAACATCTAAATTAGAAGGATCATAATATGCAGTGCGACCTAAAGTCATTCCAGCATTTTCTTCATCCTGTTTAAGGATTAACTTAGGTGTAGTACGGATATTAAACTTTTTAACAGCATCTCTATAGATACCTGCCAATGCTTGTTTGAATTCTGGATTATTATTCATTATGCTTCAGGTTCTTCTGCGGGTTCTTCGCTTTCAGGTTCAAATGGGTCTGAAGCGTCTTCTTCGTCTGAAGCGGCTTCTTCACTATCATTTGCTAATTTACCTTGTTGCATTAACTTTTCCATTTCATACTTAGCACCATTAACATCATCATCTCTATCCAAGTCAAATAAAATACGATTAATATCAGCCTGCATATATAAACCATTATCAATTAAGTTAAAGGTTTGACCATTTTCAAGAAAACATTTAAATATAGGTTTAGGTGCTTTAACTATCTTAACGTCAACTATGGCTGAAGGTGGAATGCCTAATGTACCAGGACCCAAAGCATCAAATGCTCCAGGAGATAATTGGCGCAATTGGTATTCGCGTTCTTCCCTTATTATTTGACGTATCTTACGTCTTAGCCGTTGTTCAGTTAATCTGTTCATCTTTGTTGGTCCCACCATGCCCCACCTAATTCAAGATCGGCAGGATATTTATCTACTAAGGCTTCAATTTCATCGTCAGTAAGCTTTTTACCAGTATCTAGGTAATAAGCAGCACCAATAAATGGATCTATAGATCCACCTCCATCGGCTTCTAAATCAACTACTTCTCTACCGTTTAATTCAAAAGCTTCATTCATTTTAGATCCTCTATAATCGTTATAATAAACAACTTTACCTGCTATGGTAAGTTCTTTTACTTCGTTATAGGGATCATCTTTTGGGAAAAGTTTATCCATATGATTTTTATCAAAAGATATATCTATACCCTCATTACCATCTCCTGCTGTTGCTACTTTATTATCTCCTATGATTTCAAAGTTTGAACCTGGGTTTCCTAATTTAGAAGCTATTTCCTTATAGTTAGCATTTAAAAAGTCTGCTATGTTTTGTCCCTCATCTTCGTTTAGTTCATTCATTTTAGATTTTCGATAATCTAAGTAATGGTAAACTGAAGACATATAATCTGATGCTTTAGTTAATTTAGCTTGAACCCATGATTCTAATTGTGACTCATCATCAATCATATCACATAAAGCCATAGCGTATTTTTTCATCTTAAGCATTTGGCTTTTAGCCATGCCACCTTCATAGTCCATACCATCATCTCCTAAATAATCAGGAGCATCTGGTTCAGGGAGTGCTAATTGAGCATCTTCTTGTTCGTTCAACTTGTTTTGCTCGTACCAATCCATAACAGCTTCTTTTCCTTTTTTAAGGAATTCTGTTGCTCTTTGGACACCCATTATCGCTAAAAGAGCACTAAACGCAACTACGGGAACACCTATATTTTTTGCTAAGTCAAGTGCTGTATAGTAGTCTGCAAAGCTTTCAAGGGGAATTCCCATAATAGAGGCTTCATTTGCCATATCAGTATAACCCATGTAGCCGCTTTTCTTTTTACCTTCTTTAAATACAATTTTAGTACCATCAACAGTAACTTCACCTTTATTATGGAGTTTAGCCATTAATGCTTTAGTAAATTTAATTGTGTCTTCTTTAGATTTACCTTCGTCCATATGTTTTTTCATAAGGTGTTTAAGGTCTACAGTAAATGTAGTATCAGCAGGTAATTCGATTGTTTTAGCTTCATTAGTACGTTGCCCTGCGGTGTAAGCGTCTTCAATGGCTTTAATCATGTCAGTAGGCTTTGGGTTTATTTTTTCTAATCTTTTTAATACGGCCTTATATTCATCTTCTTTAACTTCACCTTTAGATAATTTTTCAATAAAATTAAGTTCATTAAATTTTTTCTTTTTATTAGGTGTATCTAATTCAAGTTCATCATCTTCTAAATTCTTATCATCATCTGTATCAAAGTCACTTAAATCTCCTAAAAAGTCTGATACAGGTCCTCCATATTTTCTACCACGAATAAAATTAGCAATAGCATTTTCTTTCATAGGTGTAGTATTATCAAATTCACCACTATCTAAAAAAATTAATCTTTTAGATATAAGATCTTTAATAGAATCTTGGGCCGATTTGTTACCTTCAGCTTGTTCATACGCCGCTTGTAAGCGTTGTACTACTGGATCATTTGAATTAATT
>Ga0209630_10005288_pt1 | contig 11000 bp, 7 predicted proteins | sample COG_01_FD_184745 | JGI IMG/M metagenome (GOLD analysis project Ga0209630, IMG submission 184745) | Pelagic Microbial community sample from North Sea - COGITO 998_met_01 (SPAdes) (version 2) | ecosystem: Environmental > Aquatic > Marine > Neritic zone/Coastal water | place: Helgoland, sampling... | reverse complement strand
ACCTTTCTCATCAATAGACTCTCCAATAACATTAATGATTCTTCCTAAAGTTTCTGGGCCAACTGGAACACTTATCGGAGCACCAGTATTTAACACTTCATCACCTCTTTTAAGACCCTCTGTGGCATCCATAGCTATGGTACGTACATCGTTTTCTCCTAAATGCTGAGCCACTTCCAAAATTAATCTATTTCCTGAACTATTTACTTCAAGAGCTGTATAAATTTCTGGTAAATCATTCTCAAAATTTACATCGACAACTGCACCAATAATTTGTGTTATTTTTCCTTTTTTATTCATAATTATAAACTTTCAGCTCCTGATATTATTTCAATCAATTCTTTTGTGATTGATGCTTGTCTACTTCTATTATAATTAATAGTAAGTTTATCAACTAGATCTCCTGCATTTCTAGTGGCATTGTCCATTGCTGTCATTCTTGAACCTTGTTCACTTGCAGCATTTTCTAACAAAGCTTTGAAAATTTGTGTAGAAATATTTTTAGGCAATAAATCTTCGAGTATCTCATCCTCGTCAGGTTCAAATTCGTAAGAATGATTTTTATTATCATCGTCATTTGATTTTTGAGACTCAGCTGGAATTATTTGCTGTGCCTGAGGAATTTGAGTTATTACATTTTTGAAATTATTATAAAATAAAATGCATTTATCAAATTCGTTTTTATCAAATAACGTAATTATTTCTTGACCAACAATGTTTGCTTCGTTGAATGAAATCTGCTTTTTATCTTTAAAACTAAACTTTTTTATTACATGTTTTCCATATTCTCTTTTTATTTGATCTAGTCCTTTTGAACCTACTGTAATTATTTTTAAATCTTTTCCATCTTTAAGAATCTTTTTAAAATTAGACTTTGCAAGTTTGCATATATTGGAGTTAAATCCTCCACATAACCCTCTATCTGCTGTTAAAACAACGCATAAATATTTTTTATCATCTCCTGTACCAACTAAAAGTTTTGGAGCATTTTGTGGATCATTGATTGACTTTGTGAGGTTCAATATTATGTTTTGCATTTTTTGGCTGTAAGGACGTCCTTTTTCCGCATTTTCTTGAGCTTTTCTTAATTTTGCTGCTGCAACCATTTTCATAGCTTTGGTAATTTTTTGGGTGGATTTAACACTTTTAATTCTTTTTTTTAAATCATCTAAACTTGGCATAATCTATTTTTTGTAGTCCTCAATAACATTTATTAACAATTTCTCTGTATCCTCTTCAAGTTTACCTGAAGATTGAATAGAATCTATTATTTCAGGTTTGTTAGATTTAATTTTTTCAATTATATCTTTCTCAAACTTTTTTATTCTATCTAACCCCACATCATCAAGATAACCTTTCACTCCAGCAAAAACTGAGATGACTTGTTCAGCAACTGTCATAGGAGAGTATTGATCTTGCTTTAGAAGCTCTGTTAATTTCGCCCCACGATTCAATAATTGCTGTGTTGAAGCGTCAAGATCAGATCCAAATTGAGCGAAAGCAGCCATTTCTCTATACTGTGCAAGTTCTAGCTTGATTGAACCAGCTACTTTTTTCATAGCTTTTGTTTGAGCTGCCGATCCAACTCGTGACACAGACAAACCGACATTCACCGCGGGCCTTATTCCTTGGTTAAATAGTTCTGTTTCTAAAAATATTTGTCCATCAGTAATTGATATTACATTTGTAGGGATGTAGGCCGAAACGTCACCCGCTTGAGTTTCAATTATTGGTAAAGCTGTCAGGGAACCACCACCTTTCGCATCACTTAGTTTTGCCGATCTTTCCAAAAGTCTACTATGCAAATAAAAGACATCGCCTGGATATGCTTCTCTTCCAGGAGGTCTCCTTAGTAATAGTGACATCTGCCTGTAAGCTACTGCTTGTTTGGATAGATCATCATATACTATCAAAGCATGCATGCCGTTATCTCTGAAGTATTCTCCAATTGTGCATCCTGTATATGGAGCTAAAAATTGTAGAGGCGCTGAGTCAGATGCAGTTGCTGCAACTATTGTTGTGTACTTTAATGCTCCAGCTTCTTCTAAAGTTTTTGTAATTTGCGCAACAGTTGATCTTTTCTGTCCTATTGCTACATAAACACAATATAATTTTTTCTTTTCATCTGAAGACTCGTTTATTTTTTTCTGATTAATAATTGCATCTATCGCAACTGCAGTTTTCCCAGTTTGTCTATCACCAATAATTAATTCTCTCTGCCCTCTGCCAACAGGTATTAGTGAGTCAATTGATTTAAGACCTGTTTGCATTGGTTCACTTACAGACTGTCTAGGAATTATACCGGGAGCTTTTACTTCAACTCTTTTTCTTTCTTTTGATGATATCGAACCTTTACCGTCAATTGGATTTCCTAATCCATCAACAACTCTTCCCAAAAGTTCTTTACCAACTGGCACGTCCACAATTGCGTTAGTTCTTTTAACAGTGTCACCTTCTTTAATTTTTCTATCCTCACCAAAAATAACTACACCGACGTTATCATTTTCTAAGTTAAGCGCCATCCCTTTTGAACCATCATCGAATTCTACCATTTCTCCTGCTTGAACATTATCTAATCCATAGACACGAGCAATACCATCTCCAACTGATAAGACTTTTCCTATTTCAGAGACTTCCGCTTTTTCTCCAAAGTTTTTAATTTGATCTTTTAATAACTTTGTTACTTCTGAAGGATTTATAGCCATATTAATTTTCTAGCATTCTTTGCTCGATTTTTTTTAATCTATTTTTAATAGAAGTATCAATCATAAAACTTCCCAATTGAAGCTTTAAGCCTCCAATTAAATTTTTATCAACCTTGTAATCGAATTTAATCGTAGACCCCATTGAGGAAGATAATTCTCGACTGATTTTCTCTAACTCGGTATCTGATAATTCTTTTGAAGAAATTAAAGAAGCCTTAACCTCGCCTCTTTTTTTTGAACATAATTTTAAAAAGTTATCTATAATTTTTAATACAAAAAATATTCTTCTTTTTTCAACTAAAAGTAATAAAAAATTTCTTAAACTTTTTGAATAATTTAATTTTTCAGATAACAAATTTAAAACATTATTTTGATTATTGATACTCTGTGAAGGATTGTGAATGAAGTAATGTAATTCGGTGTTATTTTTTATTAGAGATTGAAAATTTTTTATATCTATCTCAATTTTATCTAATTCATTAGTTTCTTTGGCAACTTCAAATAATGCGCGCGAATACCTTTCTGAAGTTTCAGTCGAAAAAGATTTATTTGAGCTCATTTTTTGTTGTTAGAAGTTAAAGTGAAATAATGTGCGTGTCGTATCATAAGAAAATAAGTTGATCAAGTTAGCAATTTACAAATTATCCAAAATTTACTGGATCTACATCAACTGTAAGTTTAATTTTTCCTGATATTTTCAAGGTATTTAAGAGGTTTATGATTTTTTTTTGTATAAGGCTTTTGCTTTTACATCTTATTAATAGTCTTGACCTAAATTTATTTTTAATTTTCAACAATGGTGAATCTACCGGGCCCATGATCTCGATATCTTCAATTTTCTTCAAATGATTTTTTATTTCTCTGGCGCCATCTACACTGAAGATGTGCTTATTTGCTGAGATAATAATTGCTATTAACCTCACATACGGGGGTAGTGAGTTTTTTTTTCTCAAATATAGTTCACTTTTTAGAAGCTCTTCAGAGTTGTTTTGTATTAGCTGATTTAATGTTTGATTTGTTGGAGTTAAAGTTTGATATATGATTAATGAATTAGAACTAAACCTACCTGCTCTTCCACTTAACTGATGGTATAATTGAATATTTTTTTCAGTAGTCCGCAAATCATAACCTCTTCCAGAAAAATCTGCATCAATAACAACAATGCAATTTAACTTAGGAAAATTGAATCCTTTAGAAATCATTTGAGTACCAATCAAAATATCAACTTTATTATTTATAATTTTATCAAATATTGATTTCACATGATCTTTTTTTTTCATGTAATCACTGGAAAAAATTTCAACTTTACTTGAAGGAAAAATTTGTCTCACTTCATCAAATATTTTTTCTACTCCTGGACCATACATTATAAAGTCACATTTTTTACCATCTTCGCAATCTCTATAAATATTTTTTTCATAAGAGCAATGATGGCAAATAGCTTTATTTTTTGTCTTATGGAAAGTCAAATACATTGAACAATTAGAACAGGTTTGTTTATAACCGCATTTTTTGCATATTAAATAGGGAGCGTAGCCTCTTCTGTTTAAAAAAAATAATACTTGTTCTTTTTTTTTTAAAAAAACTTTTACTAATTTTACGGTTTCTTCAGAAATAAAATTTTTTTTTAATTTTTTAATATTTAAATTAATAATTTTTGTTTTAGGTAATGGATAATCATTATACCTTTTTAAAATTTTAAAATGTCTATATTTTTTAGATTGAATATTTTTGAAAGTTTCTATTGAAGGAATAGAAGTTATGAGTTGAACTGGTATCTTTTCAAAAGATGCTCTTGCTATAGCCATATCTCTTGCATGATAAATTACTCCCTCGTCTTGCTTGTAAGATGAGTCATGTTCTTCATCAACAATAATAATTCCTAAATTTTTAAACGGTAATAACAAAGAAGATCGAGCTCCAATAACGATTTTAATTTCATTACTAATTATACCTTTCCAAATTATTCTTTTATTTTTTGGTGTAATTTTGGAATGCCATATTGCAGGTACAAAACCAAAAAAATCTGTAAATCTAGATTTAAATTCATTCGTCAAAAATATTTCTGGTAACAAAACTAAAGCTTGTTTTTTTTTTGCAATAATGTTTTTTATTCTCTCAAAATATACTATTGTTTTTCCAGAGCCTGTGGTTCCTTGTAAAACGGAGACATCAAATTTGTTATCTATGTTCTCTAAAAACTGAAGTGCATTCTTTTGTTCTTCACTTAAAGTATATTTTTTTGTTTTTTTTTGCTCGTTGTTAAAATTAATATCTTTTTTTTCAACGAAGTATTGATTATTTCCTATGGTCATTTTTAACACTAGACCTAGAGGCATCATATTGTAAGTAGCAAACCAACTTATAAAGTTTATTAAATTTTGATTTAATTTGTATTTATTAATTATTTTTTTAATATTTTTTATTTTAATATTTTTAAGTTTTGAGGTTTTTCCAGACCATACAACCCCGATTTCTTTCTTCTTGCCAAATGGCACCTCCACAAAATCTCCAACCTGCAGTGAAATTTTATTACTGTTATATGTAAATGGAAAATTAAAAATTTTAGGCAACAGCACTTGAGCTTTCATGAATTTATAGTAATTGAATTTTATTTATTTAGAAATGAATTGGTCTTTTATCAACAGCTAATGCTGCTTCTTTTATAGCTTCAGTATGTGTGGGGTGTGCATGACAAGTTCTAGCTATGTCCTCTGAACTTGCACCGAATTCCATTGCTAATGCCATTTCAGCTATCATATCTCCGCAATGAGGCCCGATAATATGAACACCCAAAACTTTATCGGTTTTGCTATCGGCGAGGATTTTAACAAATCCATCCGTTTCGTTGTTAACCTTTGCTCTGGAGTTTGCAAGAAAGGGAAATTTTCCAATTTTGTAGGATTTATTTTCTTTTTTTAACTGTTCTTCAGTTTTTCCTACTGTCGCTACCTCAGGAGAAGTGTAAATAACTCCTGGGATCACATCGTAATTAACATGGCCTGCTTGACCTGCCAATATTTCTGCGACTGCAATTCCTTCTTCTTCGGCTTTATGAGCTAACATTGGCCCTTTGATGACATCTCCAATAGCATAGATGTTTTTAATTGAGGTTTGTAATTTTTGGTTAACTTCAATTCTACCTTTCTCATCTTTCTTTACGCCAACTTTTGATAGATTTAAACCTTCGGTATATGGTTTTCTCCCTACAGATACCAATACTTTATCTACTTCAATTGTCTCTTTTTTTCCATTTTTTACGTCTGTATACGTTATTGAAACTAAATTACCTTTATTTTTAACTGTCTCCACTTTTGATCCCATTTTAAATTTAATTCCCTGCTTAGTTAGAATTTTTTGAAATTCATTAGAGACTTCTCTATCCATCCCCGGGGTAATAAAATCCAAATATTCTATTACTGTTACCTCTGATCCAAGCCTCGACCAAACAGAACCCATTTCTAATCCAATATAACCGCCGCCAATTACTGCCAATTTTTTTGGAACTTTTTGAAAAGATAAAGCGCCTGTAGAAGAAACTATATTTTTTTCATCAATTTTAATCCCAGCTAAAGATGATACTTCAGAACCAGTGGCGATAACAATATTTTTTGTTTTTAAATTAGTTCTTTTAGTATTGTTCTCATAAACAACTATATCATTTTTGGAAAAAATTACCCCTTTGCCTTTAAAGTATGCCACTTTATTTTTCTTAAATAAAAATTCAACACCTTTTGTGAGAACTTGGATAGACTTATTCTTATTTAACATCATTTTTTCTATATTTAATTTTATTCCTTCAACTTCTATTCCTTGATTGTTAAAATCTTTCTTAGCTTTATGAAAATTTTCAGACAAATTAAGCAAACTTTTTGAAGGTATACATCCAACGTTAAGGCAAGTTCCACCAAGAGCTCCTCTTGACTCTACGCATGCTGTTTTCATTCCTAATTGAGCTGCTCTTATTGCACATACATAGCCTCCAGGTCCTCCACCGATAACTATTAAATCAAAATTATTTTCCATTATTAAATATTTAAAAAAAGCCTCTTAGGCTGTTCTAAAGACTCTTTAACTATTTTTAAAAAAGATACAGCTTCTTTTCCATCAATAATTCTATGATCATAAGATAAAGCGAGATACATAATTGGTCTTACTTCAACATTGCCTTCCACCACGACTGGCCTTTGAATAATATTATGCATACCTAGAACTGCAGACTGTGGTGGATTTAAAATTGGAGTTGAAAGCATTGATCCATAAATACCTCCGTTGGTGATAGTAAAAGTCCCACCTTGTAAATCATCAATTGTAATTTTGCCATCTCTTGCTTTTTGACCAAGAATGCCAATATTTTTTTCAATATCAGCAAAGGACATTTCATCAGTTTCTCTAAGCACCGGAACAACAAGACCTCTATCTGTTCCTACAGCAATACTAATATTGTAATAATTCTTATAAATAATTTCCTCGCCTTGAATTTCAGCATTTATGGCTGGATAATTTTTAAGACCAATTACGCAAGCTTTTACAAAAAATGACATGAATCCTAACTTAACCCCATAGTTGTTTTGAAAGTCTTCTTTATGCTGGCTTCTCATTTTCATCACCTCACTCATATCAACTTCGTTAAAGGTAGTAAGCATTGCAGCATTTTCTTGTGCTTCTTTTAGTCTCTTAGCAATTGTAAGTCTTAACCTAGTCATTTTAACTCGCTCCTCAGGACCATGTTGAATTTTCCTCTCTGACGGAGCAGGTTTAACTCCCATTAGACTCATGATGTCTTCTTTTAAAATTAAACCATTTTTTCCAGATCCTTCTATTTCTCTCAAATCAATTTTAGACTCATCAGCCATTTTTCTGGCTGCAGGTGAAACTTGCTTTTCTTCTTGAACTGATTTTTCAACATGAGGCTCTTCTAAAATCAATGGTTCTTCCTCTTCTGATTTTAGTACAGGTTCTTCATTTTTCTTAGGTTTTATTTTTTTGGGCTTTGATACTTTATTTTCCTGAAATATTTTTGGATTATCTTGTTCTTTCTTTTTTGGTGGAGGATCGTAACTACTAATCTCATTTGAGTTTTTATCTTTTTTGATAGATGAACTATCTACAGTGCCTAATAAAGAACCTACATTAACTGTTTCACCTTCTTTTACGGATATACTTCCTAATACTCCACTGACTGGGGATGGAACCTCAACATTAACTTTGTCGGTTTCTAATTCTACAAGCGGCTCATCAGCTGTAACTTTTTCTCCTTGGGACTTTAACCATTTTGAGACTGTTGCTTCTGTGACTGACTCACCTAAAGTTGGTACTGTGATTTTTTCTGCCATTTAATCTTTAAGTATCTTTTCTAATATTTCTTTTTGTTGTGCAAGATGTTTGTTTAGGTTTCCAGTCGCAGTGGTAGAAGAGGCTTTTCTACCAACATATTTAACAGATTTATCACCAAAATTTACTATTTCTAAAGTCCTGTCGATGTAATTTCTAACAGTATTCCAGGCACCCATATTTTTTGGTTCTTCCTGACACCAAATAAAATTGGCCTTAGTGTATCTTTTAAGGATATTTGCTAAAGTTTTAACTGGAAATGGATAAAGTTGCTCAATTCTTACAAAGGTTGTTTTATCATTTTGGTATTGTTCCCTAGCTTCCAATAAATCATAATAAATTTTACCGGAGCACATGACTACTTTTTTGATTTTGTCATCTTTTTTCTTAATCTCAAGTAAATTGCTTGCATCTGAATACGCATCATCCTCTAGGACTCTATGAAACGTACTTTTTTTTGAAAATTCTGAAATTTTAGAAACACATTTTTTATGTCGCAATAAAGATTTCGGAGTCATAATTATTAGAGGTTTTCTGAACTCTCTATGCATTTGCCGCCTTAAAACATGAAAATAATTAGATGGAGTTGTACAATTAACAACTTGGATATTCTCTCCAGCACATAATTGTAAAAATCTTTCTAATCTAGCGGATGAATGTTCTGGTCCTTGTCCTTCATAACCATGAGGCAATAACAACACTAAACCACTAGCTCTTCCCCATTTAGACTCACCTGAAGAAATAAATTGATCAATAATTATTTGTGCACCATTAGCAAAATCACCGAATTGTGCTTCCCATAAAACTAAAGTTTCTGGCTCAGATAAAGAGTAACCAAATTCAAAACCTAGAACTGCCAACTCTGATAATAAGCTATCTATGACTTCAAAATTCTTTTGTTTATTAGATATATTGTTTAACGGTATATATCTCTGATGATTATCTTGATTTCGCAAAACAGCATGTCTTTGACTAAAAGTACCTCTACCTGAATCTTGTCCTGATAGTCTTACCGAAAAACCCTCTGTCAGTAGAGTTCCAAAGGCTAAACTCTCAGCTGTTGACCAATCAACCTTTGTGCCATTTTCTATAGCTTTCATGCGCAACTGAAATATCTTTTTTAAAGTCTTGTGAACATTAAAATTTGCTGGAATATTCGAAATTTTTTTACCAATCTCAATTAATTTTTTCTTCTCTACACCGCTTACCCCTCGCTTGTCTTTTCCAAGACCAGGTTTGAATCTAGACCACGCTCCATCAAACCATTTTAATTCAGACTTGTAATTTTTAGATGAATTAAATTCTTGCTCTAAAAAGTTTTTAAATTTTATTTTTTCTTGCTGTAATTGAGTTTCTGATGTTAGCCCTTCTCGCCCAAGTTTTTTTCCATAAATTGATAAAGTAGTCGGATGAGATCTAATTTTTTTATACATAATTGGTTGCGTAAAAGAAGGTTCATCTCCCTCATTATGACCGAACCTTCTATAACAGACCATATCTATAACAACATCTCTATTAAATTTTTGTCTATATTCAGTTGCAATCTTAGCGCAATGTACCACAGCTTCTGGATCATCTCCGTTTACATGAAATATTGGGGCTTGAGCAATTTTTGCAACATCTGAGGGATATGGCGATGATCTTGCAAATCTAGGTGCTGTTGTAAATCCAATTTGATTATTTACAATTATATGTATTGTACCTCCAATATTATGCCCTGGTAGACCAGACATCGCAAAACATTCTGCAACTATACCCTGCCCAGCAAACGCGGCATCGCCATGCATCAAAACTGGGATAACTTTTTTTCTGTTTTTATCCTTATGAAAAAATTGTTTTGCTCTAACTTGTCCAAGAACAACTGGATTTACCGCTTCTAAATGTGAAGGATTATCTGTTAAACTAATATGTACAGAGTTTCCGTCAAATTCTCTATTTGAAGAAGCTCCTAGATGATATTTCACATCTCCCTCAAAATCTTTACTTGCACCCACTGTCTTTCCAAAAAATTCACTAAAAATTGCTCTAAATGGCTTACCCATTACATTTGCTAAAACATTTAACCTTCCTCGATGTGGCATACCAATTTTAATCTCTTTAGCTCCTAAATTTCCACCCCTTTTTATAATCTGTTCTAATGCTGGTATTAATGACTCACCACCATCTAAACCGAATCTTTTTGTACCAACAAATTTTACGTGTAAGTATTTTTCAAATCCTTCTGCTTGAATCATTTTGTTCAAAATTGCTTTTTTACCATTTTCAGTAAAAATAATATCTTTTTCGGGACCTTCGACTCTGTCTCTTATCCATGCTTTTTCATCTGGATCACCCATATGCATAAACTCATAACCAATATTTGAACAATATGTTTTTTTTAATATCTTTAAAATTTGGTTCAAATCTGCGTACTGAAGTCCAAGAACACCATCTAAAAATATTTTTCTATTGTAATCATTTTTTGTGAACCCATAACTCTCTGGTTTTAATTCTAAATGTTCCTCATGTTTTTGTATTGATAATGGATCTAGTTTTGCAATTAGATGGCCGCGTATTCTGTATGCCCTAATTAACATAATTGCTCTCACCGAGTCTTTTGAAGCTTGTTTGATAGATTTCGACTCTATTCGCTCTAAGGTGTTTCCATTTTTATTTTTTTCTTGAAATAAAAGTTTTGGCCTTTTATTTTTTTTCTCAGGTGACCAACTAGGCCCTTTTAAATTTTCGTATACTAATTTTTCATCATCACTTAGGCCTTCAAAGAATTTTCTCCAACTTTCAGGTAAAGAATTTGGGTCTGATATATAATCAGCATAAAATTCGTTAATAAATTCTGAGTTATTTCCTGCTAAAAAGGAAGTTTTTTTGTATATAGTGTTGTTATTAGAAGAAGACATTAAAAATTTATTCTAACATAGATTATTGGAAATCAACCACTTAGTTTTTGATAAAGCGTTTTAC
>Ga0209630_10005287_pt1 | contig 11002 bp, 17 predicted proteins | sample COG_01_FD_184745 | JGI IMG/M metagenome (GOLD analysis project Ga0209630, IMG submission 184745) | Pelagic Microbial community sample from North Sea - COGITO 998_met_01 (SPAdes) (version 2) | ecosystem: Environmental > Aquatic > Marine > Neritic zone/Coastal water | place: Helgoland, sampling... | reverse complement strand
ATTTTCTTCATTTCCAGTGCAACGTTCTTGGACTGTTTCGATTTAGAATCGTAGTTCATAACAATCTTTTCGGGAGTTTGGGACATTTTATATATCTATAAGAATTAATTTCTTTAATAACTATAATGGATACAACAGAATCTTTACCTATTATTGCTATAAGTATAGGTTTATATCAAATGTTTTATAATTTTAATAAAGTGCGTAAATCGGATAATGATACCGAATTCGATATAGTTTATATTTTATCTGGTATTATTGCGAGTTTATTATGGACCGTTTATCAGTATAGAAAAGGAACAAATATATCTGTAATTTATTCGTCCGCGGGTTTGTTTTTGGGTATGTATACACTGTTAAAGATGTTAAAGAGTACACCCACTAATAAAAAAGAAGAATGAAAACAATTATACATAAACTACAATTCGGTACAGTTCCACCAAAAAATAAAAGACGAAAACGACCAACAACAAATGCATCTAATGGAAGTGACGGTTCACCACCACCCGGACCAAATTTTCCGTATATTGAAGTTGTAAACGGACGTGCTGCAATGTACGGGTCAGTATTGGGACTTACGAATTGGGGTCTTACGGGTTTGAATGTTGTCGAACAAATGTCATACCCACCATTTTCATTGATCGGTCTCGGGTGTACTCTGTTAGCAACGTATTCGGTAACGAGTGCTTTTACGACATTAACAGAGGAGGACTTTGAGTTATTTGCTATGCGAAATGTAGGACGAGGTGCCATGGTTGCATTCACGGGATTGGCAGCCGCTGGTATTTTGGGTGTTTAAGAGTGGTACATTCGTATTTTTAACTATATATGATACAAACTTAATCATATTTATTTTTTCCTCGAACGTAAATGTTCCTGCCCCACGCAACACGTGGGCCAAGAGCATAATCATTAAATATATGGATTCATGTATTTCCATATTAAATATTTTTCTTCTTAAAGACTTCTCCTAACTTAGGATATTTTTTAAACGTGAAAAAGGACCCGGCAAGTAACAAAATTATCCAGCCGACAAGGGACATAATCGCAAAATTTTTATCGCTTTTCTTAACTGTATCTTCGCATTCTGGTTGTCGCATGATATCCATTGCAATGGCGGATGCAATAAGACCCATAATCGAATATACGATGGTAAAAACACCACCTTCATTGTTTACGAATTTCATGAGTAAAAGAACTATTGGAATCGTTATGGCAATGGTCATGGTATGACTCATGAACATTTTAAGGTTTTGGTACTTTTCGGAATCCTTGATACCTTCACATTTGTTATACTTATCAATACCGAGAGCGGTAATGGCAACAAAGAATATACCGAGTAAAATGGTTAAACCCACCTGGACGTACCCAATTTCGGTTTCGATTTTACCGGTTTTCAATTTATTAACAACCGAAACGAGTTCTGGATCTCTGACGAGAGTTGTTTCTGACATATTTATAGTAGGTTCAGATTTTATTATTGGTTGAGATAATATAGGTTGGGGTACCTGATTAATTCTGGGCTGTACTGGTGCGGGTATATTAAGAGTCATAACTTCTTCGGTCATTGGTAACAATGCAGCTTGACCTTGTGCTACAACCGCCTGACCTTTTGCTGCAAATGCCTGACCTTTCTCAAGTGCCGCCTGACCTTTATCTGCGAGAGCCTGACCCTTTGCTGCTACTGCTGCCCCCCTGGCTTTTAAAGCTTTTGCTTTTTGTGCCGCTTTTTTTGCTGCCATAACTGCTTTCATGGTAATGATTTACTATACATATATGTTATTTTAAATCCTTTGATACCATTTCTTTTATCATATCTTCGAGTGATGTAGATCTTGGGTTCCAATTTAATTTTTGTATAGCTTTTGATGGGTCACCGAGTAATTTATCAACTTCTATTGGTCTAAAAAACTCCGGGTTTACTCGAACGACGACTCTATTTGTACTGATATCTATACCAACTTCATCTACACCTTCACCTTCGAACTTCAAATCAATATCGACGTGTTTAAATGCTATACGTACAAAATCGCGTACAGATGTAGTTTCACCTGTTGCTATGACGTAATCTTCTGGTTCGTCTTGTTGTAGGATTTTCCACATACACTCAACGTAATCTCGTGCGTGTCCCCAATCACGTGTCGCATTTAAGTTTCCTAGGTATAAACACTCTTGTTTACCCAAACTTATGTTAGCGGCACCGAGTGTAATTTTACGTGTGACGAAGTTTTCACCTCGTCTCGGTGATTCATGGTTAAACATTATACCGTTACACGCGTACATACCGTATATTTCCCTATAGTTGACTATAGACCAGTAACCCATGAGTTTTGAAACACCGTACGGTGATCTTGGGTAGAAAGGTGTATTTTCATTTTGTGGTACTTCGAGAACTTTACCAAACAGTTCCGATGTAGAAGCTTGGTACAGTTTACACGTTTTAATTTGCCCTGATAATCGTATAGCTTCTAGAATTTTCAAAACACCTATACCATCGACTTCTGATGTATACACAGGCATTTTAAACGATAAACCTACATGTGATTGTGCAGCGAGATTATAAATCTCATGTGGTTGAACAGATTTTATTGTATCGGTAAGTGCGGGTAAGTCTGTCATGTCACCATAATGCATATGTAAATTTTCATGGTTTCTGTATTTAGGTTCTATAATTGTATTAATACGAGATTCGGTATAAGATGAACGTCTTTCTATACCATGAACTTCGTACCCTTTTTCAAGTAAAAATTCAGCTAAATATGAACCATCTTGACCGGTAATACCTGTAATTAAAGCAATCATATATTTAAAGCTATTAAATATCCTTTAAGTATATTATTTTATACTAATTTTAACCGGTATATTATAAAATTGTATATACGAATGTTGTATATAATAAATAAAAAATAAACTTAAGGAACATATTCATAATTTAATAATAATAATGAGTCAATTTGGTGCTGATAAATGGGTACTGAAAAACAATCCAGAAACTGGATTTTATGTGGATCTAGGATGTCACGACGGGGAAGATATTAGTAATACAAAAGAGCTTGATGATCGTGGATGGAAAGGTATATGTATAGATCCATTTCCATGTAATTTTGAAAAAAGAACTGGTAAAGTTGTAAAAGCGTGCGTATATTCGTTCCCTGATTTAGAATTAACCTTTGATTATTCAAAAGATTCACCCGCATTATCTGGTATTTCGGATACACTCGGTATACACAAAAACCACATGTACATGAACACTACAATTGAAAAACATAAGTTTAAAACAAGAACACTTGAATCTATATTAGATGAACATGACGCCCCTAAAAATATTGAATATCTTAATATTGATATAGAAGGTGCTGAATTTGAAGTTTTACGTACATTCCCATTTCATAAATATTCATTTAAATTAATAACATGTGAACATAATTTTGAACAACCAAAACGTAATATGATTCAAGCGCTTTTACATATGAAAGGATATATTTGCGTTAAAAAGGAAGAAAATGAAGATGACTGGTATGTTAATACTAAATGGGATAAATAGTTTAAAGATGGTAAATTATTAATATAATATAATATGAATTTAAATGTTTCAAATGTTTACGTTAATGATTATAACGTATATTTTATAGAAGATGATGAATTTGTTAGTAGTGAATTAAAACGTGGTAAATTATGGGAAGAATGGATACGTGAAGATATTAAAAAAAAATATAAACCTGGTACTGATATATTAGATATAGGTTCAAATATAGGAACACATACATTAATATTTTCTGAATATGGAGATGTTCATTCATTTGAACCGGTATATTATAAAATTGTAGATATGAATGTTATATCTAATAAGCTGAAAAATAAAGTTAAAATATATCCATACGCTTTATCCGATATAAACGAAAAAATTGAATTATTTATACCTAAAAAAACCATTTGGAATAAAGTTAATTATGGTGGTACGTCTATGTACCCGAATTTATATACTGATCATGATCAAACTATGTGTGTAGCATCAGATGCACACAAATTAGACGATATTTATACAGGTATACCATCTATTATAAAGATTGATGTTGAAGGTGCCGAATTAAAAGTCTTAAAAGGTTCTATTAATATAATAAAAAAATATAAACCTGTGATATTTATAGAGATACATAATATTGAAAATAGTGAATCTGATAAATTTTTAAGAAACCTGGGATATACTAATGTTGAAAAAAGACCTGATAGTGTTTATATTTATAATTAATAACTATTAAAGATTTTATTTTATTACATAATAATAATGTTAATCGATGTATCAAATGGTGAGATTATAGATAAAATAACTATACTTGAAATAAAATCAGAAAGAATACAAGATTTTAATAAATTAAAAAATGTTGATAAAGAATTAAATATTCTTCGTAGATATGAATTTGAAACGAAACATAAAAAGGATTTGAAACGAGTGAATGAAAAATTATGGGAGTGTGAAGATATTATAAGAGATCTTGATAAAAATAACATTTTTGACGAATCGTTCATAAATTGTGCGAGAGAAATTTTCACTTTTAATGACGAAAGGTGTCGTATTAAACGTTTGATAAATGATGAAACTAATTCTGAAATAATTGAAGAAAAAGAATACTAAATAAATGTCCATAATTGATCGTTATATACAGTCTTAACTATATCGTCTTTGTAATAACCTTTTATAGAAACGTGTAGAAAATTTTTAGATTTATTTCCCAATTTCATAATTTCTATCATCCAAGCATATGAACTGTCCATACAATGAACTTCATTTGCATTTTCAATTATATGTATATAATTGAAAATGTTAAAATTATCGCATTGAAAGAAATGATTATTAACGAGTTTAGAATCTGGTCTATATATAAATTTATCGGAATTGATATTTATATGTAGATTTCTTTCATGATCATCGTGTACGAATATATAATCTTTTGATGGTGGTGTAATTTGTATAGAATTGTTTCTTATAACCTTAAATTTTGTATACATGTATAGCGGATTTACTTTTGCCTGTAGATATACACCATGTGCCCAGTTGGTGGCACTGGTATATACATTCCATGTTGCATCATTCATACCATATGTTGCTAATGGAAGTACTATACTTCCTTCTGGTATTTTAGAACGTATATATGAGGGATTTACATTATCAAGTGGTATGATATTTACTCTATCACGTATGTCTTTGTACATAAATTCGACCGATTTTTCGTGATTTTGTTTTACAAAAATATTTACATTTACATTTTCATTTTCTGTAAAGTGTCTAACCATACCATTCAGCATTATTTGATCACCTAATCCTAAATGATGTAAAATTGTTATAGATGTCATTATATAAATTATATATACATTTCTTTAATTAAAGAAATGTATATATTTAATCATTAGATGATAACTGAACCAGATTGGAATGGTAAGTCTTCTAATCCAAATGGTATTGTTAATATAGGTGAAAATACAAAGATACGTGAGTTAGTTATTATAAATAAACCAACTGAACATGAAACGTATATAGGGAGTAACTGTTATTTAATGAATAGATGTTTTGTTGGACACGACTGTCGTATAGGAAATAATGTACAGTTAAATCCTGGATGTAGTATAGCTGGTTTTGTTACTATAAACGACTATTCGTGTATAGGTATGAATGCCTCTATACACCAACACTCTAAAATAGGAAAATGTTGTATAATTGGTGCCGGAAGTTTTTTTAAAGGTGAAACTCCGTCGGGTATAACATGGGGTGGTGTACCCGCGAAACCTATAAAAGTAAATGATATAGGTATAGAACGTTCCGATTTATCAAATATCGAGAAAGAATTAATTATTCATAACGCAAAATTGTTTATTGACAGATTCAAGGCTTCTAGCAATATCTAATGGATAACCTATAGTATTTCTGTTTACAAAATGTTTTATATTTTCTTCAATTGCATCCGTTTTTTCTACATCACCAATATTTTCTATAAAAAATTCGTCTTTTGATGACCATCTATAGACATTATCTTTACAATATAGACTTATATTACGATATTTTTTTAGTGATGAATTACTAACTTCGATATTAAACGTTATATTATTTTGACTTGTTCCATTTATAAGAACAGAAGTATCTGTTGCGTAAATGATATTTATGTCTTTTATGGTATCCAAAGATTTCATTAATAAAAATGTCAAAATTGATATAGGATGTATAGCTAAATCTGATACTATAGTTACGTCACTTGGTATCATGGAACCGTCATTCAACCATTTCATTTCAATATGTTTAATATCCTTATTTTCACCAAGTGTTTTTATAGAATTATGTTGAAGCCATGTGAAGTCACAGTATAAAAATACATCGTCGGGTTTTTTAGAAAATATATCTAACGTTTCATGTAATGTAGGACATATAGGTTTTTCCACCCATATATCTTTAACACCTTTATTAAAAAGCTCAATGAGTATACTATGATGTGTACTTGCGGGTGACGTGACAAACCATTTACCATCCGTAAAATTTATTTCGTCTAATGATTTATAATCTGCATTTATATTATACGGATCTACGGTAATAATTTCGACATTGGATTTTTTTTCAAGTTTACTTTTTATTATTTTTCCAAAATATCCTAAACCAATAACGATTGATTTCATTATTAAATATTAAAGATTAAACACTTATATTCTTTAATAATGAAAGTTCCTTTTAATGATTTAAAAAGAATACATGATCCCCTTAAAAATAGATTTCATGAAATTTTAGATCAAGTTTTAGATAGATGTTCTTTTGTGGGTGACGTTAATTTTGCAGCAGAATTTTCAAAATATACCAGTTCCATGTACGGTGTATCATGTAATAGTGGTACAGACGCACTTTATATTGCTATAAAATCATTAGAACTTAAACCCAATTCAAAAATAGCTGTACCGGCTATATCATATGCTGCGACAGCTATGGCAGTTCTTAACGCGGGTCACATACCAGTTTTCATAGATGTTAATAAAGAAACTGGTTTGATGTTAGTTGAAACGGTAAAAAATGTAGATTGTGTAATACCTGTACACTTATACGGACAATGTGTAAATGTTTCTAAGTTATTAGATCTTAATATTCCTATAATTGAAGATTGTGCACAAGCACACGGTGCTATTATTGATGGAAAACATGTTGGTACTATAGGAAACATAGGATGTTTTTCAATGTATCCAGGTAAAAATTTAGGTGCGTTAGGTGACGCGGGTGTGTGTATTACAAACAATGAAACATTATCGATTAAAATGAAACAATATGCGAGTTTAGGAGCTCAAAAGGACAATAGGTATAATCATATAACTGATGGTATAAATAGTCGAATGGATGGTATTCAAGGTTTATTTTTAAAGGAAAAACTCAAACATTTAGATGAATGGACGAATGATAGAATTCGTATAGGTGAAATATACAATTCTAGTAATAAACCGGTTAAACGAAGTACTATTGGTAAAGATGTATATCACGTTTACTATACTTTACAAGATGACAGAGACGACTATATAAAATACATGAATGAAAATGGTATACAAACCGGAATACATTACCCAATATCATTACCAGAATTGGAATGTTTTAAAGGGTACACCGGTGGTACCATTTGCATAAATGCAAAAGATTTTTGTAAAAAATGTGTGAGTTTACCCCTTTTCCCAAAGATGAAACAAGAAGAAGTCGAGTTTACATTAGACTGTCATATAAATTATCACCTTCGGGAACCTTGAAATTACCCTTGTCATCCCATCTATTATCTTGTTTCTCGACAGATTTAATATGCCAAACTGCTATATTAGGGTCTTCCTTTAATATAACTTTTTTATCAGTCCCTATTATATTTTCGTGTAATTCATTACCATATTTAATTTCTGGTGTATTTTTGAATACTCTAGATATATAATCCGGCCAATTTATCCAATTAAGTTCATTTGTTCTAAAATTACATTTTTTAAGCCAATCTTGTGTAAAACCTGGGTGAATATTTATTCTTGGTACAATTATCAGCTCAGCACCGGAATCATTTATCATTTTTTTAAGGTTTATGATAAGATTTTCCTTTGGCATTTCATCGGGGTCTATAATAAAAATATAATCACCCGTGCATTTACTTAAATGAAAATTTCTATGTTCCGCAAAATTTCCAACAAAATCCCTTTCACATGTAACTACTTTATTACCAAAATGTTTTATAACATTTCTAACGTTATCGGTAACGTGTGCAGTATCAATCAAAATATTAATTTCGTCTTCTTCATCCTTTACTTTTAATAAGAACGATACGAGTGAAAATAAATCACGGGACTCGTTACACACACATATAGCGTAAGATAGTTTCATTATATTAAAGAAAAGGTCTTAATCTTTAATATAATGACTGATTTAGAGAATAAATTTTTACATATATGTGAAAAACTTAAAAAAATACGTGGTTCCATATAAAACAAATTTTAATAAAATTAGAATTGGTGGTGATGGTGATGGTGGATACGTTATATGCGATGGTTTACCCGAATATGATTTTTTATATAGTGGCGGTTTAAAAACAATAATATATAAATAGACTTTAAAGAAATATTAGTTATATTAATATGTTCGGTAAAATATACGGTCGATTCTTTTTGAATCAGTATCTTGGTATTTCCGGTGACAATGAATTAAATACAGTTACACTTTCTGAGCTCATTGAAACATATCCATTTTGGGAAAATTTTATAATTAACGCAAGAAAGGAATTTAAATATATTAAATTATTTACTATGTTCGAAACAAACGATGTACACCCGGAAATAGTAGAAAAAATGAAACTTTTTAATGAAGTTATAGTACCATATGATTATCTTAAAGATATATTATTGAAACACGGAGTTAAATGTAAAGCATTAAATTATTGGACATCTTCACTCATTCGTTCGAAACCTAAAGTAATACATAAAACACACGATCCTTCAAAACTTGTATTTTTGTATAATGGAACTAATGATATTCGTAAAAATGTAACAACACTTACAAGAATTTTTGCAAATGTACTTGAAAATACTGAACATATACTTATTGTTAAAACAAATAAACCCGATAATTTAACAATAACTAAGAATATCCGCGTTATAACGGAACGTATTTCTAATGAACAACTGGCTTCACTGTTCAATTTATGTGATTACTGCGTTACATGTACACGTGGTGAAGGTGTTGGGCTACTACATCTCGAAGGACATTATTTTAATAAACCTATAATTAGTCATGAACAAGGCGTGTTTAAACAATTGGGTGTTGATATAATACCATTACCTTCAAATGAAGTTGATATAGATTACATACACGTTCCAAAGTTTCTTAAGAACGTGTTTTACGGTAAATGGTGGGACATTGATGAAAACAAATCTATAAAAGTTATTAAAAAAATAATATCTCAATAATCTATATGCTCGAAGAAGAATTGAAATGCATTGATGCACTTAATATAGAAAATGTTAAGAATATGGCACATCTTGAGAACATTTTAGAATTTCACAAAATACACATGTCTACCGATGATGACAAGTATATATTAGATGAATATTCGGCATGTGATAAGGTAAGTAAAGATGTAATATCGTGGTACTATCGTAATAAAAAAATACTTGATCAGATGAAAGAATGGACAGATATTTATAAAGAAGAATTGGTTCAGTATAAACAGAAGGTTTTAAATGTTAAAGAACGGATAAACAAAATGAAAAAACATTAATATAGTTTCAGTATTTCAGCAACGGCTGGGTGTCGTAAGATGTCTTCATCGTCCATGATGACATGTTCGATATATTTTAAATCTAACCCTTTTATTCGTTTAACAAGATCAGCAAGACCGTTTCTTGGTCCTAAATCACTTTGTTTCAGGTCACCCATAACAATCATCTTAGAATTATCACCTAATCTCGTTAAAAGCATCTTCATTTGGTTAGGTGTACTATTTTGCATTTCATCTGCGATTATAAACGAATCATTGAATGTTCGACCCCTCATAAACCCTAATGGTTCTATACAGACGTGTTTTTCAAGTTGGTTACGTGTAAGATAATTTTCGAAAACATCCATCATAGGTCTCGTCCATGGTTCCATTTTTCGTTCCATTTCACCGGGTAAGTATCCCATATCTTCATCTGCCGCAACTATTGGACGTGTAAGTATGAGACGGTTACATTCCTTATTTATTAATTTTTCCGCTGCGACCTGACACCCAAACATAGTTTTACCCGAACCTGCTGGACCGGTTGCGATTATAATAGGTTTCGGAGACTGTACAACCCTTAAATATTCACATTGACCCGGTGTTTTGGGAAAGTTCATCTGTATAAATTAACTTAAGGTTTTTTTTCTACTAATATAATAAGATGATACTACAAAGGGTTAGAATACCATGTACTTTTAAATCTGTACAAACACGAAATGTAAAAAAACGTATAAATTGTTCATCTGGTAACGATTATTCCGAACAAACGTTTGATGATGTTGATACCGTACTTGTAAAATATTTTACGTTTCGATCTACACAATATACTTTAGGACAGGTATATGAAATGGATATGTCACCCATGAAAAGCGAGTTTAATTGGTTATGTGATTTTGCAAATGAACATAACCCAAGTTCTGGTGATGCGTTTATTGAGGCACTATATGAAAATGGTAAAACAAATATTGCATCGCGTATTATGGAAAATAGAGAAGGGTTATTAAAACGCTGGTTATCACAAACGACCGAAACGAACGGTGAAAAAATAGGACTAAAAATGCACACTAAAAATATGGATATATCTCGAAACATGTTAACAAAGTCACTTGAAAAAACACCAGAACCAACTAAATCTATGGATGAGGTATAAAGATTTTTCTCTTTTTATTGTAAGATGCAGTTTCATTTTATAGGTATTATAAGAGGTGGATATACAACTATAATAGATCCGGATGGTACACCACGTATAATATGTTTCA
>Ga0209630_10005285_pt1 | contig 11006 bp, 6 predicted proteins | sample COG_01_FD_184745 | JGI IMG/M metagenome (GOLD analysis project Ga0209630, IMG submission 184745) | Pelagic Microbial community sample from North Sea - COGITO 998_met_01 (SPAdes) (version 2) | ecosystem: Environmental > Aquatic > Marine > Neritic zone/Coastal water | place: Helgoland, sampling... | reverse complement strand
TACTTTATTATTTTTTACTTTATTATTTTTTACTTTATTATTTTTTACTTTATTATTTTTTACTTTATTATTTTTTACTTTATTATTTTTTACTTTATTATTTTTTATTTTTTATGTATTATATTTAAAATATTAATAATAATATATATTAATGGCATTTACATTTGGTGAATCAAATACTTTTAGAAATGTTGGAATAGGAACTACTGATAATAAAATAATAATAATGAATGTATCAAAATCAAAAGAGAATTTATCATTTCATTCTACTACTAATGATACAAGTGTTGACATAATGAGTATAAAAACAATATTAAATAAAGATGATAATGATGAGTTAAATATATCTGGATATGATGGACAATTTATAAATCCAATCATAAAAATAAATAATACAAATCAAGAAATAAATATAACAAGTAATTTAAATATAGCACGAAATTTAAATGTAGCACATAATGTAGTTATTAATGGTATGGCAAATAATGATGAATATGTATTAGATATTAAAAATCAAGACCGTAAAAATTGTGTTGTAGCAATTAGATCTCATCTAGACACAAATATTTATGATGTTTATTCATATCCTTCATTATTATTTAGTCAGTTGGGTGATAATATTCAAACTAGCATGGGTTTAGGTCCACGTTCTTATAATACTGGTTATAGAAATACAAATGAAAGTACATTTTATATAGAACATAAAAATAAAGATGGTATTAGATTTGCCGTTGATTGTGATTCAGTTGATGGTGGAAAAGAAATGTTATTTTTAGACGGAAATAATCTAGGAGTATATATTAGACAAAATACTGATATTTTAGGTAATCTAAATATATCACATAATTTAAATATTGATAACTTGACTATAACACATAATTCAATTAGTACTAATGTACATCCTAAAGAAATATCTTTTTTAAATAATACATTAACCGATATAGGTCTTGTTAAAACAAATTATGCAGAGATTAGTAATACTATAATATATAATGGTTTTATAAATAATACCGTTATTGGTAATGTAACTCCAAATACTGGTAAATTTACAACATTAACGACTTCTAGTAATTTAAATGTTGATGGAAATCTTAATATTAATAGTAATCTAAATATAACTGGAACCGCTTCAATAGATTTTAATTCTGCTGAATTAAAAAATATTCATAAAATCAATACTTCTAATAATACTGGTAGTATGACTTTTGATGATAATGGAACTACTACAATTCAAGCAAATGTAAGTTTAAAATTACAATCAGGAACAACCAACAGTGGTGCGACAGATATTGTTGTTGTTTCTTCTACATTAGTAGATATGAATAGAAAAGCAGTTATACAACCATCGTCAGATATATATACTAATGATGAATTTATGCTCCATATTAAACCATATCAAGGTAAAGATTGTAGGGTATGTATTGAAAGTGATATGAATAATAATAGTGGTGAAAGTCATAATCCCTCACTTATATTCAAACAAGATGGAGGAGGGGTTAAAATGGAGCAGGGGTTAAATGCGAACAATCAATTTTATTTCTTTCACCCGCAGTCAAGCGCTACTTGGAGCAGATTTAGATTTCACTGCGGTTCAACAGAAACAGATAGTAATGGACAACCCACCGACGCATCATTAAAATTAAGTATTGAAAAGGATAAAGTTTCTATTTATGAAAAATTAGAAATTAATAATAATCAAATAAATTTTCAAACTGGGACTACTAATCATTATATAAAATATAGTGGGGATGTGGATGGATTAGAATTGGGTGCTTATGGAAATGGCAGTGCTTTATTTCGGGTTAAAACAACAGACCCCGGAATTACTAATCCTGTTATTTTTGAGTGTGAAAGGGATAAAACAACATTTTTTAAACCTATACATATGTCAGCCACAGCAACTATTAAAATGGACGGTAATAATTTACTAATAAATAATGAACCGGTGAATAGTAGTGATGACCGACGCATCCAAATAGGAAAAAATAGTCCTATATATATTCAAGATAAAACTGACGGATATACTATAATACAAAGAGATACCGTCGAGATGATGACATTTCGTGAGGGTCAAGACTATCCAATAATACTAAAGGAAAATACTGCCTTCGACAAAAATATAAAAGTAACTGGTGATTTACAGGTAGATGGACAATTTAGAAATGTGTCAGGTTTTAATATAAGACGACAATATAGTGAGACTAATTTACATTCTAGCAACCTAGATAGTATAACTATTAGAAGTGGTCAAGGATGGGGTGGTCATAATCAGACTGAGCATACACCACTATTTGAATTTAAATCTTTATTTTATAGTAGAGTAACAATGCGTGCCACTTCTGATGGCCATCAATGTGATTTACATATAGATGGTAATGTTTTTGCATCGGGAGGCGGACAGCTTTCAAGTGACGATAGATTTAAAACAAACGAGATTCCACTAACTAATTGTTTACAAACTATAATAAAATTACAACCAGAATTTTATACAAAAACAAATTTAAAAAATATGACAAGATATATAGGAGAATGTCCTACATATGTAGATGATGATGGAGTTACGCAACAAGATATTGATAATTGGCCAAAAGAAAATTATACAGGTAAAACATCTTCATTTTTAGAATCCGGATTAATAGCTCAAGATACATATAATAATGCACCTGAATTAAGACATTTAGTTAGTATAGGTGTTGATGCTCTTAATAATCCTGAAAATTTTACTGAAGATAATAAATTAATTGAAAATGTATTAGATAGTAATGGTATAGCTAGTTATCTAGGAATAAATTATGTTGGCATTATTCCATATTTAATTGGTGCAGTAAAAGAAATGAGTTCTAAAATTAATAATTTAGAAACTGAACTAAATAATTTAAAATCACAGTAACTTAAGACACACAAAATATTTAAAAATTAGTATAAAAACAAAAAAAAAATAATTATAAAAAAAATGCCCACCGTGGGGCTTGAACCCACGACCATACGGTTAAGAGCCGTACGCTCTACCAACTGAGCTAGACGGGCATACTGTTTTCAGTTATATTTTTTTCACCAACAGGCTGGTTTTTTTCCAGTATACGAATCAAACGTATTTACAATTCTAGAAATGAATTTTTTTTTTATTTGCTGTATGAAAACATTAGTGAATCTTCCAACTATTCACTCACTATATTAATATATAACATTATTTCTAAATAGTTTATAAATAATATAAAAACAAATTTAAAAAAGACAAAAAAAAACGCTTTCTGACGGGTTTGAACCGCCGACCTATCGGTTAACAGCCGATCGCTCTACCAACTGAGCTAAGAAAGCAAGAAAACACAAAACACATTTCACTAACACTATGTGTTAAATCATAGATTTAACTATGATAAAAATATTTACTAATTATATGTTTTTCAATATAATCAGACATATTATAGATTAATAATACAAATTAATATATTAGTAAATCTAATCCCAACCTTAACTCTAAACCTCACATTATTTTATGTGCTGTATGAAATACTTCTGATTTCATAATATTATAGAATTAACTATAATATATTTTTGATTATAAATCAATATAATCAGATTACATGTTAATGTAATTATTTATAATTCTCATTTTTGTGCTGTAAGAAACTATCTAGTTTCGCAAATATTAATTTAATTTATTGTTCCATTGTATTTACTTCTTATATTATAATATTGGTTTATTTTTAAGTGCTTTATATTGGATTATATATATATATATATATGGGTTATTGAATGTTAATTATTATATATTATTATATATTATCAATATTAAAAATATCATCTAATAACTTATTAACAGTATAATCTAATTGGTCTAAATTTACTAAAATTTTATTTTTGTCTATATTTTTAACTGATAATATATTATGATTATTTTCTAAAATATTTGATAAATGCCAATAACACATATTACCAGAATCTTCTGGATGCAATTCTAAAATTTTACATTCAGGTGATGCAAATATCATATTAGTTAGTCCAGAATCATGTGTTCCTATTATTAATTTTGCTTGACTAAATAATTGAATAGTTTTTATTACATCATTAAATACTTCATCAGTATTATCATAAATAATCCATTGATAATCGCTATAATTATTTTTTAATAAATTATATATACTATCAAAATTACTTATTATATTATTAGTGTTACTTTTTATTATTATGTTTATTCTTGGTATACATACACTATTATTAAATAACGAACGTCTTATTATATCTATTGAATCTTTACTTGGATTTTCATATATTGATGGTGTATATAAATATAATGTTGAACAATAGTATTCTATACATGAGTCATATGGACATATTACTACATTTTTAAAATTTAATATTTCTAAGAATTTTTTAATAAAATTATCTTCATAATATAATAATAATACTATTGATTTATTTTTAAATAAATTTGAATTGTTTTCAATATATAATTTTATATGAAGTAATCTAGGATAAACCTCACATAACCACTGATAATAATTTAGACCATTTTTTTGAATACAATTAAATACAACAGAATTTTCATCAAATACATAAGATTCCTTAGTTGTTATTAATTTTTTATAAAAATCCTTATTATTTAATCTATATATATTTTCACTATCATACATTATTCCTTTATTGTTAATTTTTACATTATTAAATTGTGCAATATATTTATCTTGAGTATCTGTAAATTTATTTAAATCATTCCATTCTATATTATTATATTTCTTTTTATTACATTCATAAATATGATTTATACTAAAATATGAATTTAGATTTACCTTTTCAAATTGTATTTCATTTCCAAAACTAAATACAATCTTATCTGAAATATCATCTACATACTTTAACCCAGTTGTACTTATAGACTTATCTATAGGTGTATTACTTGTATTACTTGTATTACTTGTATTACTTGTATTAGTTATATTACTTGTATTAGTTATATTACTTGTATTAGTTACTAATTTATCAAAATCTTGTATAATTTTTTGTGTTGTTGTAAATGAACCTTTTATTGAACAGTTTTTATTATACCATTCAATACAAGCATGTGACATTTTAGTCCATGTATTTACATCACACTTTTCTATAATTTTTTTTATATCATCATCATTATTAAATCTAAAATAGTGAACATTTTCTATTAGTGGATCATAATAACTACTCATATCTACATCAGTTGATACTATTGGTACTGTTCCTAGTGCTAATAATTCTATTTCACGATTACATTTAGGACCAAATCCTCGTAGTGATAATCCAAATTTAGATTGTTTTAACAAACATAAATATTCATCTTGATTATATTTATATGGTTCATCTGGTTTATGCATTATATAAATTTGAATTACTTTTTCAATATTTGGATATTTTAATCTATATTTTGCTTGAACATTATTTTCTATTTTTCCAATAAATATTGATTCTATTTCTCGTTCATTATAAGATAAACTATTACTATTATTAGCATAATAATCTAATTTTTGTGGACTACGACCCCAAAATATCCAAGACAATGCTTTATTTTTTAAATGGTCTGGTACTATTGGATTACCAAATAGTATTTTATTATATTTAATATTTGTATCATTTTCTAACCATGATAATGTTGGTCTATCATATAGTAATATATCTCCAATTTTATTATACCATATATGTTTTACATCATCTTCAACTAAATTAATTAATTCATTCTCACTCCATAACTTTAATAATTCTCTAAAAGTATCATTATTATGATTCCAATAATCATTGCGAGGCATTTTAGGAATTATTATTGTTGGTTTATTGTTTTCATTGTTTGTTATATTTTCATTATTTTCTAAAGTTTTAGGTAAAACTAAATCGGTATTATTAATAAACTTTAACATAGGATGATTGATTTTTTCTAATAAATTAGTTATAAATGTATTAAAATGTGTTGTTTGTGGATCTTTAGTTTCATATAAGTGTGTATGAATACATTTTAATGTTTTATAGGAATAAAATATATTATTTTCTTCTAATTTAAATAAATCTGCGCGCGCTTGTGGATTTTCACATTGAAATAATCTCCACCAACCAAAATTATAACTAGCATCAAACTTAAATACTTTAAACTTATCTTCGAAATAATCTAATGCTTGTTGATCATCAAATCCTTTTTTAGTTTCTATAATATATTTCCAATAGTTAGTTATTTTATTATTAGATACATACATAAAACCAGCATTATAAACTCCAAATCTTTTTTCAAATGATTCAAATATAATATGAGGACTTAATCCAACATCACAAGATTTATCTATTAATAAATCCATTTTATTTAATATTACTATATCAGCATCAATAAATAATGTATTACTATATTTTTCCATAGCATAATCTATTACATTTGCCTTATTTAATAAAAATTCTGTAAATATATTTTGTTCTTCCATACTTTGTCTATTTAAATTTGTATATTTATTTAATTCAATTTTTTTATGAATCTGTAAATCAAAATTATTTTCTTCTATTTTTTCTGCTATATAACTATCACAATATATAAATACTGGTATATCTTTATGATAAATTTCTAATGAATGTAATAATAATCTTAAATCATTATAGGCACTTTTTGTAGCAAATGTACAAAAAGACTCAATAATATTACAAACACTTATACTTTTATGTAATATATATTTATGATTATAATTATCGGGATTGAATTTATTATCCTTATTATATTCCATATCTGAGTGTGTCATAATTCTATTTTTTGTGTTATGTTGTCTTTCACGCTCTCTATGATAATGTATTGTCATAATACTATCTATTGGATTAACCACAGTATATTTCATAGTTTCACTATATATATAATTTATAATTGTATCACAACCATTTGCACCAAGCATTACTTTTGAATCAGTTGTAATTTTTATTGGAGTCTTATATATCCATGCATCATGACTATCTATACAAGGATTTCCTAATTTACCTTGATGTATAAATTTAGCAACTTGATTATTTTTACCAAATTCATAATCATGTAAAAGTTCGTATCGTGATAATGATAAAAAAAGATTATTAAAATCATATGATTGAAGTTTATTTAAATTATCATCAAAAAATATATCAAGATTAGCTATAATAATAATACTATCTTTACAAAATTTATTAGAATATGCCATAGCATCATGATATGTCATTCTCTTTTCAATTACGTATTGTTTTATTTTACTTTTATATTGATCACCTATATTTTTAAATATAAAATCCAAATTATATATAGTTTCATTTAATAAGTGAATTTCTTTTATACATGGATTTAGTAAATTATTTATTAAACAAACACTATTTTCTTTATGACGTTGTTTATCATTAGCATTATAATATTGCGCTATTAAGATTATATCGCAATTATTATTGAAATATTTTAATTTATGTATTTTATTTAATGAATAATTACCAGCTATTTTATTTACTTCAAAAAAATAATTCAATAAATTACTTAAATTATAATCATAACCTATTTTTATTATTAAGTTATTTACATTATATTCTATATAATCATTGCGAAGTGACTCATCTATATTATTTATATTACTTTGTATATTATTAATAAATTCATTAATTATCTTACTTTTATATTCATCATTTATAATTATATCATGACCCATTACATACAAATATAATTATTTTTTTAAATATAAATTTTAGGTTATAGTTTGTCTACATACCGGGCATTCTAAAACTCTATTTAACCATGTATCTATACAATTACTATGAAAAATATGTCCACATTCTAGTTTTTTACATGATTCATTTTTAGTAATATTATCCATACAAATAGTACAATTAGTACATTTATTACAATTATAATTAAATGAATCAATATTATTTACTATATTAATATTATTATTATTTTCTACATATTTTTTATCTACTGCTTCGGAAATTATTTCATCATAATTAATACTATTAAATTGCCATCCATTTTCACTTAAACTAAATTGTACAAGTATTAACCATTCTGGCGATAAAATTAATAAATGCTCATTAATTAATAGAAATTTATTTAAATATTTTAAATTTTCTAAATGTTTTACATATTCATCAATATTATAAAACTCATATGGATAATAAATCAAATCAATATTATAATAATCATAATTATTATTAATATAATTAACTTCTGGTATATAAATAATATTTTTTCCACTTTTATAATTTGTTAAATATATTTGGTCTTGTAACATTACAATTTTATTATAAAACTCATATTTAACTATTCTATCAATTAATAGATTTTTATAACCATTTTGTGGTAAGTTATAATTTTTTAACAAATCTTGTAATCGTGTTTTATTCAGACTATTCAAATAAATAGTTCTATTATGTAATATATTTTTATCTATTTCAATATAATTAATAAAACTATTATAAATTGTTGGTGAAAATTCATATTTTAAAATATTATGAATTAATTTTATTTTAGCACTATTTTTATTATAACTATAATTATTGATTTTACATATGGTACTTAATGATCTTGCTCCATTCTTATTTAATTTATATAGTTCACTAAATCGAATACTAATATCACCTGTAGTTGTATTAATAGCAGACATTTGACTAAATAAATTTCAAAAAAAAATCAATTTTATAAAATTGTATTATAACTTGTTATAATTTTAAAGACTTCCATCATTATCTATGCAATCAATAAATTGTTTATCATATTGATTTATGTGTTCATTATATTTGTCTTCATATACTTTAAGTTTTGATTTATTTTTTTTTATTTTAGACCATAAATCTAATACATCATTTAGTTTAACACCCTTATCTAATTGTTCTTTAATAAAAATTGTATATGGACTTACATTTAATTCTTGTTCATATTTATCAATTTTTTCTTGAAAATTACTTTTATTTAAATAATAATATAGTTTTTTTTCTGAATATTTAAATTCCGATACTTTACATAATTTACTAAAAACATCATTTATTATTAGTTCAGTCATTTAATGTAATATTTATAAAAAATCAATTTTTAAAAAATATATATTATATAGATATTATGAATAATACAATAAAATTAGATGAATTAAATGAAAAAGAAAAAGAACCACATACTGAAAACATGAGTTTTAATAAGACTTTTTTAATTACATTAATATTTTTATTAACATTATTAGGAATTGTAATATATTATCCTAATGATTTATCATTTATTATTAGAAGAAATTTAGGTTTAAAAATATAATTTATATATAATATATGAATACAACAATACATAATAAAAGATTTCTAATAACTTTATTAACTAGTTCTAATGCAAAATTATTAAAACTGGTATATGATACAGTTATTAATCAAAAAAACCATTATTTAGATTATACTATAATAATTGTTATTAATAGTTTAAATATAGATTATTATGAAGAAGTTGTTGATGTATTCAAAGATATAAATGTAGAAATTATAGAAACAAAATCAAATGGAAAACCGGGTATGGGTCACAATAGTTTATTTGAAATTTTTAAAAATAATGTACAATATGACTATTTGATTCCTATTGATGGCGATGATTTTCTATATCCATATGCATTATATCAAATAACTAAATCTATAAATAAAACTAATCCAGATATATTAGTATTACAAGGTAATGATTTATTATCTTATTATAATGATTCAACGTCATCTACGGACATATATTTAAATAATTGTTTTTATTTAATAAAACAAGATGAGTATCCGGATAATAAATGGAAATATAATGGTTTAAATTTAAATAAAGATCCATTTAAGGAAGATTATTTTATAACACCAATTAGATTAATATTATGTAGTAGAAGCATATTTAAATTAAATATAGATAAATATTATTGTGAAAAATCAAATGTTATTGATGATTATTTATTTTATTTACATTTTATAAATATTTATATTAATAAATTACTAAATGTATACATTATAAATAGTTGTCATATTTATTTATATAATGACTTATCAATAACATCTGTACATAAAACATTAGATTTAAGCACTGATTATAAATTTATAAGAACTTATGAACATTTATTTAATAGTATTAAAACATTTTATAATGATAAATGGGATGTATTAAAATTACCATTTATATATATTGAACCTCCTTTTGATAATATATATAATAATTATAAAATTGTAGATAATAACGTACAAATAATAAATTATAAACTATATTTAGAAAACATAAATACTAAATATATTATAGATTTTTCAAATGATTTAGTATTAAAAATTTACAATGTGTTTAAATGTAATATTGATAAATGGTTATGTTCTAATAATATAAAAGCTTATGAATTATCTTTAAAATTAATAGAGAATAATATAAGTGATAGAGAAGTTTTTGCATATATATGTGTATATGGTGTAATAAATAGAAAAATTAATATTGTAGAAAAATATATTAAAAATGCTTATCCTATAAGTAAAAATTATAACTGTTTATTAAAATATATATAATTTTATATTTTTAAAATATATATAATTTTATATTTTTAAAATATAATAAAATATAATAAAATATAAATACTAAATTGATTTATATTATTATTTTTTTTTAATGTCTTATCAAATTAAAATATCGGGTATTGATACCAATAAAAATAAACATATATGGTTAAATATAAATGATAATGATTTTGATACTAAGCATACCCATAATTATAGATTAAATCCTGATAAAATAGATAATATTTTAAGTGAAAATATAAGTAAATTAAGTATTACAAATAACTCATGTTCAAATAATATCAAAATAATAGAACCTATTAAAGAACCTATTAAAGACCCTATTAAAGAACCTATTAAAGAACCTATTAAAGAACCTATTAAAGAACCTATTAAAGAACCTATTAAAGAACCTATTAAAGAACCTATTAAAGAACCTATTAAAGAACCTATTAAAGAACCTATTAAAGAACCTATTAAAGAACCTATTAAAGAACCTATTAAAGAACCTATTAAAGAACCTATTA
>Ga0209630_10005283_pt1 | contig 11007 bp, 10 predicted proteins | sample COG_01_FD_184745 | JGI IMG/M metagenome (GOLD analysis project Ga0209630, IMG submission 184745) | Pelagic Microbial community sample from North Sea - COGITO 998_met_01 (SPAdes) (version 2) | ecosystem: Environmental > Aquatic > Marine > Neritic zone/Coastal water | place: Helgoland, sampling... | reverse complement strand
AACACGTTAGCGATGAGACGACAAATGCATTACGATAAACAACAAGTGAAGCACATAACCTATTGATGAACTAATGTGTCTCTTAAATCAAACCGCTACCTGTCCAAAAGGTTTTGACGACGTACATCTCTTTATGAAAATAGTCTTCCCGTTTTGCCCACGTAAAAAGGCGTACATAAAACTCCATATGATCTTTAATAGTCTTTGTCGAAAGAGTTTTCTCATGTTTAATTGATAACACCTCTTCAATAGGCATATCCCTGTACTGTCGGGAGTTACTGGGTAATAACATGAGTTTGGTTCTAACCTCACGTGCGTTATCTCTGTTTAACTCAGATATTGAAATGTCACCGAGAAGTTCTATCAGACGATTTGCGCGAGTCTTATCATTTGAAGGTATTTCCCATTTGCCACCTTTTGAATCAACTCTGTCTTGATTAAATTTAAGAATCAGTTCGGACAGTTTAATGTCATTCTCTAATGGTGACTTGGTCTGTGTTTTTTCTTGCGTATTAGACGCTGCTGTTTTGGCAAGTTGCTCAGACATTGCCAAGAGATGTTCAGAGATCTCTTTTGGCGAAAGACCAGCTTCTTTAAGTTGTTCGATGTCTTTATCAGAGGCGGTAAACTCTTGAGAGTTTGTCTCTGGATCAAACTTCATATGATAGTTTAATTGGATACCTTTTTTCTTCGTCGTCGCCATTTTCTTCCTTAATTCACATATGCATAGATCCAGTTTATGAGCATATAGGCGACTATACTGAATGGCAATTTTCGGTTCGTAAGTTTTGAGTGAGCGAATGAATTCTACTTTTCCGAAAACATCACGCACGTCCTTCGGAAGCACTCGTCTGAAATAGAAAATGCCGTAGCGGTTGCGTTGTAGATATGACGGCAGCTTCATGACAATGAGCCGCATTTGTAGCAGTGTTTTGTATCACTTGCTGTATTTTGAACGTGGAGAGTAACGCGAGTTTTGCTAAAAGCCTTTAGAGGGCTACGTCTTGAGTGATTTTGATATTGGTGCCGAGAAGAGGACTTGAACCTCCACAGGGTTACCCCTACTAGCACCTGAAGCTAGCGCGTCTACCAATTCCGCCACCTCGGCATAATTTAAATTGGCACCAAACCTAATATTCTAGTTTTATTCATACAAACGCGCTACGCGCGGTCGCTTTTATGCATCCATGCCGCCGCGACACTTATGCATCCTGCATGTCGTCTATCATTTCCGCCACCTCGGCATGTGTTATAGTGGTTGTTCATAAAGAGGTCGGACTTTAACTAGCCCCTATAATATTGTCAATCCAGAAAGGCCATGAGTAAAAAATCTAAACCACAATCATCCTCAAATAAGGACTTCAAGTTACCAGAACGTGAAGCCATATTGGCGTTCTTAAGTGAAGCAGGACGACCACTGAAGCGTAAGCAATTCGCTGAGGCATTTGTTATCCACGATCCGGAGATTCGTCAGGCATTAGGTCGTAGGCTTAAGGCGATGGAACGTGATGGTCAATTGATCCGTAATCGACGTGGTAGCTATGGGTTGATTGAAAAGATGGACTTGATTAAAGGTCGCGTAATTGGACACCCAGATGGTTATGGCTTTGTCGTTCCCGATGAAGGTGGAAAAGATCTGTATTTGTCAGGAAAAGAAATGCGCACTGTTTTAAATGGCGATCGCGTTTTAGTGCGTCAGGTGAGCGTTGATAAACAAGGTAAACGCGAAGGAGCATTAGTTGAAATCCTAGAGCGTGCAAATACACAGCTAGTAGGACGTTACTATGAAGAAGACGGTATTGCTTATGTCGTTCCCGATAATAAACGATTAAGTCAGGATTTATTAGTCCCGACAAAAAATAGAAACCAGGCAAAGCACGGGCAATATGTTGTCGCTAAGATTGTGCACCAACCTGAAAAGCATCGACAAGCTATAGGTGAAGTTTTGAGCATCATAGGTGATGGCCTTGATGCAAGTATGGCTGTCGATATTGCCATTAGAAGCTATGACTTGCCATTTGAATGGACGGAAGATATCAATGGTGAGATTTCAGGATTAACAGAGGAAGTTGATTCGGAAAATATCTCTGATAGGACTGATTGCCGAGATATTCCCTTCGTTACCATTGATGGTGAAGACGCACGCGATTTTGATGATGCGGTTTTTTGCCAAAAAGAGGGCAATGATAAAGGGAGTGGCTGGCGTTTATTGGTTGCGATTGCGGATGTCTCTCACTATGTGAAAAAACAAAGTGCGCTCGATGATGAAGCGCGCTTACGAGGTACCTCGGTTTATTTCCCTGATCGCGTTATTCCCATGCTGCCAGAAATAATATCGAATGGTTTATGTTCGCTTAAGCCCGAGGTTGATCGGTACAGTCTGGTTTGTGAATTAAATATTGATGCTAAAGGCAAGGTTAAACGCTCATCTTTCTTCAAGGGAATTATCAAATCAGCGGCCCGGTTAACCTATACGGAAATGTCTGCGATTGTTGTTGAAAAGGATAATGATGCAAGAAAGGAACGTGAAGCACTTGTGCCTCATCTCGATGGTTTGTATCAGCTATATCAGTTGTTATATGGAGAACGCAAGAAACAAGGTCTAATAAATTTTTCTTCACTTGAATCGCGTTTTGAATTTAATGATAAAGGCCATATAGAAGCCATTCATACCGTTGAAAGAAATGAGGCGCATCGTTTAATCGAAGAGATGATGCTAGTGGCCAATGTTGCAGCTGGTGAGTTTCTTGAAAAGCATGAAACTCCAACAATGTACCGTATTCATGAAACGCCGAAGTTGGAAAAGCTTGAGAACGTGCGGTCATTATTGTCGCAACTGGGTTTGTCATTAGGTGGTGGTGAAGAACCTACGTCTAAAGATTATGCAAAGTTGATGGACGTTATTGGAAAACGCGATGATGCACAAATGTTGGAAACGGTTTTGCTACGCAGTATGCCGCTTGCATCGTACAGCATGGTGAATGAAGGGCATTTTGGTTTGGGTTTTCCTATCTATGCACACTTCACATCGCCTATCCGCCGTTATCCTGACCTGATGGTTCATCGAGGAATAGTCCATATTATTGGAGGCAACACGGCAGCAACGTTTAGTTACTCTCCACAGCAGGTTTTGGAATTGGCCGAACATTGTTCAATGACAGAGCGTCGTGCTGAAGAGGCGTCTCGCGATGCTGTGCAACGGCTTAAGTGTGCCTTTATGGAAGATAAGGTTGGCGAAACCTTTAGTGGTATGGTGAGTTCAGTGACATCATTTGGTTTGTTTATCGTACTGGATGATATATTTATTGAGGGTTTGATTCATATTAGTAATCTTCCGGTAGATTATTATCACTTTGATGCAATTACACATACCTTGCGTGGTGAACGTGGAGGTAAGGTTTTCAAGCTTGGACAGAAACTCAATGTGCTAGTTACACGAGTTGATTTAGAAGAGCGTAAAATAGACTTTGAGTTAAAAGAAAATGAGTAAACGAACCGATCAAATTTTTGGCTTGCACGCGGTTAAGCAGATTTTAGAGAATTCACCTGAAACCATATTGAATACATGGATACAAGAATCAATTCAATCTGAATCGGTACGCTTGATTCATGAGTCACTTAAAGACTTAGGTGTTTCGATTCAAATAGTGCCACGTGCTACCTTGGGTAAAATGGTTAAGAATCAGAATCATCAAGGTGTGATTTTAGAAGTTCGAAAAGCGGCAAAGAAAACGGAACAGGATCTCGATGATGTCCTAGAACAAAATCAAGATAGTAATCCGCTCTATTTAGTACTCGACTCAATACAAGATCCACATAATCTAGGTGCCTGTATCCGAACGGCTGATGCGGCAGGAGTAACCGCGGTGATTATCCCGAATGATCGCGCGGCAAGTATTAATGAAACAGTGCGTAAAGTTGCGAGTGGCGCGGTCGAGAATGTCACCGTTATCAGCGTAGTCAATTTGGTACGTGCGATGAAGAAGATAAAAGAAGCGGGTGTCTGGGTGGTTGGAACAGCGGGTGATGCGAAACAATCAATATATGAGCTTGATTTAAAGATTCCCACAGCCATAGTCATGGGTGGCGAAGGTAAAGGCATGAGAGACTCGGTTCAGAAAGAATGCGACTACACCGCTTCACTACCCATTCATGGACATGTTGAGAGCTTGAATGTCTCGGTCGCAGCAGGCGTGGTTTTATATGAAGCTGTCAGGCAACGAAGTATCTGAATCTCAATGATTTAACCTGAAAATGTAGAAAAATAGTGATGTTTGACTATTTTCAGACTGATTTCTGCAATTTCAGCCTGTATCGCATTGCAGTAGGCAATCCAATCCATTAGAATCGCGCCACTTTATACATCCTTGCCTCACCCTGAAATGACTGGGGAGGCTAATAAACCTTGGGGATACACAATGAGACATTATGAAATCGTCTTTCTGGTTCATCCGGATCAGAGCGAGCAAGTTCCTGCAATGATAGAACGCTATCAGAGCATCGTCACAAGCAATAACGGCACAATCCATCGTTTGGAAGATTGGGGTCGTCGGCTGTTGGCATATCCAATTAACAAAATCCACAAGGCACACTATGTTCTTATGAACATCGAATGTGATGCCGAATCTCTAAATCAATTAACGGATGGTTTTCGTTTCAACGATGCTGTTATCCGTAATCTGGTTATCAAAAAGGATGAAGCTGTTACTGAAGCATCTCACTTGATTAAAGCCAAGGAAGAAGAACAGTCACGACCAGAACGTGTCGCGGCAGCACCGGTGCAACCTGTAGCTACTGAAGAAGCCACTCCAGCGGAATCTGCAGTTGCTGAAGAAACCGTTGCAGCTGAGACAGCTGTTGAAGAAAGCAGTCAGGACGAAGCAACTGAAGAAGTTGCCGATAAGCCTGAATCAGAAGATTAAATTGAGAGGATTATAAAATGGCTCGTTATTTCAAACGTAAAAGATTTTGCAGATTTACGGCGGATGGTGTCAAAGAGATTGATTACAAAGATCTCAATACATTAAAGAATTATGTGTCTGAAAATGGAAAGATTGTTCCAAGCCGAATTTCAGGCACAAATGCTCGTTATCAAAGACAGTTATCAACTGCAATTAAGCGTGCTCGCTATCTTGCTTTGATCCCTTATTGTGACGCGCATTAGGCGGACTAAATAAATTATATACAGCATATGTTCATCTACTTTTTAGATGGACATATTTAATGCAAGAACCAATTGTAAATTGGTCGAGTAGCAGTCATTACTAAATGATCGGCAACTATCTATTGAGTGGCAGATTTCAGGCCATTGCAGCGACATCCTTTAGTGCTCTGATTTCGTTGTTATTGCCGCCACTTGCCTTTCTTATTAGTGGTTCTGTTGTTGCCTTGATAACCCTAAGGAAAGGGGCAACTGTAGCACTACAAATTTTGATGGGAAGTCTGTTGGTGTTAGTGGCATTTTCACTACTTGCAAACTTACCAATACAACTGGTTTTTATTTACGCATTAGTGATTTGGGTACCTGTCTGGTCCGCAGCGGTAGTACTTCGTTATTGTGAACGGCAGGGGATATTACTACTTGCAACTGGATTATTGGCAACGGCGTTAATTGTCGCGATATATCTTATTGTTGGTGATGTCTCAGAATGGTGGCAGCAGTGGTTGACTATCATGCTAGAGAAAACGGTACCGCCAGAAGATTTAGTCCAGTATAAGGAAGTATTGGAACCAGCAGTGGGCATGGTCAATGCGATGATGATTGCCGGTTTTATGTTGAATGTAGTAATGGGTGTGTTGTGCGGCAGGTGGTGGCAATCAAGATTGTTTAACCCAGGGGCATTTCAAAAGGAATTTTATGCGCTGAATTTACCATCGCAAATATTGCCAGTAAGTGCCCTGATTGTGCTGTTAGTAATTGTATTAACTGAACCTTGGCAGAATTTGTTCAGGGATATTATGGTTGTTTTGATGTTTATGTATCTGATACAAGGCATCTCGTCAGTACACCGAAACGTTGATAAATTTAAGCTATCAACGGCTTGGATTGTATCGATGTATTGTTTGTTATTGCTCTTACCGCAAATGGCGTTATTTATTGCCTGTTTGGGTATGACCGATATATATGTTGGGTGGCGTAGAGGAAAAATTGGCTCCAAAAATGAATTGTGAGACGAGTCAGTGAGAAAAGAATCTGTTATTATAAAATTGTTATGAATTGAGGTAGTCTGATGGAAGTTATTTTGCTTGAAAAAGTACACAAACTCGGTGAGTTAGGTGATCAGGTCAAGGTCAAACCTGGATTTGGTAGAAACTACCTCATCCCGAGTGGTAAAGCCGTTTCTGCAACTGCAGATAATATTGCCGAGTTTGACGCGCGAAGGGCTGAGCTGGAAAAACACCAGGAAGAATCGCTATCTGCGGCGAATGCTCGTGCTGAGAAATTAAATTCGGTAAGCATTTCTATCGCTCGCAAAGCGGGTGCTGAAGGTAAATTATTCGGTTCGGTTGGTACTATCGATATTGCTGATACGGTTGTAGAATCTGGTGTCGAATTGGCTAAACATGAAATTAGATTACCGGATGGACCGATACGTAGTACGGGTGAATTTGAAGTTGATGTTCATCTTCATGCCGATGTATCTGCTAAAATTAAGGTGAATGTTGTTCCGGAAGAAGAAGATTAATTTTCCACTCGGGAACAACAATACAATTAATTCTTCTGAATAGCCTTTAATCAGGCTATTTTCTGTTTTATATGGATCGACTCGATCCCAGGGACTGTTATGCAGGAATCGATACATACATCTTTATCGAGTGATGCTGAGACTCTGGCATTAAAGATCCCGCCGCATTCCATAGAAGCAGAACAAGCTGTTTTAGGCGGCGCATTTCTAGACAAAGAAGCCTGGGATAAGGTAGTCGAACGCGTTCGCGAAGAAGATTTCTATCGAAAAGATCATCGTATTATTTTCCGAGCTATAAGTGCGCTCAGTGAAGATGGTCAACCCTACGATATCGTTACTGTCGCAGAGTGGTTGGAAAATCACCAGCTACTTGATGAAGCCGGCGGTATGCGTAACCTTGCTGCTCTTGCTGAAAATACACCTAGTGCAAGTAATATTAGTGCCTATGCTGATATCGTACGTAAACGCTCTATTCTCAGACAATTAATCAGTGCAACTACCGATATTAACGATACTGTCTTTAATCCTCAGGGTCGTAGTAGCGAGCAAATCCTCGAATTTGCTGAACAAACTGTTTTTGAAATTGCTGAAAATGAAAATCGCGGCCGAAAAAGTTACCAAGAGATCAAAGAGTTTCTGAAAGAAGCCTTGAATAGAGTGGATGAATTGTTCCACAAAGATAGCCCTATTACCGGTATAGCTACCGGTTATGAAGATCTCGATTTAAAGACAGCAGGTTTTCAGCGTTCTGATTTAATTATTGTTGCTGGCAGACCCTCTATGGGAAAGACTGCCTTTGCGGTGAACATAGCAGAAAATGCAGCGATTAAAGGACAGCATAGCGTTGCTATTTTCAGTATGGAAATGCCTGGCGAGCAGCTCGCCATGCGTATGATGTCTTCACTTGGCCGGATCGATCAACATAAGGTTCGAACAGGAAAACTGGATGATGACGATTGGCCGAGATTAACCTCGGCAGTGGGTATGTTACAAGAAACGCGCATGTTTATTGATGATACGCCTGCACTAACGCCAGCTGAGCTAAGAGCACGCTGTCGCCGTATTTCGAGAGAGCATGGACTTGACCTCGTTGTTGTCGATTATTTGCAACTGATGCAAGTAGCGGGTACAAATGAAAATAGGGCAACTGAAATTTCAGAAATTTCACGCTCCTTAAAGGCGATGGCAAAAGAACTTAAAGTGCCTGTTATTGCTTTATCACAGCTAAATCGAAGCCTTGAATCACGTACGGACAGAAGACCTGTGATGTCGGACTTGCGTGAATCAGGCGCTATTGAACAAGACGCTGATGTCATTCTGTTTATCTATCGTGATGAAGTTTATGATGAAGAAAGTAATGACAAGGGCATAGCAGAAATAATTATCGGTAAACAGCGTAATGGCCCGATAGGAAAGGTTAAATTGGCTTTTCGTGGCCAATACACACGCTTTGAAAATCTAGCAGATGATTATGTTCATTCACCTAATGGGTTTTCTGAATGACACGACCATCAAGGGTTGTCATTGATAAACAGGCACTGAAACACAATCTCCAACGAGTAAGGGAATTAGCTCCCCATTCAAAAATTATGGCGATCATCAAGGCCGATGCTTATGGACATGGCTTAGTTAGAGTTGCTAATACCCTCAGCAGCGCAGATGCATTTGGCGTTGCCTGTCTGGAAGAAGCCGAACAGTTACGGTCTGCATCGATTACAACTCCCATAGTCTTGCTTGAAGGCCCACACAAGGCAGTTGATTTAACAGCAATCGCTCAATTGCAACTTGAAGTAATAATCCATAACGAATTTCAGTTAGATATATTAGAACAAGCTAGGCTAGATAAACCACTTCAAGTTTGGGTGAAAATAGATACCGGCATGCACCGGCTTGGGTTTCCGCTAGAGAATGTTGCAGAAGTATTGAAGCGCGTCGAAAACTGTAAGAATATAAAATCTTCGTTTCGATTGATGACACACCTTGCTACTGCTAATGAAAATGACAACCCATTAACCAAACAACAATTAGATAATTTTAAACAAGTTTGTTTTGGCTTAGATGTAGAAAAAACTATTGCTAATTCTGCAGCAGTAATCAATTTTCCAGAGATGCATGATGAATGGATACGTCCAGGCTTAATGCTCTATGGTGTTTCACCCATGACTGACAGACATGCACGGGAACTGAGATTAAAACCGGTGATGACATTAGAATCAGAATTGATCTCAATTCAAAGATTAAAAAAAGGTGAGCCAGTAGGTTATGGCGCAACCTGGCGTTGTCCTGAAGACATGCCTGTCGGTGTTGTAGCAGCAGGTTACGGTGACGGATTTCCTCGTCATGCCAAGTCAGGCACGCCAGTACTTGTTAATGGTGTTCGTTGTGCGTTAATAGGTCGTGCCTCAATGGATATGTTGACTATCGATCTGAGAAACCAGTCGCAGGCCAAGATTGGTGACAGGGTTGTCTTATGGGGAGAGTCTTTACCTGTAGAAGAAATTGCGGAGCACGCCGATACCATTCCCTATGAATTGTTATGTGGTGTGCATAAGCGACTAGAGTTTATTGAACGTGGCTAAGCCAAAAATTCAATTTCAATGTAATGAATGTGGTGCTGAGACCCCAAAGTGGGTTGGTCAGTGCCCTGAGTGTATGGCATGGAATACACTTCAGGAAAGTTTAGTTGAAAAGAAAACGGCATCTAACTCTAGCCGTTTTCGTGAGCATCTTGCCGGGCCATCAGAAGTTTGTTCTCTTGATTCTGTTGAAATGTCGGAGACTCCGAGACAAGCAACTGGATTAGCCGAATTGGATCGTGTCATGGGTGGTGGTCTTGTCAATGGATCAGTGACATTAATTGGTGGTGATCCTGGTATCGGTAAATCAACCTTGTTATTACAGACATTAGCTTGTTTGGACAGTGCCTCTGGCGTGCCAAGTTTATATGTGACGGGTGAAGAATCTGCACAACAGGTAGGACTGCGTGGTAAGCGTTTAGGGTTGTCTTTAGGTTCTTTACGAATTTTAACCGAGAATCATCTCGAACGAATTTTGAATGTTGCCAGTAAAGAAAAAGCGAAAGTGATCGTTATAGACTCAATTCAAACTGTCTATAGTGATATGTTGCAATCTGCGCCGGGATCAGTCGCACAAGTAAGGGAATGTGCTGCGCAATTAGTTCGATTTGCAAAGCAAACCGATACAGCATTATTTTTGGTTGGACATGTTACTAAAGAGGGTGCATTAGCAGGCCCAAGAGTATTAGAGCACATGGTCGATACGGTGCTTTACTTTGAGGGTGATAGTAGCAGTCGTTATCGTGTCGTTCGCACTGTTAAAAATCGCTATGGCGCAGTTAATGAGCTAGGCATTTTTGCCATGACCGATAAAGGCTTAAGAGAAGTCTCTAACCCATCGGCTATATTTTTATCGCGTCACGATGATCAAGTCTCAGGTAGTGCCATCATGGTAACAAGGGAAGGGACTCGACCGATGCTAGTTGAAGTGCAGGCGTTGGTTGATCAATCGCATCTAGGTAACCCTCGGCGTGTTGCTCTCGGACTCGAACAAAATAGACTGGCAATGTTACTCGCCGTGCTACATCGTCACGCTGGGATATCCATGAGTGACCAAGATGTATTTATTAATGTTGTTGGTGGTGTCCGAATCGCCGAGACAGCAGCAGATTTACCATTGCTACTGGCAATAATTTCGAGCTTCAAAAATAAACCGCTTCCCAATAATATGGTGATGTTTGGTGAGGTAGGTTTGTCTGGCGAGATCCGACCTGTTCAAAACGGCATGGAAAGATTAAATGAAGCTGCTAAACATGGTTTTAAACAATCACTGATCCCAATAGCAAACAATCCGAAAGTAGCTGTACCTGACATGGATATTCAAACTGTGACACATGTTTCTCAGGTGATGGAAAAAGTAGGTCTATAATATTGCAACAAAGATAACGATTTAGTGATGGAGTTCATCTTCTAATTATGGGTATTATTTAGTGTCAATCAAATCTGTTTGACTACAAGATAAATCAGTGAACAAGAAATGGAAGCTTAATGGATATTCTAAAGAATAAAATAAAAGACTGGTTTTATTTTTTGCCAATCAGGATAAAACTACTTTTAGTTTCAGGTCTTGTATTTTTAATATTGGTCCTGATATCAAACTATTTTTTAAATAGTTATAGCTGTACGTCGTCAAAACCTTTTGGACAGGTAGCGGTTTGATTTAAGAGACACATTAGTTCATCAATAGGTTATGTGCTTCACTTGTTGTTTATCGTAATGCATTTGTCGTCTCATCGCTAACGTGT
>Ga0209630_10005279_pt1 | contig 11011 bp, 9 predicted proteins | sample COG_01_FD_184745 | JGI IMG/M metagenome (GOLD analysis project Ga0209630, IMG submission 184745) | Pelagic Microbial community sample from North Sea - COGITO 998_met_01 (SPAdes) (version 2) | ecosystem: Environmental > Aquatic > Marine > Neritic zone/Coastal water | place: Helgoland, sampling... | reverse complement strand
ATATTTAATAGAAAATGATCTCAATGAATTGAATTTTGAAAAAATAGATAATCTAAACGATGAAAACCTAAAAGAAATTTCATGTTTATGTATTGTACAACATCACGATAATGTTAAAGAGAGAATACTAGAGATTTACAAGCAGGGAGAAATTCCTTTAATTTATGATTGTCAACACAAAATTTTGAAGCAATCTAATCCTAAAACAATTCTAGAATTTTTAGGTGAATAAAAATTTCTAATAGATGTATTTAATTGCGTTTTCAAATGTAATATGTTCATAATTTTCTAACCAGTTTATTCCTTGTAACGCAAACATTGTTGTCCATGAATTTAATCTCATTCTTTTTTTCCAACCAAAAAGAGATTTGTAGTATTCTTCATAAAAACCACCATCAATTTTAGGATCAGAATTTAATCCATGCAATGTCTTGAGGAATTCATATAGAATTTTGGTTTGAGGTTTATACTTGGAATTAGCATTAATTTTATCTAATAAAATCAATATACGAATGAGTTGAGATATTGGATATGCGGCTTTACTATTATATTTTGAATTAAACCATAATGAAATACTACCATCATCATTTATTTGGTTCAAACACCAATCTACAGCTCGTTCACATCTATTATGATATTCTTCATTATTAGTAACATAGAAAGCATATAGCAATCCTTCTAAGGCATAACACAATGTATGAAGATTAATAATTTTTGAATTAACATGTAATTTGATTGATCCATCAGAATTTTGATAAGCATCAATTTTTTTACAAATTTTAGATCCAATTTTTAATTGTTTTTCATCATTAGTTATTTTATACAATTGAAAAAAAGGTATTGCTGTTTTAATATGCAAACATCCCTCTTGCTTGTACCAAACTTGATTACTTTCTTGATATTTATTTGTAGAAATATCTTTGAAAGGTTTTACAGAACCATCAGAACTTATAGCCTCATTTGTTAAATCAGTCATAATTCTTTCTGCATAATCTAAATATTTTTTTTGATTATTCAATTCATAACAATCCAATAATCCTTTTGCACAAATAGCTGAATCAAAAGAATAAGAAAAATTATTTTTAGAGTTAGAATTTATACCTTGAATTATTGAACCATATTCTTCATAAATTTCGATTAACCAATCAGAAGAATATTTTGCGTATTGTAAAAATATTTCTTTAGACTGTTGATTATTTAAAAATCTTAAACAGCTAATGAAATAACCAGTTATTTCTGGATAAAGAAATCCATATTGATTATTTTTTTCATCATAAAAAGAGTGAACACCACCACAATTTTTATCATTTACATCTGAAACAAAAAGTCCTGATGTCATTAACCAATTTTGAATTTTCTCAAAGGAATTTGTCAACTTACCATAACATTTTTGTGCTTCTTTAAAAGGATAAACACAGTGCAAATTCTCTTTATGGTATTTCATTTTCCACCAATAAGCGGAGGAGGGGTTGTAGTAATTGTTGAATTAGCAAATAAATTTGCAGAACTTGGACATGATATAACTATTTTAACACCAGATTTAGAATGGAAAGGTGAAAAATATGAACCTCAATTAAATGAAAAAATATCTATAGAAAAAGTTTCAACACCATCAAAATCAAATTTAAAAATTGCAGCTAGAATGTGTCATGATAACATGAAAAAAAAAGGTATTGAATTAGGTAAACAAAATAATTATGATTTTATTTTATCAATTTTTCATCCTTTTCATTTAGTTCCAAAAGCAGCAGTAGCTTGTGGAAAAGAGATACAAAAGCCAGTTTTAATAAAAATTGATGATGCAATTTATGAAAAAGCTAAAGGAATAAAAAAAATTCAAAGAAAAATTGAAAAAATGTATAATTCAAAAACTTTACAAAATGCAGATAAAGTATTGGTAATGAATGATTTTACAAAAAAAATAGTTAATGAATATTACAGTGTAGCAGATAATAGAATCTCTATTGTAACAAATGGAACCGATTTAGAAAAATTTTATAATTCTAGAGAAAATAATAAAAGAGTAATTTTTTCTGGTGCAATGTATCATCATAGAGGAATAGATGTTTTGTTAAATTGTGTGTCAGAAGTTATTGATGAAATTAATGATGTTGAATTTCTATTATTGGGTGATGGGCCAGAAATGATAAAATTGCAAGAATTTGTAAAAGAAAATAATCTTTCAAAAAATATTATTTTTAAAGGATGGGTTAAACGTGAAGAGATCCCTCAATTTCTGGCAAAAAGCTCTATTGGAATAGGACCATTAAGAAGTACGGATGTTACAAAAGGGGCACTACCAATCAAAGTTCTAGAATATATGGCATCATCTTTACCAATTTTAGCTATAAAAGGGACACTCCCAGATGAAATTTTGAAAGATGAAATTAATGGATATGTAATTGAAAATTCCAAAGAATTAGCACAAAAGATCATTCATATATTAAAAAATGATGATTTAAGAAATCAAATGGGCAAAAATTCAAATCAAATGGTTCAAAAATTTGATTGGAAAAATGTTGTGGAATCAATAATTGATGAATACCAATCAATTAATTCTTAGTTAGAATAAATGATGCATCTTTCATTTTTCTATTTGAATAATCATATGCAACTTTTTTAATAATATTTTGTAAAAATTTTGGCCAAGAATAGAATTTGAATTTACCCAATTTTCCACGAAGTGCCATCATTTCATGTGGACTGAATTTTTTTACTTTAAAATTTCTCTCTTCAAAAATTTTTTTCCATTCCTCAAACGTGTTAGTAAAAACATCAGTTTCATTTCGTTGCTCTAAACCTTCATTTGGAGTAAGAAACCATGCAATACCATCATCTTTTAAAATTCTTTGTAGCTCTTTTGCAAAAAAGTCAATATCATGAATATGTTCAACAGAATAAAAACTACCAACAGCATCAAATGTTTTATCATCAAATGGAAATTTATCAGAATTAAGATTCACTTTAAATAATTTCGAAGTTATTGAAGGATCACAATTATTAATTGCATATTCAGAACCATCCACCCCATATGCTTCAACTCCCATATCATTTAGTCCTTTTACAAGTTCTCCATATGCACATCCAACATCTAAAACAGTTTTTGGATGAAATTTTTCAATAATAAATTCACCACGTCTTATCCACATTGGAGGCCTAGAACGAGTTGAAAAGTATTTTTCATCATACAGTCTTTGTAAATCTTTATCATCGTATTTATCATCCATAATTTTTTCCTACTAATTATGAATCAATTATAGTCTAATATTAAATGATTAAAATCAAAAGGTCTTTTTTAGATGCTGAGCAATAATTTTAGATGCATTGCCCTCACCATAAGGGGATTTTTTGTTTCCTATTATTGGATTATTAGCAGTTTTTCTTATAATTTTCAAAATATTAGATGATTTTATTCCTGCAATTTCAGAAAAACCAGTTAAAACAGTTTCAGGTCTATCAGTAGTTTTTCGTACAATAATTACTTTTTTACGAATTCCAGGTGCAGTAGCTTCTTCTTGAATTCCACCTGAATCAGTCACAATATACTGACAATTTTTCATTAATTCTAACATTTCAAAATACCCAACAGAATTCAATAATAAAATATTTTTTGAATTTTTTAATTTATTATACAAACCAAATTTTCTAAGATGTTTAAGTGTACGTGGATGAATTGGAAAAACAAATTTCTGATTTGAATCTAAAATGCCTTTAATTATGGAAGAAAGAATTAATTTTTTATCTACATTTTCTGAACGATGTAATGTCATTAAAACATACTCCTTAAGATCAATAGAAAGATTAGAATGTTTTTTGGAAATTTTACTAAATTGATTAATTGAATCAATAACAGTATTACCAGTAACAAATATTTTTCCATGAACTTTTTCTGAAAGTAGATTATTTTTTGAATTTAAAGTTGGTGCAAATAATAATTCAGAAATATGATCAACTGCAATTCTATTATGCTCTTCAGGCATTCTCCAATCATTACTACGTAAACCAGCTTCAACATGACTAATAGGAATATTTGATTTCAAGGAAGCTATACTTGCAGCTAAAACTGTATTTGTATCACCTTGAACAATTACAGTATCGGGTGATTCCTTTGCAAAAAAATTGGATAATTTATTAATCATATCAGCAATTTGTATTGAAGGATTACCTTTAGGTAATTTCATTGAATAATCAGGTTTATTGATTCCAAGTTGTTTGATAAATTGCATCCCCATTTGGTAATCATAATGTTGACCAGTAAAAATTAGTGAAGTAGATTTTTTATTCAGAGTTTTAATCAATGGAGCTAATTTGATTATTTCAGGTCGTGTTCCAAAAACAATTGTTGTTTTCATATTATCTAAAAATTTTATAATAATCATACTTTTATGAGTATGGAATAAGGTTTTTCTACTAATTTTCAATATTTGTCCACAAATTTTTTTGGTCAAATTCATTAAGGATAATATTATGAATAAATTAACTAAAAATGAAAATTCTTTTTATTGCACCAAAATTTACTGGTGGAATTGGAGGTCATGCAGCAAGAGTTGCAGAAAAATTGCAAGAACATGGTTTTCAAATTAAATTAATGCACACATCACATATACCAATAAAAAAATTAAAGAATCCTAGTTTTGCAATATTAAGTTCATTAAAAGCAATTATTGGAACAGAAAAATATGATATTGTTCATGCATTTAATGTTCCATCAGCTTTTGCTATGAAATATACAAAAGCAAAGAAAAAAGTTTTATCTATTCACGGTGTTTACTCTGAACAAGTAGATGTATTACATTCCAAAACTATATCCAGTGCCGCTAAAATTACTGAAACAAAAGTTCTAGAATGGGCAGACAAACTTACAACTGATTCTAAAATTGTTAAGAAAATGTACAAAGAGAAATTAAATGTCAATTTTGAATTTTTTTATGCTCCTTTAGATATAAAAAAATTTGAGAAATTAAAAAATGTGGAGAAAAAAGAAAAACAAATAATATTCATTGGAAGAGATAGTTATGAAAAAGGAATAGATATTCTAAAAGGAATAGAATCAAAAATTGATGCAAAAATAATCTATTGTACAGATATGAAATGGGAAGATGCAATGGAGAATCTCAAAGCATCTAGCTTGTTAGTAATACCATCAAGAATGGAAAGTATTCCACAAGTAATTAAAGAAGCATTTTATCTTAAAATTCCAATTATTGCAACAAATGTAGGTGGAATTCCTGAATTAATTACGGATAACAAAACAGGGATTCTAATTCCACCTAATGATCCAAAAAGTTTAGAAAATGCTATTAACAAATTACTTGTAGATAATCAAACTTCAAAAAGACTTTCAGATGCAGGGTATGAATTTGTGATGGAGAATCTTACATGGGAAATTTTACTTCCAAAATATGTTAAGTTTTATGAAGATTTACAAAAATCTTAAAAAAAGAATTTTTTTAAACCATTTTTTAAGAACGTGTCATAATTCCAATTAATCAATTTTTTTGCTAGAGATGTATCAGCTAAACTCTCTTTTACATCACCTAAGGGTAAATCATCATAACTTATTTCTAATGTTTTTCCAGAAAGTTCTATCATCACTTCTGCTAATGTTTTAACGGATGTAGAGATACCAGTTCCAATATTCAAAAATGAAAAATCAGTATTACTTTCCATTGATAATAAATTTGCTTTAGCAACATCCTCTACAGATATGAAATCCCTTGTCTGGGATCCATCACCAAAAATTATTGGGGATTGATTTAGGTTAATTTGATTAATAAATTTTGTAATTACACCTGCATAATCATTAGTTTGACCAACCCCATAGACATTAAAATATCTTAAACCAATTATGGACACTCCTAAATTATGATATTTTTCTGCTAGTTTTTCATCATCTAATTTTGTTACTCCATAAGGATTGATTGGGTTTCTTTCAAAATTTTCTTGAATAGGAATTATTGTAGTATTTCCATAGATACTTGAACTACTTGCATATACAACTTTTTTTTCAAATTCTTTAGATAGTTTAAATATATTTTCAGTACCTTTAACATTGACATTATAATATTTTTCTTTTTGTAAAAATGATTCAGGTACAGAAGTTAATGCTGCTTGATGAAAAATCCCATCAGAATTAGAAATTACATCTTTTAATGAATCAAAATCTAAAATATCCATTTTTTTAAATTCAATTTGCTCTTTAATTTTAGATAAATTTTCTAATCTTCCTCTTGAAAGATTATCTACCACTACAACATCATGATTTTTTTCAACTAAATGTTTTGCAATATGACTTCCAATGAATCCTGCCCCACCAGTAATAACAAATTTCACACGTTTGTTGAATCTAACGCATCTTTAAATCTTAACTAATAATAAAATAGAATCTTATAAACATGGAAAATTATGAACAAAATTAGGTATTAAATTATGGAAATTAACAATTATTCTTCAATTATTAATGAAGTGTTAAGTTTAAGATATTGTCCATCAATAGACGATAATAAAAATAAATTTATTTCAAATAATTTTTTACCTGAAGATAAATTAAATTATTTAGAACATATAGAAAAATCAATTTCCTTAGAAATAGAAAATAAAGTTAAAGAAAGTAATATTTCTGTTGCACTAAGTGGTGGAGTGGATTCAACTCTTGTAATGTCATTACTTCGTAAAACAAAGCCAGATATCAAAATTGATGCCATATCTTTAAAATTTGCAGATAGTGTTGATGAAACAGAAATTGCTGGAAATATTGCAAATAAATTTAATGCAGATCATCATGTTATATCAATTGAAAATTTTCTAGAGGATCTCCCTAAAGCAATCAGTATAATCAAAATGCCATTTTGGGATACACACTGGTTTCATATGGTAAAAACTGCTTCGAAATTTTCAACGTCTTTAGTATCAGGAGACGGTGGAGATGAATTGTTTGGAGGATATACTTTCAGATATCAAAAATTTTTATCAAATTTTAATTCAGGTATGAGTCCACTAGATCGAGTGAAATTATATTTAGAATGTCATGAACGCGACTGGGTTCTAGATCAAAATGAATTATTTGGAACAAAGGCAAATTTTTCATGGGATAAAATTTATGCAAAAATTATCCCGTATTTCGATAATTCATTATCCCCAATTGATCAAGTATTTTTAGCAGATATTAATGGAAAATTATTGTATAATTGGATTCCACTAAATTCTAGTTTTCATAAATTTTTCAATCTAAAACCAATTACACCAATTTTATCAAAAGAATTAATGCAATATGCACCACATTTAAAAAATTCAATCAAATATAACCAAAAAACCAATATTGGTAAACTTCCACTAAGAAAAATTTTGTCTGAACATATTTCTCCAGATCTAATTACTCCAAATAAACAAGGTTTTTCAGTAAATACAATTAATTTATGGAATTCACTAGGTAAAGAAATCTGTCATCATTATTTGGATAATGCAAGAATTGTGAAAGATAAATGGATTAACAAAGATTGGATTAAAAGACATCTAAAAAGAATTGATGAAAATCCAGATGTAAGATATGTCAATAAATTTTTAGGTTTATTAGCATTCGAGATTTGGTATAGAATTTTCATTACAAAAGAAATGAATCCAGAAACAAAATTATCCATTTAAAAAAAATATTATGTGCAAAGATACAACTAATTTTTATTTAAGCAAAAAATGACATAATTATTGAAATTAAATCTAGTCGAACAAATTATTTGTCCAGAATGTCATACAAAATTTTCATTAAAAATAAAGAAAAAACAAAAAGAAGAAATTATTCAGGGAACACTTAGATGTGCTAAAAAACATAGTTTTCCCATTATTAGAGGAATACCTCGATTAGTATCAGATGATCAAAAAGATTTTGTAGATACTGAAAATGCATTTTCATCAAAATGGAGACATTTTAACAAAACTTATCACAATAAAAAATGGATTGAAGGTCAAAAAAAGTGGTTTTTGGAAAGATTTGAATGGAAAACGATTTCAAAATTTAATAATTTTTTAAAAACTCGATCTACAATTCTTGATGCAGGTACGGGAGTAGGTAACAGTGCCAAATTATTTTCATCAAATCCAAATGCACAAGTTTTTGGAATTGATGCTAGTGAAAGTATAGAATTTGCATATAAAAAATATGGTAAAATAAAAAATATTCATTTTTTACAAGCAGATATTAGAAAATTACCATTCAAAAGCAATTTTTTTGATTTTATTTGTTCAGATCAAGTATTGCATCATACTAAAAATACTGAATCATCATTTAAAATACTTTCAAAATTATTAGTAAAAAAAGGAATTATTTCAATTTACGTGTATAGAAAAAAAGGACCGCTACGGGAATTTGCAGATGATCATATTAGAAAATCCACAATTAAAATGACTGAAAAACAATGTATGGAATTTTCTAAAAATATGGCATTATTAGGAAAAAGTCTTTCAGAAATTAAAAAGAAAATCATCATTAAAGAAGATATTCCATTACTTGAAATTAAAGCAGGAACTTATGATGTTCAAAGATTTTTGTATTGGAACTTTCTTAAATGTTGGTGGTCTCCAGATGTTCCATTTGATCAAAGTGTCGCAACAAATTATGATTGGTATTTTCCAAAATTTGCTTACAGACATTCAGAAAAAGAGGTTAGAAAATGGTTCAAAGATGTTAAATTAAAAATTACACATTTTAATGAAATTGAAAGTGGTTTTAGTATTAGTGGAAATAAATAAAATATTTTAGATTAAAATTTTAATCAACCAAATCAAAAGAAGGTTTATAATTTTGATTAACTTCGTAAACTAATACAAAAATCATTTTATCATAATTATCATCTGTAAAGCTTGGTGAAGCATAAACTAATTTCAATGGATCGTCATTCGAATCATATTTAATAATTTTTTGACTAATTTCAAGAAATCCATTTTTATAACTTTTTGAATTTTCTCCATTTTGCGCATTATAATATACAACAGGATAGAATGGAGTCATTTTTCCAAGCATTGTATTTTCATAAAAATTGAGCGTAGGTGTTTTGCTGTCTGAATGTAAGAAATTTCCTGGATTAAATCCACCTATATGTGAAAACCAAACAATTTTGGATTCATCTCCCCCTACACCTTGAACATAAAGAGGTGTTTCAGAAGAATTATGACCTATATCAGTAGCAGCAAAAAAAGTCACCACGTAATCAGCATTCATTTCTTTAAGAATATACCAACTTGTATCGGGTGAACTCATTAACATTTGTGCCATTTTTTCAATTTGTTTTGTGCTTAATGTTGCATTGTCAACTATCGTAGTCCTTTCAGATAAAGCAGTGATAAAATATCCATAATCCCACCACGATGCAATTATTGCATTTTCCGGAGTATTCAATTTTATCCATTCTAAAGCTTCTAACCAATCATTTGCAGGAGGGCCAGTGGTGGCTCCAGTGTAAATTGTAGGCGGAATATCAATAGCATTTATCCAATTATTTGTTTCAGGAAAAACGAGAGGAATGACTAATAAAAATAACATAATTGATGAAAATAAAATTTTAATGAAATAATTTTTCTTTTTAGAAAATTTAATTTTAAAAATATCTTTAGTTAAAATTGACAATCCAATAGAAGCTAAAATAATTAATGAAATAGATGCAAATACTTCTAATCGTACAAAGACTGAACTTACATAAACTCCAGCAATTCCTATTATTAATAAAAATATTTTCATATCATTTTTAATAAAAATTTCATTATGAGATATTTTTTTAAGTAAAAGTAACCAAATACCAATTCCAGCAAAAATAATCCATACAGAATGAAATAGAAAAGATAAATCAGTAGATACTGCTGCATGTTCTGCAACTGAATCAATAAGTGGATCGGTATTTGTTAAAAATGGATTTATTGCATTTAGATATCTAAAACTAGGTAGTGGTAAAAGATTTGACTCTTGATTTAGAACTACTAAAAAGGAACCAATTATAATTATTGAAAGTAATAAAAATAAACTATTTTTTATTTTATTTTCATCTTTACTTATTTTTTGAACAAATATAATTATTATAAAAATAATAGTTGGAAAGATTAACGAAATGCCGCCCAAACCAAATACAAAACCTAATCCAGGTCTTTCAAATGAACCTGAAATTGATAAAAATATTCCTACAAAAAGTGGAATTGTCCATAATAGAAATTTATGATCTTTACGAACAAAAGGTAATGCTAAAATGAATAATCCAATAGGAATAATGAAAAATTGATTTCCTCCCCAAGAGGCTATTCCAAAAGCCATTACTGCACCTCCCAAAATAATTTTTCCAAATGCAATTTTTTTATTTTCAGATTTAATCGCACTTAAGAATAAATATAATCCAAGTAAACCATAAAAAATTCCTAGGGGTTCTGATTTAAACCAACCAATACTTCCTCGGATAAGAATTGGTAAAGATACTGCAAATAATAAAGATGCAATTAAACCTGCAAAATTTCCACCAAATAATCTAACTAATCCAAAAATGACAATTGTTGTTAATGAACCAATAATTGCAGGAAATAATATTGTATAATCATATAATGGCATGTTTGTTCCAAATATATGATAAGTTGTTGCAGCAGTAATATGTAACATTATTTGTGAAGTTGCTGAAATATTTCTTCCATTGGGATACCAACTTTTATCATCATGCCATTGAAAATACTCAGATAATCCATTTTCTACTATGTACTCTGTTGCACGAAAATTAAAAAATGGATCAAATTCATTTAACTGAAATCCATACTCAATAGGTTGAGATCTAATTAACATAGATATTGAAAATGCTAAAACTAAAACACCAATTATTACAAGATGATTTAATTTTAAGGTAAATTTATCGGATTGAAATAAAACAGTATCAAAACTCAATGATAGAACTATTGTTTAAACTGTTATTACTCTTTGGGAAAAATTCTTACATTGTTGCTTGAGATGCATCATGGAACATCTGACTCTTTGCACAGCCAGCTGCAAGTT
>Ga0209630_10005278_pt1 | contig 11012 bp, 10 predicted proteins | sample COG_01_FD_184745 | JGI IMG/M metagenome (GOLD analysis project Ga0209630, IMG submission 184745) | Pelagic Microbial community sample from North Sea - COGITO 998_met_01 (SPAdes) (version 2) | ecosystem: Environmental > Aquatic > Marine > Neritic zone/Coastal water | place: Helgoland, sampling... | reverse complement strand
GGGCCAACAAATAATTAAATCTGTAGATAAAGATAAAAACTTCAAATTAGTCGCTCTTACAGAAAATAAAAAAATTAAAAAAAAAATTAGTAATATCTCAATTGATTTAAACAATGAGCAGGTATTAAAAAAAGCAAATTTAATAATAGATTTTACAACTCCAAAATGCACTTTAGAAGTTCTAAAGATAGCATTAAAACTTAAAAAAAAAATTGTTATAGGTACAACCGGATTTAGCAAAAAAGAGGAAAATTTAATCAAAAAATTTTCCAAAAAAATACCAATTCTTAAAGCGGGTAATATGAGCTTGGGCATCAATCTTTTGATGTACTTAACTGAAATTGCTTCGAGCTCTTTGGATAAAAATTTTTTAAGTAAAGTTTTTGAAATTCATCACAAACATAAAAAAGACTATCCTTCAGGTACAGCGCTGATGTTAGGCAAAGGAATAGCAGTAGGGAAAAATAAAAGCTTTTATAATTTAATAGGAAAAAAATATTTAAATAAAAAAACTTTTCCCTATGGAAAAAAAATCAATTTTAATTCTTTAAGGAAAGGTGAAATTATTGGTGAACACGAAGTAAAGTTTTCAAGTGGTAAGGAAATAATTACTTTAAATCATGAGGCTTTTGATAGAGCTCTTTACTCTGAAGGAGCCTTGTCTGCTGCTAAGTGGCTAATAAATAAAAAACCTGGTCTTTACTCAATGAGAGATATGATGAATTTCAAATAATGAGTGAAGTTCAACGAGCCAAAATAGTTTTAAAGATTTTAAACAAAATTTACCCCAAAACAACTGTCCCTTTAAAGAGTAGAAATGTTTTTACTTTATTAATTTCAGTGCTTCTTTCGGCTCAATGTACTGATGTAAATGTTAATAATGTAACTAAAAACATTTATCCAAAATATTATAAACCAAAACATTTTGTAAGACTGGGAAGAAAAAAAATTGAAAAACTAATAAAAAAAATAGGCATTTTTAGAATTAAAGCTAAAAGTATTTACAACTTATCAAAAATATTAATTTCAAATTATCAAGGCAAGGTACCAAAAACATTTGAGGATTTAGAAAAACTTCCTGGTGTTGGTCATAAAACAGCTAGTGTGGTTATGTCCCAAGGGTTTGGGTATCCAACATTTCCAGTAGATACACATATTCATAGACTTGCACAAAGATGGGGTCTTACTAATGGTAAAAATGTTATCCAAACTGAAAAGGATTTAAAAAAACTATTTCCAAAAAAAAATTGGAATAAACTTCATCTTCAAATAATTTATTATGGAAGAGAATTTTGCAAAGCAAGAGATTGTTATGGAATATCTTGTAAAATTTGTACCACTTGTTATCCTGATAGAAAAAAACCTATTAAAACTAAAAAAGCTTAATATGAAAATTCTTGGTATTGGAAATGCAATAGTAGATGTAATTTGCAAAATAGATGAAAAATTTATCTCAGAAAACAATTTAACAAAAGGTACAATGAAGTTAATTTTTGATGAAAACGAATTCAAAAATTTATTAAGTAATCTTAAGGTTGAAAAAACTATTTCAGGTGGTTCTGTTGCTAATTCTATTGTTGGTTTATCTCAATTAAAAAATGAAGTAGGTTTTATAGGAAAAGTTTCTGATGACGATTTAGGTAATAAATATGAGGAGGGTTTAAAAAAAGAAAATGTGAATTATTTTTATTCAAAGAAAAAAGAAGATATTGCTACTGGGACTTGTCTAATTTTAATTACACCCGATTCTGAAAGAACAATGTGCACATTTTTAGGGATAGCCGGGAAGATAAACAAAAATGATATCAACATTGACGTAATCAAAAAAAGTGAAATAATTTTTCTTGAAGGCTATTTATGGGATGAAGGGGAACCCAAAAAAGCATTTGAAAAGGCAATTAATAATTCAAATAAAACTGTAATGTCGCTCTCAGATCAGTTTTGTGTTGAAAGACATAAAAAAGATTTCCTAAATTTAGTTAAAGAAAAGTTAGATTTAACTTTTGCAAATGAAGGGGAAATTATGTCCTTGATTAATGCTAAAAACTTTAATGAAGTTGTTTCATTTGCAAAAGAAATTAAAAAACATCTTATAATTACACGAGGTGAAAAAGGAGCAATATCTATTTTTAAAAATGAAATTACGGAAGTGAGTGCTAAAAAAAATCTTAATATCAAAGATTTAACAGGAGCTGGAGATCTTTTTGCAGCTGGCTATTTACATGGTTTAATTAATAATTTATCCCAAAAAGATTGTTTAGAAAAAGGAACAGAATTATCTTCAAAGATAATTCAACAAATTGGTGCTAGGCTTTAATCTTTTTTCTTCTAAAACTCCCCTTACCTTTTTTAGGTTTAACTACTCTAGGTTTATATTTTTTGCTAAAAAGTTCTTGAGCAAACTTATTTTTTTTTGTTAATTTCGTAACCATCTTTATTGCTTTTTATAAAATCCTTATCATTAAAAATTTTTGAAATTTTTTTTCTTAACCTATAAATATGAGTTTCTACAGTATGTGTTTCTAATTCAGACTGATAACCCCAAACTTTTGATTGTAGTTCTTGAACTTTAACTGAATTAACAGCCTTACTAAGATAAACAATCGAGTTTATCTCTTTTTCCGTAAGTTTAAGTTTAAGATTATCGTAAGTCATTTCTCTTGAATTTAGGTTAAACATGTACATCCCAATTGATATTTCTGATTGATTATTAAAATTTTTTTTCAAGAATTCTATATTTATTTTCTCTATTAATTTAAAAATAGGCAGAGGAAATTTATCAAAAATAATTTGATTGTTTACATTAATTCCTGGAATACTTTTTTTTGTAAATATTAAACTATTTGACTCAAGACTTAACTCAGATAGTTGATTTTTAGAGACTTTTCCAAAGTTAATATTAATATCTTTTTTAATTTCAATTAAGATCTTATATAATTCATCAAACTCATAAATAATTAAATTTTGATTATTCATAAATTAATACAATATGACAATTTACGTAAAAGATAAACACACACTTCTAGTTGATGATTTCATATTTAAATGTTGTATAGGAAAAAATGGGTTAAGTAAAAATAAAGTAGAAGGTGATAAAAAGACTCCAATTGGCTTTTATGAAATTGAAAACCTATATTATCGAAATGATAAACTTAAAAAACCTCAGACTAAATTAAAATGTATTGAGATTAATAAAAACATGGGTTGGTGCGATGACCCTAATGATCCTAAAAATTACAATAAGTTAATTAAAAATAGAAAAAATATTAAATGTGAAAAACTATACAGAAACGATAGAAAATATGACTTAATAATACCAATAAAATATAATTTTATTAAACCAACAAAATCAAAAGGAAGCTGTATATTTATTCATTTAACAGATAACTATAAACCTACTGCTGGATGCATAGCATTAAATAGAAAAGATTTTTTGATTATGCTAAAAATTATAAATAAAAAAACTAAAATTTATATAAGTTAAGATCGTTTACCAAAAATAGTAGAACCAATTCGCAAATATGTAGCTGAGCACTTAACAGCATCTATAAAGTCGGCTGACATACCCATACTTAACTCATTCAAACCAAGTTTTTTATTCAAATTATTTAGTTCTTTAAAATAGTAATCTGCTGATTTATCTTGAGGTGGAATGCACATTAAACCAATAACATCTAGATCTAATTTTTTACAATAAGAATACAAATCAGGTAATAATGATTTTTTTACACCAGATTTTTGTTCTTCATTTCCAATATTTACTTGAATAAATATTTTTACTTTTTTAGTTTGTTTTTCTTGTTCATTAGAAATTTTCTTTGCAAGTTTTTCGCTATCTACAGAATGAATATAATCAAATAGTTTAACTGCAAACTTAACTTTATTTGTCTGTAAACTACCAATTAAATGTAAGCTTATATTTTTATTTTTAGATTTAATATCACTCCATTTATCAATTGCTTCTTGAACTTTGTTTTCACCAAAATCTAAATGTCCATGTTCTATTAAAGGGTTAATTTTATCGATTGAGAAAGTCTTTGATACGGCTATAACTTTTGGTAATTTGTTTATTTTTATATTATCTAAACAAGAGTTTATTTTTTTTTGGATATCTATTAAGTTTTGGACAGTTATATGCATGATAAATTACTAAAAAAATATTACTTTATTAACTCACTAGATACAAATAATATTAAAAATCAAGATAGACAAACTGCAATAATTTATCGAAATTATACTTCAGATAAATTTGACATAGATAAAATTTTAAAATTAAAAAATTTTCTTAAAAAAAAAGGTCATAAATTCATACTTGCAAATAATATAAAATTAGCTTTAAGACTTAAATTAGATGGTGTTTATATACCCTCATTTAATAAGAAATATAATCATCTTTCATATTCTATTCATCCAAGTTTTATAATCATTGGATCAGCACATAATTTAAAAGAAATTAAAATTAAAGAGCTACAAAAAGTCCAAAGTATTTTTGTTTCATCTTTGTTTAAAAAAAATAAAAACTATCTAGGACTTTATAAGTTCAAAACAATATCAGGATATACAAAAAAAAACATTGTGGCGTTAGGTGGATTATCTAAAAAAAATCAAAAAAAACTAAAATTAATTAATATTTCAGATTTTGCAGGAATATCATATTTTGAATAAAAAAAAGGCCCCTAAAAGGGGCCCTTTTTAAATTTGTTTTCTAAACTAAATTAGAATGCAAATGAAAGTGTGAACTCGTAACCTTCGAAGTCTTGAGTTGCAGTACCTTCCATGTTGTCTACTTCGTTAGTAGCACCAGCTAATGTCATACCACCCATTGTGTATGAAGCTGAGATACCAGTTGACTCTTGATCTTCATCAGTAGTCGACTCAGTTTCTAACTCATGGTAGCTATATCCGATTGAGAAGTCATCGTTAACGGCATATGTAATACCGAAAGCAACTGAATCTTGGTCATTACCAGACGTAGTTTCATCTCTTTCAGACGATTGAGCACCAATTGTAACTCCACCTACTGCATATGTAGCATAGTATGTAGTTTCATCAGCGTCGTTACCTTTACCAATAGTGTTGTTAGATATTGCAGCACCAAGAGTTAAACCCTCAACACCTTCTGGAGAAACAGCAACAGCAAAGTCACTGTATGACTCAGCAGCAGCAGCACCACCGTGGTTTTGATAAGCAGCTGTGAAAGTTGCTCCACCTACACTTGGAGAAGTGTAGATGAACATACCATCTCCACCACCACCATTAATTACTAGTGGACTTCCAGATGCTGATGTTCCATCAGTGTCAATGATATCCCATGATTCTTCGTAAGCGTTTGGAGTTTTATCATCAACTGCACCAAATGCAGATGAACCACCGTGACCGTCAAAAGTTAACGATCCCCAATCACCTGATAGTTTGATGTTGTGATCATCTAATGCACCACCATCGATTTCGTAGTAAACAGCAACACCTAATCCACCGTCTGTTTCACCACTCATGTTAAACTTAAGACTATCACCCATGTAAAAGCCATTTCCTCTGTCAGACTTACCTCTGTTAGTGTCGTCAAATGAAATTGACCCAGCACCTGATACTGAAACATCAGCAGCATTTACAGAAAAAGTTGCTAGAGAACCAGCTAAAGCTGATAATCCGATTTTTCTTAAATTGTTCATATTAATTACTCCTTTGTATATTGTTTAATTATTAATAATAAACAGGGTGAAATTATCATTTAAATATAAAAATAAGCTTAATAATCTTATTTTATGACAATTAGTTACAATGTGTTGCAATTATGCAACATATTTTGTATGAATTTTTTACATAATTCATTAATTAAATGTATATTAAATTTTATTTCAATCTAAAAACTCATTAATGATAAAATTTGGACCTTATAAATTAATAACCATCTGCATTCTTTCAATTTTTATTTTAAATTCTTGTGCAAAAGAGGGTTTCTTTAAACCTGGTGATGCAAGAAAAAATCCACCTGATCCAAAAGAAAGAGTTAAGAAAAATTTAGAAGAGGGTCGAGGTTTTAGGTTAAATGATGCTCTTGGTGGACGAAAAGGAACTAATTTTGAATTTGCTAGTTCAAATGAATTATGGAGAGCATCACTCGATGTTTTAGATTTTATGCCATTAACATCAGCAAATTATAGTGGTGGAGTTATTATCACTGATTGGTACTCGCAGGATGGAAATGCCGATGAGTCTATAAAAATTACAATTAGATTTTTAAGTAATGAAATCAGATCAGATGCTATTGATGTTGATGTTTTTTATAAAAAATGTGCAGATATAAATAACTGCAAGATAAATAAGCAAGAAGGTCAGTTAAAAAAAGAAATCACTAAACAAATTTTATCAAAAGCTACAATTTATAAAAAACAATCAAAAGATAAAAACTTTAAACCATATCAACAATCTTCTCAGGATAATCAGCGCTAATAATTACTTAAAGATTAACTATAAATGGTTATGAGCAGATATAATTTCAAATCTATTGAGACGAAATGGCAGAATTATTGGGAAAAAAATAAATCCTTTCAAGTTAAAACAGATCCCTCGAAAAAAAAATTTTATTGTCTTGAAATGTTTCCTTATCCATCAGGAAAGATTCATATGGGTCATGTGAGAAATTATACAATTGGAGACGTACTTGCTAGATATAAAACTCTAAAAGGTTTCAATGTATTACATCCTATGGGTTGGGACTCTTTTGGAATGCCTGCTGAAAATGCTGCAAAACAAAACAATTTAGATCCAAAAACTTGGACAGAATCAAATATTTCAAAAATGAAATCTCAATTAAAAAAGCTTGGTCTTTCAATTGATTGGGATAGAGAAATTTCTACCTGCAGTGAGGATTATTACAAACATCAACAGGCATTCTTTCTAGAGTTATATGAAAAAAAACTTGTTTACAGGAAAGAAAATTATGTCAATTGGGATCCTGTTGATGAAACTGTTCTTGCAAACGAGCAAGTAATTGACGGAAAAGGTTGGCGCTCTGGAGCTACTGTTGAAAGAAAAAAATTAAGTCAATGGTTTTTTAATATATCTAAATTTTCCCAAGATCTATTAGATGGCTTGGATAAATTAAACGCTTGGCCAAATAAAGTTAAAATAATGCAAAAAAATTGGATTGGTAAATCATTTGGATGTGAAATTGACTTTGAGATTGAAGGGGATTTACCTGTTAAAAAAATTAAATGCTTTACAACTAGACCCGACACCCTTTTTGGTTTTTCTTTTTTAGCTTTATCTGTAGATCACGAAATTTCAAAATATTATAATAATAATAATGATTTTTTAAAATTTAAGCAGGAATGTTCAAAAACAGGAACAACTGAAGAAGCTATAGCAGTTGGAGAAAAACTAGGTTTTAAAACAAGTCTTTTTGCTATTAATCCTTTAAATCCAAAACAAAAAGTCCCTGTGTATTTTGCAAATTTTGTTTTAATGGACTATGGATTTGGAGCTGTTTTTGGTTGTCCGGCTCATGACCAAAGAGATTTTGATTTTGCAAAAAAATATAATCTTGAAATCAAAACTGTTGTTAGACCTCATGATAAAAATGATTCTTTTAAAGTTGATAAAGAGGCCTATGCAGGACCAGGTGTTATAATAAATTCGGATTTCCTAAATGGATTTGAAGCACCAGAAAATTCAATTATAGAAACAATAAAAATTTTAGATGAAAAAAATTTAGGTAAAAAACAAATCAATTTTAGATTAAAAGATTGGGGCGTGTCGAGGCAAAGATATTGGGGTTGTCCAATACCAATAGCATATGATACTAGTGGTAAAGCCTATCCAATTCCAAAATCAATGTTGCCAGTAAAACTTCCTGATAATATAAATTTAAATGTCAAAGGCAATCCTCTTGATAGTCAGAAAGATTGGGCAGAAGTTATTATCGATGGTAAAAAACTATCTAGAGAAACCGACACATTAGATACATTTGTCTGTTCATCCTGGTATTTTTTAAGATTTTGCTCACCAAAAGAAGCTAACTATGGATTTAATAAAAAAGATGTCGATTATTGGATGCCAGTTGATCAATACATCGGCGGAGTTGAGCATGCTATTTTACATTTATTGTATTCAAGATTTTTCATGCAAGCTTTATCCTTTGAAAACAAAGAATTTAATATATTAGAACCATTCGATGGATTGTTTACGCAAGGTATGGTTTGTCATGAAACTTATAAAGATCCAGACAATAATTGGATAAGCCCTGAAGAAATTGAAAACATTGATGGAAAAAAATATCTTAAAAAAGACAATTCTAAATTAATTACAGTCGGATCATCAGAATCAATGTCAAAATCAAAAAAAAATACTATTGATCCAGAAAATATTATCTTAAATTATGGGGCTGACTCTGCAAGACTATTTATTTTATCTGACAGTCCTCCTGAAAAAGATGTTCAATGGTCTGAAGAAGGAATTATTTCTTCTTTTAAGTTTATTCAAAAATTATGGAACCTCAATGAAAAAATTAATGAACAAATGCTGAAAAATCATGAAAATGATAATGATATTGAAATAGAAAAATACACAAACAAATTTCTTAAAAAAATTACAGATAATCTAGAAAACTTTAGTTACAATAAAATTATTGCTAATTTACATGAGATGTATTCATTCATGTATAAACAAATAGATAAGCCTTATACTAAAAAAACACTTCGTCAAAATTATCAGAAAATTTTGATTGCTATGACACCTATAATTCCTCATTTTTCGACTGAATGTCTTGATTTATTTAACGTAAAAGATTTTAATTGGCCAAAATATGATGAGTCAATGTTAAAAGAGGATACGGTGAATATAGTCATTCAAGTTAATGGGAAAAAAAGAGGGTTAATAAAAACTAAAACCAATTTATCAGAAGAAAAATTGTTTGAAATAATCAAAAATGATGAGACACTAACGAAACATATTAACCAAAAAGAAATAAAAAGAAAAATCTATATTGAAAATAAGCTGATGAACATAATAATTTAAACAATGTTAAAAAAAAAAATTTTAATTATTTTAACTCTAATTTTTTTCACGAGTTGTGAATATAAACCAATCTATTCAAGCTCTAACAAATCAAATTACAAAATTATTGTAACAGAACTTTCTGGTGATAAAAAATTAAATAAATTCTTAATTGAAAATCTTAAAAGAAATAGTCAAAAGAATTCCAATAAAATTATTAATATTAAGATTAACACTACCTACACAAAAACTGTTTTAGCAAAAGATACAACAGGTAAAATAACTGATTACCAAGCTAATGCTTTTACAACTTTTTCAATTGAAAGAAATCAAACCTTTGAAAAAATCAATATAAGTGAAAACTTTAAATTTCAAAAAATTTCAGATAAATATGAAGAAAAAAACTATGAACAAAATATTAAAAAAAATCTAGCAACCTTAATATCTCAAAAATTAATTCTTAGATTATCCATCTCTCCATGATAGTAAAATCATACGAAATTAGTAAAATTATTGATAATTTTAATATTTATTTATTTTATGGTAAAAATCAGGGGTTAAAAGATGAGTCTATAAATGAAATACTTAAAAGGAACAAAGTTAAGGCCTTTAGTTATGATGAAAAGCAAATTCTAGATGAACGAGAAATTTTTTTTGAAAATATTTTATCAGGCTCATTATTTGAAGATGATAAAATAATTATAATAAACAGAGCAAGTGATAAAATTTATGATGTAGTTCAAGAATTAATAGATAGAGAAATTAAAAGCGTAAAAATTATAATAAATTCAGACACTCTTGAAAAAAAATCTAAACTAAGATCTTTATTTGAAAAAAAAAAAAATCTAATTTGTATTCCCACATATTCTGATAATAGCGAAACACTTTCAAGGTTAGCATCTACTTTTTTTAAAAACGAAAAAATTTTAATTTCTCAACAAAATATAAATTTGATTGTTAGTAAATGTAATGGGGACAGACATAATCTAAAGAGTGAGCTTGAAAAAATTAAAAACTATGCATTTAATAAACAAAATATAACATCTCAAGAAATATTAAAACTGATTAACCTAAGTGAAAACTATGGTTTTTCTGAACTAATCGATAATTGCTTGGCTAAGAATAAAAATAAAATAATGACTATTTTAAACGAAAATAACTTTAGTAACGAAGATTGTATAATAATTTTAAGAACCTTTTTAATAAAAGCAAAAAAAATTCTCATGCTCTCTCTTGAATTTGAAAAAAACAAAGATTTAGATAAAACGATCACATCAGCAAAGCCACCGATTTTTTGGAAAGATAAAGAAATAGTTAAAATTCAATTAAATAAATGGAAACCAAATAGAATAAAAGAGTTAATTTATCATATTAATGATATTGAACTTCAAATAAAAAAAAACTTTAATAATTCTATAATGTTTATTACTAACTTTATTTTAGAAAAAAGCTCTTCTGAAACTAGTAGTTAGATTTAATTATATCAATAATTTTATTTAATTGATCAATATCATGATAAGCAAAGGTGATAGTTCCTTTGTTTTTTTTGTTATTTTTTATTGAAACATTAAGACCAATCTTATCAGTAATAGACCTTTCAAGATTTTCAATATTAGGATCAATTGATCTTAAAAAAGAACCTTTTTTCTTTTTAAAAATTTTTACAAAACTTTCTGATTGACGTACTGAAAGTTTTTTTTCAATAATCTTGTTAGCTATAAATTCTGCGTTATCTAGACCAACTAATATTTTAGCATGCCCAGCACTAATTTTTTTTTCTTCAACATATTTCAATACTAAGGCAGGCAAAGTTAAAAGTCTTAAAGAATTAGTAATATAACTTCTACTTTTTCCTATAAATTTTGAAACTTTTTCCTGATCATAAGAAAATTCATCTATTAATCTTTTGTATCCTTGAGCCTCCTCAAGAGGGTTTAAATCATGTCTTTGAACATTTTCAACTATTGCAAATTCTAATGATTTTAAATCATCAGCTTCTGTTACTACAACAGGTA
>Ga0209630_10005271_pt1 | contig 11021 bp, 7 predicted proteins | sample COG_01_FD_184745 | JGI IMG/M metagenome (GOLD analysis project Ga0209630, IMG submission 184745) | Pelagic Microbial community sample from North Sea - COGITO 998_met_01 (SPAdes) (version 2) | ecosystem: Environmental > Aquatic > Marine > Neritic zone/Coastal water | place: Helgoland, sampling... | reverse complement strand
TCATTATATTAATGGAAGTCCTAACTTACCATGGGGTAATGCTGCTAAGAGTGAATGGTTGAATACATTTGATATCACAGCTGCTACCGATCATTTCATGAGAGGTTATGAAGCACCTGGAGTTCCTCATTGGGAGCAGAGATTAGATAATGCTGAGTTTTTCTTGGCTAATATGCCTGAGATGTTAAAGGGCAAGAAACTACCTGAGGATAAACCTACTCCTACTCAACCTAAGGCAAAACCACAGTCAAATCCAGTATCAGATCTGTTTAATTACATATGGAATTTTCCTGGTAGAGTGAAACAAGAAGTTGAGAAAAAACTGAAGGATGATAGCGTTTCTTCTAGGTTAAATAGTATACCAGATAATAAGCAAATGGAAATTGCTAGTGAAACTCAGGAAGAGTTCTCATTCGGCAATTCCAAGGGTGAGATAGTTGTCTTATTCAAACCTACAGTTCATTACTCTGATCCAGCATGATTAAACCATTAACACGAATTGTTGGCAAAAGTCAAGTCAAAATCAGGGCATTGACTAAAATTATTCCCGCCAAAAAAATCAAGGAAAACCTAAAAAACTTTGTTAACACGGTTATTCCACTAGTACCACCAGCATTGCTGGAATTTGAGGATCAACGTCAATATCTTGTACCTAAAACACTGTTTGATGTTCTAGTATCAGATGAAGATGTTGACGATTGGAATAGTCTTCTATCTAGATTTAATGATCTATTAGGTAACCTTACTAAGGTTCTCAACAACATTAGGAAAATTAACTATCAGAAGATAGTTGCTAATAAATTACTGGAACAAGAGATCAGTAATAGAAAGATTAAAGTTACTGAGAAACTTCTTGAGAAAGAAAGATCCGATAAAAAAGAACCAGATAGTAAAGAAGCATCGGATAAGAAAATTAAACAACTTACAGCACTTCTTGTTGCGAGTGGAGCATTTGCTGCCGCCGCTGCTGCTACGAGAAGCAGAGAAGTTAATCCATTAAATGCTGCTACTGTAAAAAGTGCGAAGGCAAGTGGTGCTGATCTAAAAGCAGCGGCTCATCTTGCTACGCTTGAGGCATCATCACCACAGGATGTTGCTGATGTCATGCAAGTTATGCTGAATAGAGCAGCAACAAATCATTCTGGATATGGTTCACTTATTCAGCAGATCATTGCCAAAGAACAGTTCTCACCTTATTCTGCTGCTATTTACGGAGATAGTGCTGATGGAAATGCTGCCTCTTATTATGGTAAACTAAAAGTTACTCCACGAGAAATTGTTACATTAGCATCACAACCTAATGGCATTGAAAGGTTAGTCAAAAGATTTGGTGCTGGTAATGCTGCTGTCGCTAAACAAGTATTGAATGATTTCTTGGATGAAGGTCCGTTGTCTAAAAAATCACAGGAGTATATAGGTGGCATGGTTTCATTCCGAGGAATGAATACTGATGTTGGATCTGATTTTAAACAGAGACATGAACGTGGTAATAAATTTTTTGCTACTGGTGGTATTATTCTTCCTAAACTTATGGGTCAGTATAATCTGTGGTATAATACTGATGATAAGACTAGTGATATCTCTAAATTTATTGTTGATAGACCAACGATTATTGATGTTCAGAGTATAGGTGAACCAGTTGTTGTTATTCCTACTGAGAGACCTATCGGTCATGAGGTACTGAGTATCTTATTCAAAGAACCATTCAGAAAGATTGAAAAGATCTTTGAACGAAGGGAGCAGGAAGCGAAACCACAAACACCTATTGAAAATAATACCACATCAATCAACAGGACAACGATACCACAATCGGAGAAACCTAAACGTAAGTCACAGAAGTCTTCGATACCTACACAAGATCCTTTGAAGACCTTTACACTCAACAGTGATAATTCAATTAATATGATGAGTTTAGGCACTAAGCAAAATGAATTTTCATCGATAGTAACTGAGTTTAATAATGCTCTAAGTAAGTCTTCATCATCAGATAGATTGGAAAGTAACATACATACAGTATCGAAAAAAACCGATAATGTTTTAGGATCAAAAACTATTTTAATGACCCAAGATATTTTTATAGAGGAATAAATGTCAGCATCAGAACCAGAAAAGCAAACTATACAGGCATTTGTATATGATATACCTAGTGCCAGTAAATTAACTGATATTGCCCCCGAAGGCGAACCTCTTAACTTTCCTGAGGTGATATCATTTAACTATTATGAAAATGTGCTTGATCCATTTATTCAGGCTGATATTACAATACTTGATTCTTCAGGTGTAATTGATAAAGCATTTGGTAATTTTGGTGTGAGACAGTTCTGTCCTGTTGAAGTAATATTATATGATCCGAGTAATGAAAAGAACTGGGAACGTGACAGATCAGTATTTGAGTTTGTTGGTGATAATTGTTTTTATGTGAATAGGGTTAAAGATCAGGTAGCTCAAGGAAAGAAGAAGCAATATACATTAGAACTTGTGACTCGCGATGGTCTTGTGGCACTATCACGAACAATTAAGAGTGCGTGGCCGCCAGACGAATCTAAAGGTATTGATTACAATACAGTTGTTTCCGATGTTCTTAATAAGTATATCAAAACATCCAAAGATTATTCATATGTCATGGATGCTATGAGTGAGAGTGTTGATAAGGTTATGGGTAACGGTATGAAACCTACTCAGTTAATTAATAATATCTGTACTAGGGCAACTCCTAAAGGAACTGCTACTGGTGGTGGAGTAGAAGAAACAAGACCTACTGGATATGCTTTCTATGGAACATATGATAGTTATAGATTTGACTCAATTTATAAGTTACTTACAGAACCATCAAATCTTAATACCAATCATGGTGCTTACAATGTAAGTTTTGTGAATGATAACGAAACTAGTGAAGAACAGGCATCATATTCTATTTTAGGATATAAATTTTATGATGGGACAACTCAAACAAGTTTGTTAGAAGAAATTGTTGCTAAAACGCGAGGTAAAGCAAAAACTCTTGTTATAGATCAACAGAGAAGTTCTTATAAAATGATTGAAAAACTAACTCCTGAAACTGTAGTTTCTCCTTCTCTTAAAGCAGCAGCAGATGATGATTTTGCGCCGGTAAGAACTGTTTCTCAAACTGAATATCAAATCGAATATTATAATACTAATGAGACAGATGCACTAGACAATAGTCCACCTAATCCAGAGTTATCGTCAATGAATTATGGTGCTCTTCTAGATATAATGAAGAGCAGAACATCTACCATCAAAATTAATGGTAATCTTTCATTATCTGCAGGAAATCATCTCTATATTGATTTTCCTGAAATTCAGGGTGATGGGATTAAGCAAACTGAATTGAGTGCTAAATATTCAGGATACTATTTGATTACTAAAATCAAACATTACGTGCAAGATATTCAGCATGTATATACTATCGCAGAAATTTGTAAACTAGTAACTTCCTGATGAATATTGATTCTTCAAAATCCACTAACCTCAATACCGGTGAGGTAGGAACTGAACTATCGGGGTGGGTTACCTCAGTAAATGCAGATGGTGCTCCCGGATATTATCAAGTAAGATTACCTACTATCCATGGATATTGTGATATTAATGAACAGAACTGTGAAGAAGTTGTAGTAAAAAAAGCAGCACTTCCGTGGATTGCCACTATACAATCTGATCGAGCTAATGCTTTCATTAGAAATAATGATGTTAAGCAACTTACTCAAGGTCAGGCTGTAGTAGTTAAATTTGATGGACCTAATTATACTAGTCCTGTAATTATTAGCACATGTAAGCTACAACATCCTGCTTTATCACTTATCGAAGGATTCACTACTTCCGGGACTAACATTAATGCTCAATGTGCTGTACCATTAAAGAATGGTAATTATAGTGCTTCTTATGCTGGAGGACACTCTCCGGCAGGTGTAGCTCCTGCAACTGAAATTCAGGATAATGGTACTAGTACCAAGGCTGCTAGTAAATGTGGCACTGGTGGAGGACTATCCAATAATATTGGTGCCGTGATTGGTGATTTCATGAAAATTATCCAAGATAGTGATGGTAAGATTGGTTCTAAGTTTGTAAATGGTATCACAGGTGAGTTATTCTCCATTACTGGATACGTTCAGAAATATCTTGCCTCCATTACATCAATCATTCGTAACGGTATTGGATGGATCAAAGCAATTATTACCAAGGCAGTTAGAGAAGGAATTGATAAACTAGTTAAGGCAATAATGGTCCCTATCAAAGGGATTACATCAACAATTAATGAAACACTTGAGAAAGTCCTTAATATGATTTTCTGTAGTTTTGGTGATATTGAGAGTATGATCTCCAATATGATTGAAGGTCTTCTTAATACACTTGTAGATTCTGCACTCAATTCTATATTTGGTTGTTTGAATACATTAGTTGATGGAATTATGAATGAGATCATGGGAGAAATCCTAGGATTGATGAGTAATATCATAGGTGTTTTTGAAAGTCTTGCTGGTGTCATTGGTGGATTTGGTGATATGTTTGGTATGGCAATCAATGCTATACTAGAACTTCTGGGAATTAGTTGTGGTGGTTCGGGATCATGTTCTACTGCTGCTTCAAAAGCATTAGTAACTGCCTTCAATAATCCTGGTGAATTTGGATTAACCAATGGCATTAAAGCAGGTCTTAATAATGGATTAAGTGCCCTTGATGGAGTATCAGGTTCTATCGGTAAAGAAACCTCAAAACTCAACTCTGAAGCAGCAGAATTTGCTAAGGGGGTTGACTTAGGCACAGCAAATGTTCCTGGTGTATCTACGACCAATGAAGCATTGAAGAATGCATTTACTACAGCTAATAATCTTGCTGCTAGTAAAGTAGCTAATGTATTTGATTTCTGTAATAATCTTTCTAATGGATATGATGGTTCGACAGGATCTCCAACAACACCAACAAATCCAGACATTAGCGATGATGGCACTTCAAATCCAATACCTACAGATACTATTACACCATCAACTACTACTGCTGTTGTGGTTGGTAGTGTTGATGATAAGTACGATGCAGTTTATAAAATAACACCTATTGGAACTAAAGTTTCTACAGGTGGGACACAGAAAGTTAAAATTTTCAGAAATAATTCTGTAGAGAATGGTGTTATTATTTTTGCAGTTCATTTAAAACCAACTGATACTGCTAGAGTTGTTGGTATTACTCCTGGTATTGATAGTGGTGGTGATCTTACGTTAGGTGGATCTCTAGAAGAAAATCAGTATGCGACAAATCCATCTGGAATGAGTTCTCCTGAATTCCCTATGGTTGGTAATGTTATCACATCCAAGAAAATTTATTTCCCCAAGAATGTCAAAGAAGTCATTGTAGATATCCCAACACTAAAAAATAATTCTCCAGAATCTGGGTCAACTGAGTTAACTTATACTGCTACAATTTACAGAGCGGTTGATGATCTTGATTTAAATCAGTATCCATACAAAAATCTTCCTACCACATCATCAATCTTACACTCATCTAGTTTAAGTATTAAATTTGTTCAGGATGAAGTTCCTGGTCCAAAACCAGAACCTGAAGTTATTCCTCCTCAATTAGTCTTTAAGGATATTACTTATTCTATAAGTGAGATAAGCGTAACTGCTGGACAACCAGCACAATTTAAGATTATTAGAGCACCATTATTGGCAGAAGAAACAATAATCAAATGTGCTACATCTGATGGTACTGCTATTGATAATGTTAATTATGAAGGCGGGTTGGCTGAGATAAAATTTAAAGCAGGGGAATCTACGAAAATTTTCTCTGTGACTACTATAGAAAATGCTGCTCTTGTAAATCAATCATTATATTTTAATGTTACATTTACTGATCTTCAATTACCTCCTGGTAGTTCTTCTAACCTTGGTGGAACAGGATCTATAAGTGGAACTTCCATAGGAGCAGGAATTGTTAAGAAAGCAACTATTAACTATACACCAGTTCAAACTCCATCACCAGTATGTCCTGCTGAGATTTTAATTACTGAACCTCCAGTGACATGCTTAGTCCAAGAAGTTAACTTCCCGTTAGAGTTAGGTTTCATTGCTAAATCTAGTGTTCCTGGATATGTATTATCATATGAATGGCAGAGAACATATGATCCTTCCGCGACATGGACTACAGTGACTAATGGAACGAGAAACGAACTCATAGATGAACTAGTCACAACATTTGGTCCTTCTGATGTAACTTTCGTTGATGGTAATGGTGTCAGTGTAACTCTTGATGGTTGGGAAACTGAAAGTGTCCAACAGTCAGCATCTATTGCATATACGGGTGCCACTACGAATGAATTGAGTGTTGCTGTACCATCATATCTAATTAATGATGAAGAATATTATCGCTGTATAATTACTGCTACACCAACTACCCCTTCTATATTTACCCCAACATTAACTAAGACTACTGAAAATATTTACATCGGCATGACGAAGACTGGTGTTTATCTTAGTTCAGTTAATTGTGCTCCTCCTGGAACTTTAGCAGATGGAGATCCTATCACATATGATAGTGCTCCAAAACCATTAACTCCTGTCCTTTCTGATGCTGCCCAGTGTGAAGTTATCACACCAAATCCAGTTACTATTCCTGATGTAATTATAGATGATCCTGCTGATGATCCTGCTGATGTTGATCCACCAAGCGATCCAACTAATCCAACAACACCATTTATTGTTCCTGTTATTGACGAAGAACTCCCTGTCCCAGTAACTCCTGTAGTTATTGATCCGGGTGGTGGTGTAGTTTCTGTGCCTATTCCAGGTAATCTTCCTAATTATAAGTATCCTCCACTAATTCCTATTTCTGGATTGGGTGCTGGCGCTGTTGCTAAAGGAGATATCGATGAAAATGGTAAATTAATCAATATTTTAATTAAATCAAAAGGATTTGGGTATCCACCATCAAGTTTTGATCAGTGTGGTATTATCACATCTATCGAGGTTACTAATGCAGGAGGTTTTTATGAATCCTCTCCAACCGTATATGTCAATGATGATCCAACTATTGCTGTTGCAGCGATTGATGAAAACGGTAGATTGGCAGAAATTAGAATAACCAACCCTCAGAGTATTGTATATGATAGAATACCAAGTATATTCATTCAGGGTGGCAGCGGTCTTGGCGGATCTGCTATTGCTGTGATACAATATGTACCATGCGATCAAGTCGCTAATCGCTATCTCAATGTAGTCAATAAATACAACGAGAGCACACTTGGAATAGTAAACGTAGTAGACTGCCCGTAAATGACATCACAATCTGTAAAACAATCACTTCAGCAAGTTTCTGCTGGCATAACAGAAATAACTAATGAATATAGGGAATCTATCAGTGATGGTTCTTTTGCTATTCGGGAAACTACTCGCAAGGGTGATAGATCATATGAGATGGCTCATTATCGCGGATCACGAATTCGTTGGCAAGAGGATGGTTCAGTATTATTAATTGCTAGAAGTTCTGAAGCAACTCCTATCGAAGGATATCTTGATGTTAAGTCATCTGGGTATATGCATTTTGTCTCAGGACATAATATTAAACTGATAGCTGACGGACATCAAAAAACTGGTGGCGGCGAAGCAGGATCTGATGATGAAAAGTCTGTAGAAATACGTGGTCCAGGAGATATTGTTATCCAATCTGATGGTAAGGGTGGTGTAGTTATTAATGCTGCTAAAGATATCGAAATGATAGCTGGTGGTAGTATTAAATTAAAGGCAGCAGAACAAGTTAGTATTCAAACAGGAAGTTTAGCACCCGGATTGGGAATTTTTGGAAAAGATCTTGGTAGTGGTAAGCTTACCATAGCAACTGGAGTTTTTGAACTTGGTACTACAACTTATAAGGAAACTGTAACTGGAAGTAAGACTGAAGAAAACTTTGGTGAAGTTATTAGAGACCAGAAACCAAGTATCGCTGCACCCACTTTACCCCAGCAACATATTACTACAGATGAAACTACTGGAACTTTAGTTCATAAAATTGGATGTGATTATATCCTTGATGTTGGTGGTAAGATGAAGGTTAAAGTTGCTAATAACCCCTTAGCAAAAGGACCGTTGTTAAAAGAAATGCCTCTTCATGCTGTGAAGCAAGAGATTTTTGGATCTAGAACTACAACTCTTCAAACATTAGGAACTCCTTCTTACGCTCAAGATTATCTTGAAATTCCTATGGGTAATGTACTTACTGAAATTGGCACTGCTCTTCCCGGAGCAACCGGATTTGCTGTTGAGACGAAAACTAAAGGTGATATTTCTATGTCGGCATCTGTTAGTGGAAGTATTGGATTAAAAACAGGACCAACACCTTCTAATGCTATTCTTCTTCAAAATACCGGTGGATCGATTAGACTTGAAGCAAATGGTGCTCTTGGAATGATTCAAATGATTGCAATAAAAATGATATCAGGCGAAGCATTGAAAATTAACCTGAACTGATGACACTTGGTAAACATTGTTTTACGGAAGCCTATGGTTGTCCGTTTGAACTTCTAAATGACGAGCAGTATTTAAAAGAGCAAATCATTCAGTCTCTAAATAAAACTAGTTTAACCTTGTTGGATATTTCTTCCTATAAGTTTGAACCACAGGGTGTCACCATTGTAGCACTATTGTCTGAAAGTCATATTAGTATTCATACTTGGCCTGAAAGAGGAAGTGCAGCATTAGATGTATTTACTTGTGGAGAAAGTAACCCAGAATTAGCAATGGAACATATGTTGATGGCACTCGAAGCAAAAGATTATAATACCAATTGCATTAGGCGTTAATGTATAAAGTAACTGTTAAAAATGTAATCACTGATGAAGAGGGCATTGTAAAAGCATACTTCCTTAACGGAATTCCATTTACATTTGACTCATTAGATGATGACGAAAAAGAGCAGGAGGAAGTAGTAGCAGAAGCAATTGACCATCCATGTATTTCAATAGAACTCATTCATCAAAAATCAGCATATCTATTACAAGAAGGTTTACATCCACTGCTTAGTGGTATAACATTAGATCCAGAAAGTATTTTACCTGACATTCTCAATGAAAATTAATTTGTGGTATTCTCAGACACAACGCCAATGGAGATGGTCATTGTGTGACGACACCGATAAGATGAGGCAAGAATCTGGTCAAAGACCATTTCTTCGTGATGCTATGGAAGATGTAGCACATACTGTTGAATATATGCTTGACATTGAAGAAGATTGTTGATATAATATAAGTTCCTTCCGTGTGAATGAAGTCTCTGTGCTTCTTTAGAGATCAGGGCAACCTGATCTTTTTTTTGTAGTTATAAATAACCCAGAAGAACCCTCTTGTCTATAACTACAGATGGCATTAAATAGATTAACAAATTTGATTGCTACCAGAAATGGTAGGATGCTCTATGTCAACCCTGACGATTTTAATGCGTCGGATTTGATTTCAAATAATGGTAACTCACCTACGAGACCATTTAAAACAATTCAAAGAGCATTATTAGAAGTTGCTCGTTTCTCGTATGTAACGGGACAGAATAACGATAAATACGATCAATTCACAATTAGTCTATCACCTGGCGATTATGTAATCGACAACCGCCCTGGTAAATCAAACAGTGCCGAAGTCTCTGAATTATCAGATCAGTCGAACTTTGATATCTTAGATCCTAACAATGATCTTTATAAGTTTAACGCTGTTACTGGTGGACTTGTAATTCCTAGAGGTACTTCACTTGTAGGTATGGACTTGAGGAAAACGAGAATTCGTCCTCGTTATGTTCCAGATCCTGCTGATAGTGCTATCGGTAAGACATCAATCTTTAATGTAACTGGTGCATGTTACTTCTGGCAGTTCTCACTATTTGATGCTCTTCCTACATCTGATTCTTCAGGACAAGGTGGTGTTTATAATACACCTACAAGCACATCAATTGTAAACTCTGACTACTCTCACCATAAAGTTACTTGTTTTACATATTCAGATCAAAGTGATCTGGATCTGTTCTATGCTAAAGCAGCAAGAGCATTTGCTTCAATTCCAACATCTGCTGGTGAGTTAGAATCAAGAATTCAAGAGACTAGAATTGTTGGTCCTTTGCAGCAGTCAGGGCAGCAAGGTATCTCTACAATTACTGTTAGTGGTTCACTAGTAACTATTGTAACTCAAGGTCCACATGAAGTATTTGAAGGACAGCAGATTACAATTGAAGATATTACAGGGGCTTATAGTTCATTAAATGGAAGTTATTATACAACTACAGTTACTAATGATAGTGAATTAATTATTACAGTTCCTGGTCTTGCATCAGGTTCAGTTCCTGCTAATGATGTTACAAATGCTATTGTAAAGGCTGAAGTTGATACTGTTGACTCATCTTCACCTTATATCTTTAACTGCTCCTTACGTTCTACCTATGGTCTTTGTGGACTATGGGCTGATGGTAGCAAGGTAAGTGGATTTAAATCCATGGTTGTTGCACAGTTTACTGGAGTCTCACTTCAGAAGGATGACCGTGCTTTTGTTAAATTTACTGAGACTACATCACCTAACCCCAGTTTCGTATTAGATGGTGGATCATCTGATGCAGTAGCACTTCACCAAGATTCTCAGGGTTATGTTTACTATCGTGGTGATGCTACAGATGGTTGGAGACATTATCACATCCGTGTATCTAACAATGCATTCATTCAGTCAGTTTCTGTGTTCGCCGTTGGTTATGCCGAGCAGCATTTGATTGAAGCAGGTGGTGATTATTCTATCACCAACTCTAACTCTAACTTCGGTACAATGGCACTTTGTGCTGATGGTTTCCGTCCTGATGCATTTACACTTGATAAGAAAGGACATTTCTCGCACATTGTTCCTCCACAATCATTAGGAACGGAGGAAACTAATGTCCCTTACTATCCTCTAGACGTTCAGAAGAGTAGGGATGGAATTACTGCTAATGGTGTTGGATCAAGGTTATACTTATTTGAACAAACCGATCCAAATAGAACTCCAGTATTCG